>Ga0208299_1000757_pt1 | contig 27654 bp, 10 predicted proteins | sample 15_taG_FD_184089 | JGI IMG/M metagenome (GOLD analysis project Ga0208299, IMG submission 184089) | Marine viral communities from the Subarctic Pacific Ocean - 15_ETSP_OMZ_AT15312 metaG (SPAdes) (version 2) | ecosystem: Environmental > Aquatic > Marine > Oceanic | place: Pacific Ocean | collected...
AAAAATTAGCATTAAAAGAGCAAGTTGCCAATGCTAAGACTCAGTTGGAGGAGAATAAATCCAAATATTACGAAGATATCAAGGCTGGTTCGAAACTTACGGGTGAACAACAAAAAGCTGTTGATTTCTTCAATAGATACAACAAGGAATCAGAAGGAACTAAAAAAGCGGTTGAAAAGAATACTGAAATATTCGAACAAAAGACCAACAATCTTTTTAACGATAAATTCAAAGGTTTTGAATATAACATCGGTGAGAAAAAATTCAGATTCAACGTTAAAGATGTAGATGGAACTAAAAAGTCTCAAAGTGATCTTAATGGCTTTATGTCAAAGTTTGTCAATAAAGATCTATCATTAAACGATGCTAGGGGATATCATAAATCTCTATTTACAGCTATGAACGCCGACAAGATTGCTAACCACTTTTACGAACAAGGTAAGGCCGACGCTTTAAAAAACAGCGTGGCTAAATCTAAAAATATTAACATGGACCCACGACAACAACATAGTGGTGAGATTAATGCTGGTGGTATAAAAGTAAGAGTGCTTGGTGAAAATTCTAATGATTTCAAATTTAAAATTAAACAAAAATAACAATTTAAAATTACAAAATTATGGCAATTACTGCAGGAACTAATTTGAATAGTGTTCCAGCTCCAATACAGCAAACACTATCTACAAATTACTTAGACCTTAACAGCACGTCTGGATGGGGTCAACAATATATACCAGACCTAATGGAGAAAGAAGCAGAGGTATTTGGTCCTAGGACTATATCTGGATTTCTTTCACAAGTTGGGGCTGAAGAATCTATGACTGCTGACCAAGTTATTTGGTCAGAGCAAGGTAGATTACACTTATCTTATTTAGGTGATATAGATGCGGATAATGTAGTTACAATACAATCTGACATCGATGGAAACAATTACGCTGAAGGTGGTATTTCAGTAACACACGGTATTAGATTAGCTGATACTGTTGTTGTAGCAACTCCAAACGGAGTTTACAAAGCTATGGTAACAGGTTTTGCTGGTACTAACGATTGTGATGTTACTGTTGCTGCTTATGATGGTAGCACAATCGCTACCTCTGGAGCTACTGGTAACAAGAAGACAACTATAATGGTTTATGGTTCTGAGTACGATAAAGGTGTACAATATTATACCGCTGCTGATACTCACGCTTCTGATTCTCACAAAGCTATTGAGCCTAAGTTCAAAACTTTCTCTAACAAACCAGTCATTATTAGAGATTATTACGAAGTATCAGGTTCTGATGCGTCTAAAATTGGTTGGGTTGAGGTAACTTCTGAAGCTGGTGGTTCTGGATACTTATGGTATTTAAAAGCTGAAGCTGATACAAGAGCTCGTTTTACTGATTACTTAGAAATGGCGATGCTTGAAGGTGAACTTGGTGACGATGATTCTCACAATTTCGGTGCCGGTGGTTCTGGAGCTGCTCAAGGTGTTGATGCGTTTATTGGACGATCAAGTGGTGATACAGTTGGTACTGAAGGTTTGTTTGCTGCTATCGAAGATAGAGGCAACACAACTTCTGGTGTTACTGGTGTTAATGCTGCAACTGATTTAGCTGAATTCGACGCTATCTTAGCTGAGTTCGACGGTCAAGGTGCAATTGAAGAGAATATGCTATTCGTTAATAGAGCTACTTCATTAGCGATGGATGACATGTTAGCTTCTATGAATTCTTACGGAGCTGGTGGTACTTCTTACGGAGTATTTAACAACTCTGAAGATATGGCATTGAACTTAGGTTTCTCTGGTTTCAGACGTGGATCTTACGATTTCTACAAATCTGATTTCAGATACTTAAACGATAAAGCTACAAGAGGTGGTATTAATGACAATGCTGGTGCTAACGCAATCAGAGGAGTTATCGTTCCAGCTGGTACATCTACAGTTTATGATCAACAATTAGGAAAGAATCTTAAACGTCCTTTCTTACATGTTCGTTATAGAGCTTCTCAAACTGATGATAGACGAATGAAAACATGGACCACTGGTTCTGTTGGTGCTGCTACATCTGCTTTAGATGCAATGCAAATCCATATGTTATCAGAGAGATGTTTAGTTACACAAGGTGCTAATAACTTCATGTTAATGAAGTAAGTATTTATTATATTAAAAGAACCGAGGTTTCGGCCTCGGTCCTTTTTATTTTATTAATTTTATTATATATTATATTATGACAAAAAAAACAAAAACAAAAGTTGAGGTAGAAGAACCTCAAATTCAAGAAGAAATAGCAGTTGAAACTGTGCCGGTTGTAGAACAACCAAGAGAAAGACTAAAACCATTTAAAGAATGGGAGATAAAAGATAGAGCTTATTATTTAAAAGGTAATAAAAAACCTTTATCTAGAATGATTAAATCTGCAAATATATATTGGTTTGACGAAGAAAAAGGTTACGAAAGAGAACTTAAATATTGTCAAAACCAAAAAACATCATTTGTTGATGAAATGAAAGGTGATCAAAGATTAGATCATATTATTTTTAGAAACGGTACTTTATTTGTAGAAAAAGAAAAAACAGTTTTACAAAAATTACTAAGTTTGTATCATCCTCATAAAGATAAAATATACTATGAGTATAAACCATCTGCAATAGCTGCTGATGAAATAGAAGTTTTAGACATGCAAGTGGATGCTTTGGTTGCGGCTAGAAACATAGATATTGATATGGCAGAAGCTATTATGCGTGTAGAGAAAGGTTCTGAGGTATCTAAGTTGAGTTCTAAGGAACTTAAAAGAGATTTATTAGTATTTGCAAGGAATAATCCTAAACTCTTCTTAGAGTTAGCGGATGACGAAAATGTAATGCTAAGAAACTTTGGTATTAGAGCTGTCGAAGGTGGTATATTAAGACTTTCTTCCGATCAAAGAAACTTCCTATGGGGAAGTAATGGTAGAAAGTTAATGACAATTCCATTTGACGAGCATCCATACACAGCTTTAGCGCATTGGTTTAAAACCGATGAAGGCATGGAAATATATTCAAATATAGAAAAACGATTAAATAATTAATCAAACTGTAGAGCGGTCGCCCTGCGGGGCGATCGTAAACTACAAATTAAAAAGAAATTATGGTAAATATAGATACGGTATATCAAAGAGTTTTAGCTCTTGCTAATAAAGAACAAAGAGGATATATAACTCCTCAGGAGTTTAACTTATTTGCCAACCAAGCTCAGATGGATATATTTGAGCAATACTTTTATGACTTAAATCAATTTAAAAGAATACCAGGTAACGACAGCATATACGCTGACATGGTTAATGTCTTAGAAGAAAAAATTAGTATTTTTAAGGAAGGTCCAACGGCGGCTACGTACGAAAGTTACGTGCATAATATTAGTGATCTTTACATAATAACAGACGTTAATTTGTCAGGTAAAGTAGCAGAAGAAATAAGATATGAAGATTGGTATAAAACACAAAACGCACCCTTAACAAAAGCCACGAACAATAGACCTATATGGTATAGAAAAGATGGGAAGATGTATTGGGATCCACGATCCCTTGGAGACGCGAGCGTAAATTATATAAGAAAGCCAAAGAAAGTAAATTGGACATACGTTGTAGTTGGGGAAAAACCGTTAGTCAATACCCACGCCTCTGACTACCAGTCTTTCGAATTACACCCTTCAGAAGAAACAAAATTAGTTATAAAAATATTAGGTTTAGCGGGTATAACACTAAAAGATCCCGCTTTATATCAAGCAGCTACAGCGGAAGACAATAAGAATATTCAACAAGAAAAACAATAATAAATGGGATTATTAGACGGCACGACACAAGGCGCTTACTATCAAGGAGGAGAAAAAGGTGGTTATCAATTCACGTCTTTAGAAGATATTATAAATCAATTTTTAGTTGCTTACGTAGGTGAAGAGAAGATAATAAATAAAGTGAGTAGGATGGACGTTGCTTTCCACGCGCAAAGAGCGATGCAAGAATTATCATTTGATACTTTTAAGTCTATCAAATCTCAAGAAGTAATTATTCCTCCATCGAGCGTAATGATACTTCCACATGATTATGTGAATTACACTGATGTATCGTGGGTTAATTCTAGTGGGGTAAAAATACCGCTATATCCAACGTCAAACACATCGAATCCAACTTCTTTAATGCAAGACGACAATGGTAGTTATTTTTTCCAAGGATCTGAAGATCTTGTTAAAAACGGTGATTTTAGTGACAACTTAGACAGTACCACAAACTGGAATTATAGTAACGTTAGAACTCAAGCAACAGCTATTGACCCATTTACTTATTCAAGTAACCAATTCCCTCCACAAATTGCAAGTTTTGACGATGCAACTTGTGATTACGATGACGGTACTACTGTTACGCACGACGATGATGATGGGGAAATTGAAGTAGGTATGACGGTTACTGGTACTGGTATTCCTGTTGGAGCGGTGGTTGCTAGCGTTACTAGTGATACGGAATTTGAATTATCTGAAGCTACAACTGGTGGTTCTGTTACAGATGGAACACTTACATTTGCATCACCTAGTTGGAACTATGCCCTTAAAACTAACTTGAGATCCGCGAGTAATCAAGGTGTGCTAAACGAAGATAGTATTAAAATTGAAAATGGTGCTTTAGCAGTAACAACCATGAATTATCTTTGGAATGGGTATCGAAATACTGATGTGGGTAGTCATTGTTATGCCGTGTGGCAGCAAATAGATGTTTCTAGTTTTAATGTATTAGATATATCAGCTGTAGCTACTTCGCACGCTAGCACGGCGATATGTGGGAACGGTATAATAAAGTTTGGTTTAAGTACGGAACCAGGCTCTCACGCTATAAATCCTTTTAACCAATCAGATCCAATACCACATCAAAAAAACGTTAATCCAGCTTATATACCTGGTGGTTACTTAGAGTGGAACGATGGTAACGCTGTGGCTACAGAGAAAACACTTGCTGGTATTGATGTCACCACTTACAACACTCTCTATGTTGTGATGTCATTTAGGACAATATGGTCTCAAATGGGAGGTGGTACTGGGACGGATTATATCAAAACAAATACTATTGACAATATTTCTGTTCAGTTTACTGGCGAGCCGTCTAGTTTGAGATTAAGAGAACGATCGTTAACTTGGGATAGTTACAAGTCAAATACACCAACTGAAAATCAAAATCAATATAATGACGATACTTATTGGCCGGTAGAAGGGTCAAGATTTGGATTAGATCCACAACACACCCAAACAAACGGATCTTTTTATATAGATAACTTAAAAGGTTTAGTACACTTTTCATCTAATATCCCGGGAAAAACTGTAATCTTAGATTATATAAGCGATAGTTTAGGAACAGATGGAGAAATGCAAGTTCACAAATTCGCAGAGGAAGCTATGTACAGGTGGATACTACACGCTATCGCAGCTGGCCGTATACAAACCCAACAACTAGTACCGAGACTTAAGAAGGAAAAAATAGCAGCAATAAGACAAGCTAAATTAAGGTTGTCAAATATAAAATTAGAAGAATTAACTCAAATATTAAGAGGTAAATCGAAACATATAAAACACTAATATATGCCAGAGATTAAAAATACTTTCACTCAAGGTAAAATGAATAAAGACCTTGACGAAAGAATTATCCCAAATGGACAGTATAGAGATGCGATGAACGTACAGGTTTCAACATCTGATGGATCAGATATTGGAACAGTGCAAAACATATTAGGAAATACTAGCGTTGAAAATATTGTCGGTAGTGGATTTAAGTGCGTAGGAAGTGTATCTGACGAGAAAAAAGATAGATTATATTGGTTTATTAAAAGTAGTTCTATAGATGCGATTTTAGAATATTCCGTTGAAAATGGTGTTAACGCAGTGCTCATAGATACTAAAGCAAATACATCTGAAGCTGTATTAAAGTTTCCAGATAACATTATTACTGGTATAAATATAATTGATGACTTACTCCTTTGGACTGATGGAGTAAATGAACCAAGAAGAATTAATATTGAAAGATGTAAACTAGGTAACCTAGCGTTGACAAGTTTGAGCAGCGCTTCTCACACTAAATTAGTTGTCGGAGGTAGCGTTGTAACCGATAGTTATAGTGTCGAGGTAGACATCACAGAAGAACATATAACTTCTATAAAAAAGAACCCTCTAAAATCCTTAAACTTTGTTATAAACGAAGCTGATCCTTCAGATAAATCCCCTTTATTTGAAAAAATATTCCCAAGATTTTCATATAGATACAAATACGAAGACGGAGAGTACTCTACTTTCGCACCTTTTACCAACGTGGTATTTAAATCTCTGTATGGTAAGGGACCTCACAACATAATTGATTATACTGACGCCACCGCTTATGGAATTCAAGAACCATATAATCTTGGTATGCAAAACATGATTCAATCTATTGAATTGAAAGATTTTATATCTCCAGACATGCCAAAAGATGTTGTTCAAGTAGATTTATTATATAAGCAAGAGAACTCCCCTATCGTATATATACTAGATATAATAAAAAATAGTGATGCCGCGTGGGATGATGATGGATCAAATATAGATTCAGAGTACAAAGGTAGTTTTACTGTTAAAAGTGAAAATATATATGCGGCGTTACCAGAGAATCAATTACTTAGACCTTGGGATAATATTCCTAAAACCGCGTTAGCTCAAGAAGTCACTGGTAATAGAGTTGTTTATGGTAACTATACTCAAGGATACAACCTTGGAGAAAACGATGCGAGTGGTAAGATATCTCCGGGTGTTGTCTCTAGTTATGATTTAAGAAACACACAAGAAGACTTTACAATTGGAGGATTGCCAAGTGTAAAATCACAAAGAAACTACCAAATAGGCGTGGTTTATGGGGATAAATACGGTAGAGAAACACCTGTTTTTACAGGAGAAGACGCTTCTTTAACAATTCCTTGGGAAGATGGTAATTTAAACGCTAGTAGATCGTTGCGATTAAAAACCGAAATTAATTCTCAGCACCCAGATTGGGCGAGTTATTATAAGTTTTTTGTAAAAGAGACATCTGGAGAATATTATAACTTAATAATGGACGCTATTTATAATCCTACAGTAGAAGATATTAGCGAAGAAGCAGAAAGTCACGTTTGGCTTTCTTTTGCTTCATCTGACCGAAATAAAGTGTCTGAAGAGGATTATATAATATTTAAAAAGAAGATTGGAGAAAACACTCAAATACCAACGGAGAATAAATATAAAATACTAGATATTAAAAATGAAGCTCCAGAATCTATTCAATACAAGTATTTAAAACTTGGAGAAGTAGATAATACTGAAGGTAAATTAAACGATACAGCCGCAAACGGAGGTATATTCCACGACTCAACAAAACGTCCAATAGCAGTTGGCCCAAAAGGAACTGATTACTTTTATATACATAAAACAAATTGGCAAGCTGATGGTAACAACGGAATGTCTCTTACTGTAAATGACGAAATATCGGATACGCAAGATTTATTTATCTCTTTTGTTAATAAAGAAAGTGGGGTTAACTCGAGAACAGAAAGATATAAAATAGCGTCTATTAGGATAAGTAGTAGTAATGTTTATATAATCCAATTAGAAAAACCTATAACAGATCCAGATGCGTTGATGATGGAAAAATCTGGTACCACTAGTCAAGAATTACACGATGATCTAGTTGTTTTAATAGAAAGAAAACTAGAAAAAAGTAAAGAGGCTTTTTCGGGTAGATTTTTTGTAAAAGTAAATAACAAAGGGCCAATTGAAAACTTGCATTTTTCAAGTCAAATTGAAACTTTCACTGTATCGACTCACGTGAAAAACCTACATTGGCACGCGGATACTAACACTGCCTCTTACGATCCGGCTAATGGATTAATAAACAACGCCTACAATGGTATAGTGCCTAGTACCGCTGGTGATATAACTAGTGCCGTGACAAGTGGTGGAAATTTAACAGACACAGAAGCTGGTTGGGATAATTTACTAACTCAGATGGGGAGTAATAGATTCTTCATAGACAATATGTACATGGCCGCCTCGCAACCTAGCGATATTTTTTACGCTAAGAATTCTGGACAGGGGTGGTATGGAGGTAATCCGAGTGTTTCTAAGGAATTATTATATAAAACTGGATCTGGTACTAGTTCAGTTTGGAAAACAGGAGGTTCGGGAATTGAAGAAAGCAGTGGAAGTAATACTGTTCCAACTGGATGGATTATAGGAGGTGGAGGAAAATTCGCATTCCCTACTAACGCAAACAGTAGTATGAGTTTACAAAATCCTGGCACTCCGTATATTGGAGGAAATTTAATAAATGGTATAGATGGAATTGTTCAAACTACCGATGATCACAATTCGTCTACAGGAATAAGAAGATGGAGAAAGAGTGTCTACGGAACTGATTTAACCGATTGGGATTATGGAAACCATCCATCTCACAACGGAAAAAATATTATACATCTATCGTTTTTAGCACCAGGAGAAGATTTACATGGTGGTGATAGTACTTGGGATTACGATAAAACTCAATGGGAGTTTGATGATACTAACTCTACTCCTCCAAAAATTCCTGGAAGTTTACAAGGTATACGCGGAGGAGGGGTTTTTACTAAATCTAGTGGTAGTTTTGCGAATATAGGATCAACTAACGCCTATTACAATAAGGGGATTGCTATGGAACAATCAGAGTCCTCAGCTTCTACTCAGCACGGAGGAACAACGAAGATACAAGGCGTTGATATGTGGGGTTATGATTCAAGATATGAATCTAGACACGATAACCAATGGAAACCTTGGGTTAAAGCAGATGGCACAACTGATACCGCGATAGAGAGTTTTATAACGGCTTTAACTAGAGGAGGGCAAAAATTCAAATTTACAGATGATCCAGATGAAACAATATACACGATTCAAAGAGTTAAAGAAAAAAGAATTTACAATCACACTCCGTGGAGGAAAATGTATAAGCACGATGGAAGTGGAGCGATAGTTGGTACCGGAGATAGTGTAGAAGAAGCAGCTATAACTTGGCGTGACTCAGCTACTAGTGTGAGTGTATATGACGAGGATAAAGCTCAGGACTGGATGGATAGAGTGGTTAATTTTGGTAAAGCAAACAACAGAAGAGTTTGTTATATTATACATCTAGAAGACCCCGCTCCTAACCAAGCTTTTCCAACTACTCCTGGAAATTTCGATCCTACTGGCGGTACTTTGTTAAATTCTGTTGACGTCTCCACCATCGAATTTATATATGAAGATTTTAATTTACTGGATGGTAGTGTGTCAGAAAATCCAGCTATATGGGAAACAAAACCTAAAGAAAATACTGGTTTAGATATATACTATGAAACTAATCAAGCTTATCCAATAGCACTTACGGAAGAAAAACAAGAATTGTTTGCCCCTAATGGATGCAAAATGAGTTTCCCAGAAGACACAAGACCCCTTAGTGGTACTTGGAGTGGGGGATCTCCTAGGGTATTAACGAATGATATAACCGTTAATTGGAATGGTGAAGAAATAGTTTTCAGTGAAGAGTTAGTTAAGTACTGGGATAACGATGGAACTATTGAACAACTCGATTACATTGGATTAAAAATTAGATTTACTAGGGATGATGATAGTTATACAACAGGAGTTGTGACGGCATTCGATAATAGTGGTAGTGGAGTAACAGGAGTTCATATTGAAACTACCACTGAAATAGGATTATCTTGGTACAACTGTCTAACGTTTGGAAACGGAATAGAATCTAATAGAATTAGAGACGATTTTAACGCAATGACTTTATCGAACGGAGTTAGAGCTAACGCTACTTTAGATAAAGCATACAAAGAAGAGCATAGAAAAAGTGGTTTAATTTATTCTGGACTATATAATTCTACAAGTGGAGTAAATAACTTAAATCAATTTATAGCAGCCGAAAAAATTACTAAAGATTTAAATCCTACGTACGGTAGTGTACAAAAGTTATTTTCTAGAAGAATAAGTTTAATTGCTTTTTGCGAAGATAGAGTAGTTGGAATCATAGCAAATAAAAATGCTTTATACAACGCGGATGGAAATCCTCAAGTAGTAGCTACTAATGCTGTGCTAGGAGACGCTAATCCATTTGTTGGAGATTTTGGTATATCTAAAAATCCAGAATCATTTGCTAAGGAATCATATAGAGCTTATTTTACAGACAAACAAAGAGGTGCTGTATTAAGATTATCAAAAGACGGATTAACTCCTATATCGGACGCTGGGATGCATGATTATTTTAGGGATAATTTAAAAACTGCTGAAAAACTAATTGGAACGTACGATGACTACAAAAAAGATTATAATTTAACGTTAGTAATAGCTGGTTTCTTACCAGAAAACGTTGTTTCAAATAACGAGTTTGAAGAAGGAAGTGGAGTAAATCAAGCGTATCCCAATAACACGGAATATATCACAAATGGTAACTTTGCTAACGGGAATAACATAATGAATCCATCACCACCTACGAACGTCGCTAGTAACACAGATTTAAATAGTATAACTACTATAACGAATTGGCCGGGGATAAACGTGGGAGGCATAGTTCCACAAGTGCAGTATCAAGCTCCAGATCCACCAACAGCAACACCTGGCGCGGGCGCTGTGTTTGGTAGAGATATTGCCAATCCTATAAACGTTTGGACTTGGGGAGGTAATGCTACTCCCTTCACTAACGCTAACATAGGTACTCCCGGTGCGTCAAATGTGATTAAAACTGAAAGCGGAGAGACGGTTTCTGGAGCGGGAAACATATATTGGCTTCAGGGAGGTTCTGCTCATCCATATCATCAGAGACTTCTTTGGAGACAAACAAACGATTGGTTAGAATTTGATTTAGATAAATTACCGAGTACCAATGGTATTGGTGACAACGTGCCTACCACCGATAACGCCAACGGTGATAGTGTAGCTGATCTAGGTGGTAAAGACAACACTTTTTACAACGGTGAAGAAATAAGGATTAAATTCAAGGTAAAGCAAAGTGATACAAGTAACAGTTGGTCCAACGCCCCCACTATGTCTGTGTCTCTTTACGATGGTCCTGTGGATAATTCTGGGAACTTAGTACTAGGAGGTACTGGACTGAATTCAAAACTACAAAAGATAACGACTGGAAACCTACCATATGAAAATATAAAAAACGACGCCGTCTCATCAACATTTAGCGTTAATCTTTCTGGTAATGCAAGTACAGGCTCATCAAATATTACTCCCCCGCTGTCACCAACTACGGAGTGGACGCCAGGTTTTACATCTTTAAACCCGTACACTTTCCCAACGCTAAACGTGGGAGATTACGAGGAAAGATGGTTTTGGGTGTATTATAAGATTTGTGATGGAACGACAAATGAGGGTGTTGTAATAAACGATCTTAGAGTCAAACTAGAGGTTGCCGAAAACGATGTAAAGTTTGCCACGGATGAATTTATCATTGAAAGAGTGTATCAATTACAAGTACCAGAGTATGAAGGTGTAGGTATAGGAAGTGTCACAGCAGAAGTGCTAGCTGTAGAACCAGTGCCTCCTAGTAACGTCCCTGCTTGGGCAGAAGTTGAACATACTGCTGTTAATGGCTGGAGCGCTAGTAACAGTAATTTAATTTTAAATGATTTCGCGGTAGGCGAATATGGACCTGACACCGGTAGCGGAACGCTTACTGGTACCGCACCTAATGAATATATAGTTGGAACACCAAACGCCCTCACCACGTATAACAAACATGCTGACGGTACTCATCCTGAAAACGGTCGTTTAGAAATATCATCTGGTAGTGCCGATTTAACACAAGATATAACAAGTAACCCACTGGTAGCAGGTAACTGGTACGAAGTTATCTTAATGGGAGTAACCGGAACAGGTAACATACTTGTAAGAAACGCTTTAGATCCAAGTAGTACATCAGGGAGTACATTACCTGGTCACCTAGGTGTAGTTGGAACATCGGTTGACGAAATAATATTTGACACCCAAGGACATCCAACAGCTACGGATCACGACTGGAAAGTTAGATGGCAGCAATATAGCAGTTCTAATGAATTAAAGTTGTTATTCAATAGCTTTATTGGTACAATTGATAGAATAGAATTTGCAGACATTTCGGGTGTAGCAACCGGAGGAGGTGCTAATGATTGGAGTTTAGGTGGTAACGATCCTATACACCATTATTATAGTCCTCGGAAGGTGCTACGTTACCACAACAACGCTATTAGGTGGGGTTACGATTCAAACAACGATGGAACCGTGGATGTTGGAGGTGACGATGGACAACCGGCTTATCAAAACCACTCGAGCTGGGCTTTACCAGTAACGAACGATGGTTATGAACTTAGATTTCAAATATCGTTATTTAATAGTGGGGTAGACGCAGGTAGTTTGCAGGGTTATGTCACGGGTCCTTTTGAAGCAATTGACACTGGACATACTTATGGTTTTAAATTCGACGGAATAACACAGGGAGGTTATTACAAGGTAACTGGAAATCTTGATGGTACAACTAACCCTACTATAGAAAGAACATTATCCGATTATGTGACGCTAGCGGGTTCAACTGGAACTATAACCGCGGATATAAAATCTGAAACTACAGCTGGACCAGGCCATGCGGATAAGGTTCTTTTTCGCCCTACAGATGGGTCGTTTTTTAAAGGACAAATACTATCTGTATCGTTGAAAGATATAACAAACTACTTTACGTCAGCGAGTGTTGGCGGTTGGACGTTCGTTGGTTTTGATCCGGGGGTTGAAAATTATATTACCTGGGACGGTACAAGTGAAAATATATCATTTACAAATGCCCCTGTTGGAACTTCAATTCAACAAGCTTTACCAAACACAAACTTTGTTAACGGAGCGACTGTAGAATTTAGTTTTGATGCAGATATAACTTATCCTGGTTCAATAAGCGGTTATTTTTACAATGGGTCTGGCGAAGGTTTTACTTTTGGTCCAATAACTGGTGGAGATGGTTATAACGGAACTCATGTTATAGGTGGAAATCCAGTTACGGGAACAACAGCTCTTTTAGCCACGCAATTAGAAGTTTTAGAAACCAGTATATTAAGAGAGACATTAGTTATACACGTAAACACTGAACCTGTAAATGGTACTATAGATAACTTCGCGTTATATAGAATATACCCAGAAATCACGCCATCTACTGTTACTTACAGTGAAGATACTAAAGGATGGGTTAGTTTTAAATCATTCATACCAGAATCTGGACTTAGTTTATCGAAGGATTATTACACTATGAAAGATGGTAAGTTGTGGCAGCACCACTCAAACGAAATAAGGAATTGGTTTTATGGCGAAAAAGATGAGAATGATAATCCTATTACAGCGGAATCAACTATAACAGCTATGTTGAACGCAGAACCATCATTAATTAAAATATTTAACACGTTAAACTACGAGGGTAGTCAATCTAAAATAAATCTTCATGATACTCAAGATGTTTTTGACGCTAATGGCAACACTGTAACTTTATCTAATGCTGAGATATATAATTTAAAAGCTAAAGATGGTTGGTACGTAGAAAATATAATAACTGACAAGCAAAGCGGCAGCATACAAGAATTTGTAGAGAAAGAGGGGAAGTGGTTTAACTATATTAAAGGAACTGGAATGACAGAAACAACACTACCATCTACAGCAGACTTAAGTTTTCAAGGGTTAGGAATGGTATCTAATACAATATAAAAAAATGAAATTAATAACCAGCTTTAACATAAACGAATCAAACTTATCAGCCTTATCTAACCTTAGACAGTTTTCTATCGAAGGAGAGCAAGACGCGGAGTTCATGTTACAAGTTGTCAATTCTTCTCAAGAATTTTATAACTTTAATTCTAAATCTTTTACAACGGCGTTTACTTCAGAGAATAATTTAAGCGTTAAAATGAAAAGTGGCGTCTATAACGGTTCTATAAAGTTCCCAGCAAACGCAAGTGGAGATGTTTATACTGTATTAATATTAACAGGCGCTAGTGAAGATACTGAACTAGGAATTGGGTATGGAAAAAACTCGTATAGTACATCTATAACACAGGTTGGAGACAGTACTTTAACTTTTACGCCACTATCCGCTACGAGTAGTAAGTACGATATTATGCCTTCAAATATAACTTCCATAGGGTCTCCGGGTACTTTTAACGCTACGAAATCACTTAATTGGGATCTTCTAGGTCAGCAAAGTGACGCGAATGGCTTTGGTCTTAGACTAATAAGACAACCTATAGATACCGATTGGTATTTCCAAACTACAGAAGTGATATCTTCAAATCCATTAGGAGACGCGGTGAGTAATAACACTGTGATAGTTTCTGATTTAACAGATATAGGGACTGGTATGGAGTTAGTATACCACAAAAGCACTACGGCACCAGCGGCAACAACCGTTATAACTGCCATTAATCAATCTACAAAAACTATAACATTTTCAACAAATACAGCTTTTGAAGATGGAGAAACAATGACATTGAGAGCTAAAGGTTCGAGTGTTATAAAAAAAGCTATTGGAGCTAATATCGACTTCTCTAATTTTAACGCTAGCACAACCTCAGCAACCTCCGCGGAATTAATTAAAACGGTTAGAGAAGCGGCGGACGATAATAACATTTCTTTAAACGGAACGTACGGTGTATCTGGGGGTGGGTTTGTAACTATGTCTGGTACTGGGATAAAGAACACTAGTGAGAACACGGTTCAAGTGGTGACAGCCGGAGAGGGTGACGGAAGCATACTAACCGAAGAAAGTCAATCTGTTGAAGAAGGTACTAGAATACGCTTTACAGGATCGACGCTAACAATATCTGTTGTAAATACTTTTACGATAAATTCTCATCCATCTGCAGATAAAATAATATATTTAAACTTAGATAATTTTATAACACCGGGAATTTCCGGATCATAATATGGCATTAACAATAAATTTAAAAAACGAAATTGATAACGTATCCTTACAGGTTGGAGACATAGCCTATTACGTCAAGGATGATGACACTAGTACTTCTGTAACTAGTTTTACCGATAGCGTTAAAAGAATAGGTAAAATAACTAGTATAGGAACTTCATATATAATTGTTGGTTCGTCTACTAACGATCCTCCTGCTAATGCGTTTTTAATGTTCTCTAAAGATAAAGTGGCGAATAACACGAGTTTAGTAGGTTATTTTGCGGAAGTAAAGCTAAGTAACAACTCAACTGAAAAAGCAGAGTTGTTTTCATTAAGTTCTGAAATAACACCTAGTAGTAAATAAAGTACAAAAACTGTAACTATATAGTTACGAATTAAATTAAATTAAATGGACAATATTAACTTTAGAACCTTTAAGCAAGGTGACTATGAAACATGTTGTGAGTGGTGGAAGTGGTGGTGGGGATCGTTTGGAGCAGAACCAATTAGAAGAGGGTTTTTACCGAAAGACGAAAGATGTTTTATAATTGAAAAAAATGACATGCCTATTGCTGCGACTTTCTTAATACTATCATACGATATACCAGCGGTAGCTTGGACTACGTATTTAGTTTCAAATCCAGATTACAGAGAGAAAGATAGAAGAGATATAATAGAGACGTTAATAAGTAACGTAGAAAAGGAAGCTGAAAAATATGGGGTATTACAGTTGTTTACCGTTTGTGGAGATACACATATATCAAATATATACAAGAACTTAGAATGGGAAATGGCTCCTGCAAAATACGAGGCGTTCAAATACATAGAAAATAATTTGAGAAAAATAGATAAAAATTATGGGAAGAAAAGCAAAAGCTAAACAATCAGCATTAGAAGAAAAAATGTTTACTGCCACTGAAGAACAGTTGGCGAGATATAATGAAGAACAGATCCACCAACGTGAACTTTTAGAAGTGCAAAAAGGAAAATATAGACAGTTTCAATTTGAGAATCCATATGGTAATATGGAAAACTATTATGAAGATATGACCGTTGACACTACTGCGGCAGATTATCAAATGAGACAAGGTCAACAACAAAGATCTAATATAATGAACCAGTTAAGAGGTGTAGCTGGTAGTAGCGGTATAGGTGGGTTAGCACAGGCATTAGCAAACCAAGGCACTTTACAAGCTGGACAAGTCTCAGCTCAATTATCTCAACAAGAAAGACAAAACGCTATGATGGCTGCTAAAGGAGCTTCTGCTGCTGATATGGCTCAAAGAGGTGGTGCAGCTATGGTTCAATCTGCTGAAATGCAAAGACAATCTACTTTACTCGGTATTGAATATGGTGGTATGGCTGGGGCTAACGCTGGGGTTCAAGCCGCTTATGGAAATCAAATGTCAGCGTTTGGAGCGAACGCTAATATGATTGGTTCTCAAATGCAAATGACAGGTCAAATGTATGGAGCAGCTTTTGAGGCAATAGGTAACTACAAGTCTGACAGAAAACTTAAAAAGAATATAAATAAAATTGGTGAATCACCTAGTGGATTAAATATATATAGTTTTGAATATAAAAACTCTAAATATGGAGAGGGATTATTCCAAGGTGTAATGTCTGACGAAATACCTCAAGAAGCGGTTGGAACAAGAGATGGTTATGATACTGTAGATTATAGTATGTTAGATGTAGAATTTAAACAAATATAAATATGGCGACAAATTTAAATCCAGGTGCAGATGCAACATTAGTACAAGCGGCAACAAATGCTGCGATGGCAAACGTACCTTTAGATCAAAGCAAAGCTTATGCGCAACTTGCAGCGGGTTATGAAAAATTCGCAGATGGAATGGTGTCAATGTACGCACCTATAGCTAAGCAGGTGGGAGAAGCGGCGGCGCCTCTTGTAGAAAAAGTTAAGGAAAAAGTTGGTGAGAATTTACAAGAGCTTTGGTTAAATATTAACAAACATTTTAAGGATGATTGGACAGTTCAACCCGACGAGAAAGGGAAGCAAATTACAAGTTTGGTTGAAGAGTGGGAAGCATCTGCAGGGGAGGGGAATTTACTAGAGTCGTTTAGTACAGGTAATTATAATAGCGCCGACATCGAGAAGTTTCAAACGCAAATAGAAGAATTATACCCAAACGCTTTTCCAAAATGGGGTACCGATGGTAGAATGGGGCTAGAAACAGAAACGGCTATTAAAAATTTACTGAAGGATAAAGAAGAATACAGCAAATCTGGTCCAACGATTCTACCAGGAGAAACGTTTGCATACACGGATAAAAATGGTCGAACTAGTAATATATCGCTAACTGGACAAGACGAGTACATCCAAGGGTTAAAAGACGAAAACGCAAACGCCGAAGCAATGTTTGCAAATGATAAAATGTCAAAAAAAGACAAAGACGATTTGATAAGCGCTAACTTAGCTAAAGCTCAAAACGCTAAAAATTCAGTTAGGGCGTTTTCAAAAGAACAAGTAAGAGTTATGAATCTCATTAATAATGATAACTTCAATCCAATGGCATCAGGAGCTATGGGTATGGATTTCATTAACGCGGCGATAGAACGTGGTAGATCCGCTGCAGACGGATCGCGCGTTGTTAGAGGTTATGATGATGACGGGAATATAGCTTTAATATGGATAGATAAATATGGTAGAGCTAAAACAAATCCTACCACTGGTAAGTCTTGGGTTGTTTCGCAAGGACAAATGAAAAAATTTATAGTTGAAAAAGATACTGAATCTGAGGTTAGTGTAACAAAAACTGTTACAACAGATCAACAGGCACTTGGAAAATCTGGCGTAAAGTTTAATGGACAAGAGGTTATGAACAACATCACTAAAATGGTTTCTAACGAAAAGACCTTTTTACACATGATAAACACATCTATAGCGGACAACACCGGAACGTTTCGTGAACATGTATATGGAGCTAAGAAAGACGAAAACGGTAATTGGGTATTTGACCCAACGAAATTAAGTCAGGAAATATACACTCAATTAACTATGTTAGGTGGCCGGTTTGACGCTGATGGAAACGATAGGGTTGACGCTCAAGATTTTGTAAGTGACGAAAACAAAGCTGCGCTAGCTAATTATTTAACTAGTTACAATCCTACATCTGTAAATGCTTTCGCTAGCTTTATGAGAGACACAGCTGAAGGATACCACGCTCAAGGAGCTGGTATTAAAACTAGTTCTGGAGGAGGTGGCGGTGGATCAGGTTCTGGCGACACTTATGGATACGACGTTAATCTAAGCGGTAGCGCGATGTTAGGTGGTAGACAGTTAGGAAGCAATGCTTGGGCACCTATATGGAATTCCGTGGCCTCAAACACAAAAGATCCTGGAAAAGGAAGTTCATTTAACTGGAAGAACATGTTATACTCCACGAGCACGGAAGGTCAATGGTTTAAAATCGCTCCTGAAAATATAAATTCAGACGGTAGCTTTGCGGATAATCCAATTGTTATTGGTAGTACGAGAAATCTTATTAAAAACGAACTTAAAACAAACGATAGTAGATTCGCGGCGTTATATGAGGGAATTGAAACTGGCGGTGAAACAGAAACTGATCAAAAAGATTTAAATACAATACTTACTAGTATCGGTAAAATTAGTGGTAAAGGAAAAACAATAGGAAACAGAACTTACGCAAAAGGAACACTTTTCAAATACGACGATAGTTCTTACGATGTTACTAAGAATCTTAATGACGAGTATGGTAAACTTGGGTTTGTTTTTAACGAAGTAGGTAACGTTGAAGACGTTTTAAGTTTAAAATACGTAGATCCAAATACCGGCACGGTAGAGTATTACAAAGGTTTAACCGAGTTCGACAACGTGAATTTAGGTTGGTTTACAGGCGGTGATGCTAGTGATGTCGCGATGGCAGCAGACGTGGAAGCTTGGATGAAAAAAATAGTTAAGAAATACTACAACGCAGGAAGACAACAATTCGATTAATATGCCTAGATTAGAAAATATATACAATTTTTTACAACAAGAGAACAAAATAACTGTAGATTTTAATGCCTTTAAAAACAAGATGCAATATGGTGACTACCAAGAAAAAGTTTTTAATTTTGTTAAAGAGAGAAAAAAGTATAGTAAGGATTTACAGTCGTTTAAAGGACAGTACGGACAAAGACAGAAGATGAACCACGTTGAAGATATGAAGGAGGAGTTCAAAGACGCTCGTCACATGTATATAGAGAAAGACTTTACAACGCGTATGAACGAACAGTATAAAGACGCGGATGGGAATCAATTAGTACAGTTTATAGAAACTTCTGCGGGTGCTGATAGATTCAAGATGAAAGATATGAGAACTGGTAAGTATTCAGAAGAAATACAATTACCTGGTTTTCAAGGAATGTTTACAATTCCTAAGAATATAAGATGGGATCAGATTAATGAAAAGGTAAAAAAATTCGTAGATAACCCCACGACTCCAAACGAGGAATTTGTACAGCAAACAGAAGCAGCTAAAACAGAAATATTAAAAAAATTCGATGGTATTTTATTGGATTTAGGTAAGGATCAAAGCATTTTGCAAATGTCTGAAAACCTAAAGTATTTAGATCACTATGCTACAAACGGAAAGTATATTCAAAAAGAAAGCAAGGGTGGTGGATCCGAAGCAGATACTGATTTTGATTTTATTCAAAAAGCTCTTAAAAAAGAAGTTGGGGATTTTGGAGGGATATTTGGCGGTAGTTTTTCTCCAGATGGAAAATACAATCAATTAAACGAGGTAGACATAGAAACTATTATTCAAGGTGCTATAACGCAAAAATTTAAACAAGCTGGAGACAAACTAAACGCTGATCGTTCTGAAGCGTTTGCCTCTCTATTAAAAGCAGAGGATTTAACGATTGATAAAATTGATAAAGCACACTTACAGTTTTCAAAAAATCTTTTCACGGGAAATAAACAGGCTATTGACTTAATGCAGGGTATAGAAACTATAAAAAAGTACAAACCAGGTACGAAAGAATTTGAAGACCAACACAAAATCAATAAAGAACTTTTAAAAGACTATGAATCATGGTACGAGTATAGCACTAAGTTTTTAGTAGATTTTAGCACCATGGACGCGGTAGATCCAGCAGACCCAACTCAAGTAGCGGGTGGCGTTAAAATAACGAAGGAAGATCTTGACAAACAAGAGGAAAAAATAAAGTTAACTTACGGAGATAGAATAGAAGACGCTTTCCAAGCAAATGGTCACATGAAAACTTTAAGTGACAGGCAGGGACAAGAAGAATTTAATGTTACTATTAACGACAAACAAGCGTTTAGTATATTCCAACAACTTGGATATAAGTCTACTGGTAAAAACGATAAGGGATATGAGTTTGAAATTAAACTAAAAGATTTAGCTAAGTACTACGACGCTACTGTTAAGTCTGATGGATTTGCATTTGTTAAGTCCGCTATAGATGAAGAGGATTTAGAAAGAGCTAGAGAACATACAAAAGATTACGATCCGTTAAATTATGGAAGGTTTTCTAGAACAACAATGGATGCGGACTTCGAATATAGCGAAGGATCTCCAGAGGGGTTTTTTGGATTAACTGAAAAATTAGACGGACAAACCTTTCCAAAAGGAGTAAGTAAGGGTATTAAAGGAGTCTGGAATTTAGACGAAGATGAATACACAACGGCTAATTGGTACGGAGGAGAGGATAAGTATTTAGATAAATCAAGAGGATTTAAAAGACTTCTAAAAACATATAGAGACGATCGTTTTGAAATTATAAAGAATAATAAAGTATTAAGTAAAATGCACTTATTAAACATAGATCCAACGACTACCAAGTCTATGTTACCAACAAGAGCGGCGGAGCTTATATACGAAGGAACAGCCCAAGTATTTGGTGCAGCGGCGGCTACTCCAGGTGTTAAAGCTCCATTTACAAGCGTTAGGTCTGAAAAAGATATTTTTGAAAACGTAGCAAATATGTACCAGCAATGGGACGACAAGAAGAAAACTTTTACTCAAGAAAGTATACCTCTAAGTGAAAAGCAAAAAGAAAGTATAAGAAGAAGTGGGCCGTACAAAGTATACGAAGGCGTTGCTGGATTTGTACCTATGTTAGCTGAGTTTTTTGCAATCGATCTCGCTATAAACAAAGGAATTACAGTGATACCTCATCTAGCACGAGTTTTAGAGGCAGGTAGAAAAATAGCCGCAGGACAGCAAAAAGGTAGTAGACTTCAAAAAACATTGTACCATACGTACGGTATGGTAAAAGAAGAATTTAAAGTGAGACAAGCCTTTGATCAACACTACCACATGGGAGGTGGTGCTGGTTTTTACGCTGTAGGAACTTTTATGCCTTGGTTTAAAATGGGTAATGTAGGTATAGGAGCTACTATGTCAAGTATAACTAAATCTGGTCTTGCGGGAGCGGTGTCATCACAAGCTGCCATGAACTTAGAGTCACTAGTAAAAGATATTAAAGGTGGTGAAAACTACATGACATTTATAAAAGAAAATTATAGTGACTTAAGTGAAACATCTCAAGATTTTCTAGTTGACTTTTTTACATTTGCCATAGTAGGTGGCAAGGGATATGTTGGTAAAAAACACGCTTCCTACCATTGGAAAACGATGAGTAAAGTAAGAAAGGTTCAAGGAGAATTTGCTGATAATATACTAAAGTGGGAAAAAGAACTAAAAGAATTAGATAAAGATAGTCCTGAAGCAAAAGAATTAGAAAATAAGATTGCCGAATCAATGGAAACTTTTATGTTTATTCAAAACAGGTTACCAGAGATGCAAGAAATTGCTGATTGGCAAGACGTAGAAAAAGCTACAGAAAAGTTAAACAAAATAGGTGGTAATTTAAAAAAGCTTTTTGGAGAAGATTTTACATTTGAAGCGGTAAACGAAAGAACAAATCCAAAGACTGGAGAAAGTTATTTTAGATTTGACGATTCTAAAGCCGAGGTTAGTGGTGATGGTAAAAAAATATACGTAGACGTTACGCAAGTAACTCCAGGAACAATGCCACACGAGGTGTTTCATATGGGTATGAAGAAATTATTTAAAGAAAATCCTGAGGTATTAAGAAAATTTAAAGAGGGTATTGCAGATAAATTTAAGGGTATTGAATACGAAGTAGATGTTAGAGATAATAAAGGAGAACTAACTGGAGAGAAAAAAATGATGGGACTCGAAGATATGATCAAAAACGAACATGGCCATCAAAAAGATTTTAACGAAATAAAAGATCATGAGTTCATGGCTTACGTTGCTGAGGCCCTAGCTAACCCAATGATGTATAGCAAATATGCTCCAAAGGGTGTTTTTGGTGGAATTAAAAGAGATATAAATAGATTTTCTAATAGAAACTTTGGAACAAATGTTTTTGAAACCGGAACTAAACAAGACGTTATAGACTTTTTGTATAACTTTGGAGTATCTACAAAAAATAACAACCTAACTAATAAACAACTTGACATGTTTAAAAAGATTAGGGAGAACGGTACGTTTGCTGAAAAAGTAGATGCCGATAGTAGAACGCTAGAAGAGATACATAAACAAGAAAAAGCTAAGATAAAAGAAAAACAAAAGAAACAATCCGAGAAAGTAGCTAAAAAAGAAATGCCTTCTAAGTCAGCTGAACTTTCTAGTAATACACAAAAAGTATACGATTCTATTGTTAAAGGTAAAAAAGGCTCTGAGTTTGATGCTGGAGTTGAAAAAATGATTAAGCCAAGTGGAAAACCTGGTAAATATCCATCTGTAGCTGGAGAAAACTTTGATAATATTATATATGATCTTATACAAGAAATGTATTCTAGCGTTTATAAAAACCCAATGGACGCTTATACGTTGGCTTTGGAAATGGTATATAACCTTGAAAAAACTCCAGACGCTAAAAATAGAGGGGTTGTTGGAATCTTAAAAGAATACGAAGCTAGAAAAGATTTTGGCGTTACTACTAGAAAGAAAAAAGACGGAACAACAGAAGAGGTTAAAGATATTTATGATTCGCAAGGAGATAAAAGATTAAGTAAAAAAGAAATAAAAGAATTAGAATCTAAGTATAATGCTGAGTTTGGTACACCTGAGTTTATAGAGCAGGCTAAGTCAGAGGGATATAAAGGTAAACAAAACGTAACAAAGACGGTTAGAGAAACACTAATAGACCGTATACACGAGCTAAAAGAAAAATCAATAGGCGAAGAAGTTTATACAGAAAGTTTAACTGAAATGAGTGAGTACGGTAAGGAACTTGTGTCTGAAGATATTGGTGGTTTTGAATTTAAATCTCACAACGAAAAACTTAGGGAAGAAAGTGGTAAGAAAAAACTTAATATACTTGATGTTCGTAACGGTGAAGGTGATTTAGCTTTTGGAGGTAGAGAAGGAGCTGAAGCGTTAGTTAAAATTAGAAGAAATACAACAGCTATATTAACCGATGTAAAAACTTTAAATGATTTACGGTCTTCAGTTATAGCTGATAAGATAACTAAGGAAACTATAGATATAGTTAAAGAAAGAGTTTTTGGTAGAGAACCAGGAATGAAAAAGAGAGAATATTACGACACACAAAAGAATACTTTTGAAAATAGTGAAAAATATTTATACGAAGCTGGGTTACCTGAAAATAGAGATTTGTCCACTTCTGAAGCTACCAATATAGCTAAAACTGTTTACGCAGATAAAAAACACGGAATATACAAGGAAAAAGGTGAGTTTACTTATAAAGAATTAAACCAAGGTATAGCCGCGGATATACTGACTGATTCTCAAAAAGCCGAAGGAAGAAAGAAATTTCCAAAAGCACCTTATAGAAAAGGTATATTAACAGATGTTACTTTTGAAGGTAATAGAAAGGACACTCATCACAAACGCGTTGATATTATTATCCCACATGTAGCTAACACTATAGCTTGGAAAGTCATGGATAATCAATTGAACAATCCTAGATTCGTAGAGATGTTGAAAACCAAAAATCCTGGAGTGTACGAAGGATTACAATTTGAATCTGTTTTAAAATCTGTTAGACAAAATATAAGAGGAGTAGTTCCAGAAGGATTAGCTACAAAAAACATACAAACAGAAGCGGAGATATTTGCAGAGAAAATAAAATCTCGTATGGCAGCTAGACCAGCTATGTTAGAGGTAATAGCGGCGAACGACGATCTTAAACCTTATAAAGAAGAAATATTAAGAGAAATGCAACTTGGTATAGATGATCTTGCTACTACTAGAGAATTATTTATCAAAGTTGGTGAGGCTAGAAGATTAATAGGTATTATTAAAGGAGAAGCCGCGAAACCAATGATCTTCGAAGGTAGATTTAGCGGTAAAGAAGGTGATAGTATACACAAAGAATTAGATAAGCTAAAAGTTCAAATGAAATTGTCTGCAGAACTTCTCAACTATAACGAAAGTATGGCTTCTAGAGAAAAAGACGCGAAGTTTTCTAGACAATGGATAGAAGAATTTGCTCCTGACTTTTTTAATACTCTTGATATGCGATTAGTAAATTTAGAAGGTAAAGATAGAGGAGGGTTAGGAACTACTTTTGGTTTCGGTGATCAAAGATTTGGGTTTAGACCTTTAGTTGATCGTAAATCTGCCGCTAAACTATCTAAACGTAAATTAAAAAGCTTAAGTGACAAAGAGTTGCTAAAACTTGCTGAGGCGATGAAAGACCCAGAGTATTTTAGACCTGTTCAAACGGTAGCTACCGAATTTGGATTTGAATCAGCTAGTAGAAACGATTTAATTAAAGCTATTCAAAAACAACTCGCAACAAATTATGGTAAACCTAAGTCCTTAAGAGAAATGACGGAAGCTCAGGTCATTAAGATTGCAGAGTTGATGAAAGACCCAGAGTATTTTAGACCTGTTCAAACTAAGTTGACCGAGTTTAAGTTTGAGTCAGCTACCTTAAATGACCTAATTAAAGTTATAGAGGTTCAGAGAACTAAAAAGTATTCTAAAGATATTAATAAAATTCTCGATATAGTAGTTAAAAATCGTAGGCATAAGATACTTGATGCTGAAATGCGGAATGGTATTTTTGAAGGTGTCGAAGGAAAAGATCTTAAAAACGATAAAACTGTAAAAAAATTATTAAAGAAAGATAAATTTGGAAAATCGCTTTACGAATATATTAAAGTAAATGATAATGTTAAAGTCGCAAAAATCGTTGATGATGCTTTAGTCCTACCTGAGTTTCAAGGCATTGAAAACCCATCCAATGTCAAGAAAAGAAAACAGTATACTGAACATGTTAAAAAGCGGTTATCTCCAGATAAAACTTTAGAGGGTTACGAGAAAATGTTAGAAGCAAATGATTTAATGTTAGAACATATTTCTGAAAAGATGTTCGATTACATGGATAACGCTATAAAGTCTGGCACTACAGAAAAAGCTATAAATAACCTTGCTTATCTAATGCAAATACAAACAAACCTAGGTGGAGGTTGGTTTAGAGGATTAGCATCTCATAAATCTATCATGTTAACTAGAAGTGGAAATTTAGATTTAGCAATATCAAAAAGATATAGAAGTGAACACCAATTCCAATTAGCTAATCTTACTGGTAATTTGTTATTGAATACTTTAAAGTTCTCTGGCAATAAAAAAGGTTTTATGGACAACACAAAGCCCTTAATTAGAGAATACAAACAAAGCATTATCAATAAAGAGTTACAAGAAAAGATTGACGGCGCTGAATTTGGCGGAAAACTAGCTAACATATGGTCTGAAAAAGGGATGACTACTGACGTTCCATCTGAAGCTAATTACCTATTAGAAAGATCTATAATGGAAAGTATTGTTGATTTAAAATCAGGCCAAACTTACGCAGAGATTTTAGATGGAAGACTAAAATCAGGAGCAGGATTTAAAAAATTGGTTGAAATATCTAAAAAACATAATTTACCTTCTAAAAACGTTACAGAATCTCAAATGGCAAGAAACATGAGGATTATGGACAAGGCGATTGCTAATGGTAGAAGAGTAAATAAAGAGAGAAAAGGAATGAGTACTTGGGATTTTGATGACACTTTAGCTACAACTAAATCTGGTGTTAGAGCTAGAATACCTAATCCAGAGGGAACTCCAAAACCTAATAGAAAAGTTGTGTTCTTAGCTGGTGGAGCCGGAAGTGGTAAGGGTAATGTTATTGAAAAATTAGGTTTAGAAAAAGATGGATTTAAAATAGTGAACCAAGATATATCTTTAGAGTGGTTAAAGAAAAACAATGGCTTACCTGAGAATATGAATGATCTTACTAAGGAACAAAGAAGTAAACTCGGTACGTTACAACATCAAGCTAGAGGTATAGCTAAAAGAAAAATGATGAAGTACCAAGGTAATGCCGATGGAGTTGTTGTTGATGGAACCGGTGGATCAATAAAAGCCATGGAGAAGTTAGTTAAAGAGTTTTCTGACAAGGGATATGATGTGAGTATGTTGTTCGTTGAGACTTCTTTGAAGACGGCTTTGGAGAGAAATAAAGCTAGAAAAGAGAGATCTTTGCTAGATAAAATAGTGGAAAAAAATCATATATCTGTTCAAGCAAACAAAAAAGGATTCAAGACTATGTTTAGCGAGAGATTCATGGAAGTGAAAACTGACGATCTAAAGCAAGAAGACGCTATGCCTAGAGATCTAGTCGATAAAATGGATAACTTCGTTAAAAGTTATGAAAAAATTAGATTAGATGCCGAAGAGTTTGCTACGCAAGGAAAAGATGTGTTAGACAAAGGAGGTGAGTTTGATTTCGCGGAATTCAACGTAGTAACAGGTGGACAAAGAGGACCTTTCTTTGAAAAAGCGTTAGATAGAGTTAAAAAGTTTGGAACAGAACATCAATACGTTTTAACTGCTAGACCTCCTGAAGCAGTCGGACCAATACACGAATTCTTAAAATCCCAAGGTTTAAATATTCCTATTGAAAATATTACTGGATTAGGTAATAGTACTGGAGAAGCGAAAGCAATGTGGATGCTAGAAAAGTTTTCAGAAGGATACAATGACATGTATTTTGCGGATGACGCTATGCAGAATGTTAAAGCAGTTAAAGATGTATTAGAACGAGTAGATGCTAAATCTAAGGTTGTTCAAGCGAAGTCTATCAACGAAGTTAAAAATATAGATAAATTAGATTCTCCTGACGCTTATGAAAACGTACTAGCTTCTAAAAAACATAGAACAGAATACGAAAAAACAATATCTAAATATCGTCCTGACTTAGTTAAAGAAAGGTTAGTTTCCAAAACAGTAGATGGTATGTTTGACTTTATTGAAGAATTAAATCTACCTCCGAATAAAAAAAGAAAATACGAGCAAGTAACTACTAAATGGTTAGCTACGAGTAATATAAAATTAAAAGAAGACGGATATAAAATAAAAGACGCTGTAGAGTTAGCTGAGAAACACAAAGAAGATATATTTTCTTATAACAACCCTAATGGTATTATAGAAAAATACGCTGGTAAGGCTAAAGCGAAACCTACAGATCCTAACACCGTAAAAGAGTTTACTAAAGTTGTGGATTACGACTTCTCTATGGGTAAGGAAATTGTAGAAGTCTACAATAAAAAATATGGAATTAAAGAATATATAATTGGAGAGCAAGTATCTGAAAACGCTTGGCAAGAAAGTAAAGAATCACAACTTGCTGTTAGAGAAGTTATGGATACTCATTTTGGAGAAAACTCTAATCCATG
>Ga0208299_1000759_pt1 | contig 27637 bp, 50 predicted proteins | sample 15_taG_FD_184089 | JGI IMG/M metagenome (GOLD analysis project Ga0208299, IMG submission 184089) | Marine viral communities from the Subarctic Pacific Ocean - 15_ETSP_OMZ_AT15312 metaG (SPAdes) (version 2) | ecosystem: Environmental > Aquatic > Marine > Oceanic | place: Pacific Ocean | collected...
CACCCTGCAACTCTAACCATGACGGAGATGCATAGTACGATGGCGCAGTCACGTCGCACCCCATGTAGTCTTCACTTGGCATGTTGGTGCTGCTGGCCCCTCGCCAATCCTTTTCGTGAATGCCCGACCTCGACACAGAGTGGATTGTGTGGGTTAGTTCTGCTATCAGGTTGGTGACGTGCTTGTACCCGTAGTCCAGATCTGAGAAGCCGGGAAGCGTGCTGTCACTGGTGTATGCCGTGCCGCAGCCATTGAGTTGCCGCCAAGGTGTGTAGTCAAACCAGTTGGTAGGCATGGATGCATTGATAAGGGCGCTGGTATAGGCAAGGACGGGGATGGTTGGCAGGCCGTGAAAGTCGTCATTGACAGTCATCTGGGACTTGTCGGCAAACATGTTCAACTCAATCAGGTCTTGGATCTCTTCTTTCAGGGACACAAGGCTCTCTCGCTCATACCTGTAGAACTTGACCACGGTGTCATCAGCCCCACCTAGAATGTCAAGGCGCTCCCTGTATGCGTTATGCAGGTCTATGGCACGCCAGTCTACGGTTTGGAAGGTGTAGTTGGTGGTGTAGTTGTTGACAGACAGGAAGTTGTCATTGCCGTATTGCACCCTATCGAAGTAGGTGTTGGTGGTTATATCGCCAAAGGCATTGGTGGTGATATAGGTGGTGCTGTCAACGTACACATTTGTCTCACCCACTATGCCTCTGGTTGGCAAGCAATTGTAGGTGGCGTCAGGCGTCCAAGAGCTTGTTTCCCATTGTGCTACAGCGCTAGCCGCGAACAACGTGAATATCGCCATAAGTTTCAGTTTTATCATACCACTCAATGTTCGGGTCTCCTGATACGGGTGGTCCATCGGATTCGGCTGCCGTGTTGTTTGCGAAGTTCACTGTCACATAACGCTTGCCCAAATCGTCAAGCCCTGTCAGTTGAGTTCCTGCCACCCACACCGTTCCAGAGAATGCAACAGGATCATGGCCGTAGTCATTGGATTGTGCTGCATCAATCTCATCCTGTATCAATAGCAACTCACTCTCATACTGCATCTTCATGGCCTGCATGGCAGCAGAGAGTCCCATCACAATCTTCTCAAGGGACTCTATCTTAGACTCAAGTAAGGTAGACATCCAGCCTCCTCGTCCACCATCTGCGGCCAGCGGGACGCAGGGATGTCTGCTTGTTGTCGAAGTTACCTGCGATTACATCACCCACTGCTGTATCGTATGTGATGTTAGCAGCGCCATTGCCCTCCATGAACGCCTGAGCCTTTTCCTTGGTAGTAGCCCACGCCTGAGAGTCTTGGTAATACTTCTTCTTATCAATGTTGTAGAGATAGACGCTTGCTGACGTGCTTCCCTCACCGGGGGTGGCTGACATGAACGTATCATTATCAACGGTGGTGAATGTAACGTCATAGGTTCCATCCCTGTTAGGCACTACACTCAGGGAGTTCTGGTTATATACGCTTGCCGCTGGAATGTCTACAGTCTCTTGGTTCTTGTAGATGTAGAGCGTGTGGTCTTGGTTGTTGCTTGACCATGAGTGCGTTGTTGCAAACGGAATGCCCTTGCTGTATGTCAGCGTGCCGTTGTACGTTCCGTCCTCGTTGAAGGAGTTGGACGTGTTGTACAGCCCATCAACGCCAGCAGGGGGATTTATCTGTGCAGTATTGTTGCGGTAGAGGATGGATTCAGACGCATCTAATGGCCCCTCTGTGCTGCTGAACTCCACGCTAACAGGTTTGCTTGCGCGGTAGACGAGTCGTGCATCATAAAGCCCATCGTCGCGCAATGTGTTGCTGGTATTGTAGATGGTTCCCTGAGCATCGCTTAGGTCTGCCGGAACAACTGCATCTGTGCTCTTGTATAGAACGTCCACTTCTAACGCCGTCAGGCTGCTCTGAGAGTCCACGCGAGCCTCACCACCATCCACTGTCGCATTGTAGACAAGGGAGCCTGTGTATGTGCCGTCCTGATTAAGACGCTGGCTCACCCTGTAAATGCCTACATTGGTGGCGGGGGCTGTGATAATGTCAAGATTGTTCTCGTACAACAACTCTGTCCCCTGAGCAAAGGGCGTGCGGGAGGACACAAAACCAATGCTGTCGGGGGTGGATGTCTGGTAGACCAAGGAGCCGTCATACAGCCCCCTGTCATTGAGCGAATTTCTTGCGGCGTATATGCCGGATTGAGCCGCATCTTCTGCGGTGATTATGGAAGTCTGATCCCTGTACAGGATGTTGTCAGAGTCTTGGAGGGTGGAGCGTTCACTGGGGAAGCGTGCCACAGCACTGTTGTCTGACGTAGAGTATGTCAGGCTGCCGCTGTATGTCCCATCCTCATTGATGCGTTGGCTCACGCGATAGAGGCCACTGTCCGCATCTGGTGCCGTGAGCTTTACCTTGCTGTTCTCATACAGAATCTCGTTGCTCTGATTGAATGGACCGTTCACACCTGTAAATAATATGTTGTCAGAAATGCTCTCTTGGTAAACTAACCTTGCGTCATAGAGGCCGTCGTTGCCAAGGCTGTTCGTAACATCATACACCGCGCCCTGCACGCTTGATGGCGCATCCACTTGAGTTGTGCGGCTTCTATAGATGATTGAGTTGTCGTTTGAGAGCGTGCTGTTCTTGGACGCCCACTCCGCTTCGCCTGCATCTTGCCCCTCCTGATAGACTAGCGACCCCGAATACGTACCATCTTCATTGATACGTTGGTTCACGGAATACACGCCATGTGCCGCATCTGGCGCGTTTATCTTGGATCTGCTATTCTCGTAAAGGATTGTGTTGCTATCTATGAACGTAGTGCTTTGCGAACGGAAAGATGCCGTCTTGGCCACTGACACGTCATAAACCAACCGACTGTCATAGGTGCCACGCTCTGTCAGGGTGTTGTTCACAGAGTAGATTGCGCCCTGAGTCTCGCCACCGGGGGCACCCACCACTGAGTTGCTGTCCTTGTAGATCACGCTGTCAGCGTTAGACAACACAGCATCACGGGAAAGGAATCCTATCGTGCCACTGCTGGTGCCGTTCTCATACACCAAACTGCCCGTGTACGTACCATCCTCATTGAACCGCTGGCTAACCCTGTACACCCCGCTGCCCGTTACGGACGAGGGAGCACTGATTGCTGTACGGCTGTTCTCATAGACAATGGATGTGCCTGTAACAAAGGCTGTGGCTGTTGAGTTGAATTGTACGTTGTCAGCAATAGACTCTTGGTACACTAGGCGTGCGTCATATAAACCATCGTTGCCCAACTCATTGCTCACATCATAGACAGCCCCTTGTACGTCTCCCGGTGCTTCCACCTGAGATGTGCGGCTGCGGTATATGATGGAATTGTCGTTGGAAAGCGCACTATTGCGACTGCCCCACTGTGCTTCCCCTGCATTAAGTCCAGCTTCGTACACTAATTGCCCGGAATAAGTGCCGTCTTCGTTAATTCTCTGGGTGACAGAGTAGACACCACTACCTGTTACGGTGGCAGGAGGCTCTATCTTGGTGCGGCTGTTCTCGTACAAGATTGTACGGGCATCACGGAAGGCCGAAACGGACGAGTCAAAGTGTGCTGTCTCAGCAAGGCTCTCTTCGTAGATCAGACGGCTATCGTATAATCCATCATCCCCTAGGCTGTTTGTCGCGTCATATATAGCCCCTTGCGTGCTAGTGGGGGCATCCACCTGTGACGTTCTGGCACGGTAGATTATGGCGTTGTCATTGGATAGTTGGCTATTACGTGCGGCAAACTCTGCCTCACCAGAGTTCAGGCCATCCTCATACACAAGGCTACCCGTATAGGTGCCGTCTTGGTTGAGGCGCTGACTCACCGTATATACGCCACTGCCTGTCGCATCGGGGGCACTTATCTTGGCGCGAGAGTTCTCATACAGAATGGTGTTGGCGTCACGGAAGGCCGTAGTGCGAGACGGGAACAGCACGGTTTCAGCATTGCTCTCCTCGTACACCAACCTAGCATCGTATGTGCCACGGTCTGAAAGGGTGTTGGTTGTGCTATATATAGCCCCCTGAACGCTGGAAGGAGCCATAACCTGCTCATCCCAGTCTTTGTACAGCACGCTGTCAGCAGCCCGTAGTGTAGACTCCTCAGAGTCCCATCTCACTTCACCCTGCCCTAACCCTTGCTCGTAGGTTAGCGTGCCGCTGTAGGTGCCGTCACGGTTCTGACGTTGGCTCACAGTGTAGATGCCTGAGCCTGTTGCGGTAGGGGCTTCTATCTTCTCACGATGGTTGCTGTAAAGGATCTCATCCTCTAAGCGGAACAAGCTGCTCTGGCTGCGGAACCGTGCCACTTGCTCAATAGATGTCTCAACCTCTTTCTCTTTGTCAAAGGTGCCGTTCTCTCTGCGGCTCACCCGTGTAGAGACAATAGACCCTTGGCCCACGTCCCCTGACGTATCTAGCGGCGTGTCATTTGCCTGCTCAAGATAGAGTTCTGTGGACGTAGTTCCAAGGGAAGCATTAGACACTTCGTTGCCTACATAGACATCCTTGTCCGTAATGTCTTGGAATGTAACGGCTAGGCTGAGGGTGCCGTCCTGCTCCTCTTTGAGTTCCTTGTCCAGAAACGAGAACCCTGATGGAGCAAAGGCTGTGAGTTGTGCTGGAGTGAAGGCATTGATCGTGTCCTGACTCTCAGCGTAAATGTTCTTGAACGTCTGCGTCTCACGGCACACGGTCTGGTTGACGGTGTAGACATTGAAGTCTCCGTCTGGATCAAAGGGATGCACCTGCTGCTTGGTCTGATTTATCTCAGCAGGGGTGAGTGCGTATAGTTCAGCAAACGTATCTACTGTGTCCACTTTGGACAGCAATTGGGAGATGGTTACGCTTCCATCATCGTTCTCTGTCTGGGAAACAAGGCCTGCGGAGAATGTGCCCGTAAAGGTTTGTTCATCACCTTGGGGGTTTGTAACTGTTTTGACAGCATTCAGGGCTGTGATAAGTGTATCCGCAGACTCAGGATCTACATACACCCATGCACGGGTAAGCCTTAATGAACCGCCGGATGGAGAGCCTTCAATTTGCCGAACACGGGCTTCGTCCTCTGGCAATGTGGTTTGCAGCCCAAGGGCTAGGGTCTCTGTGATAGAACCACCACGGCTCCCACTGTCCCCACGCTTGGCCTCAACCTTGACAATGCGCCACTTGCCTGTGGCCTCTGTGGTGTCGCACTTAGGGTCTGTCTCAAAGCGCCTTGCTCGTACATCAGCCTCTACAGACTTCAAATACTTGTTGGGAATGCTGTCCCATCTGCGCTTTAATACCCTGTCGGCTTCTAGTGCCTGCCCCTCAAATTCTACCAGAACAGCCTTGCGCTCTGCTAGGAGTGTATCAATCTGGTAGTCTGCCATTGTTTAGTTCCCGCTTAAATCTTCATCAACATCACCAAGCCCACCCTTGGAACTCTGCTCCTTCATGTAGTTGACATGGCGCATTGACATCTTATCACGCCACCTACGTACCAAGTCACCCGTAGGAGCTATGGGCCATTCGTTGCCCTCTGATATATGCATGTCTAGGCCATAGGAAATAAGCATCCTGTACTTCTGCTCGTCCAAGTCAATACTGCCTGAGGTGGACGTAACAGCGCTGGTGGTCAGGCCTAGGGCTTCATCTATATCATTGAGGGTGTAATTCAGGGCGTCCATAAAGCACGCTTGGAAGTCACTAGCCGACTCGGACGAACCGAATCTCTTAGCCTTCTCGGTTAGTAAACTCTGCACTTTAATGGACATGTGGCCTCTGCTCTATAACGCTGTCAGGGGCCTCTCAGGCCCCCTCAAGCTGATGTCTATTCAGATGTGATGTCTGCATCAATGACGTTCGTGACGCCTGACGCAATGAACACAAGCTGCGTAGTGTTCACAACACTAAACGCACCCTCTGAAATGGCAAGCGAACCACCTGTCACTGCACCACTAACGGTGATGGCAGGAACAACAATGGCACTGTCTGACCAATAATCGTTGTCGCTATACTTCACGAAGTTCAACGCAAACCCACCCACTGCCGAAGCAATGAGAAGCATGACGCCTAGCGCCATAGCAGGACGTGCGTGCCCAGACTTCTTGTTCTTAATAGTCATATCAATCTCCTAAAAAGAGAGGGGGCACGGGCACAGGAGAACCCGTACCCCCTCGGGGAGTCACATGAGGACGTGACAAATTCCTTAGGCCCCAGCGTTTCCGCGAAGACTGTGAGGGCGATCCGCGCCACTGACAAAGTACGTGCGGAGGCGTTTGCCCCACACGTCAGGATTAGACGAGTACGTCACATCCGTAATGTCAATTGCAGGATTGCTGCCCCAGTACCAGAACAGTTCGTACAAGCTGTCCTTAGGAGCACGGCCAAACCAAGCGGTAGTGGACGTGAGATAGTCCCATACACGGTAGGTGAGGTTATACTTCGTCAGGAAGTTCTTGTCGTTCAGTGCCGTTCCGGGCTGTTGAGCCGACTCAAGTTCCGTGATAACGGTGTCTTCCAGATCAGGCGGGATGACCAATTCACCCAGCGTCAGCGGGGCGGGATCACCAAACTCATCCTTGTTCTTACGGAAGTTCAGGCGCATCTGACCAACGCGAGTCTGCGTGGGCGTACCAGCAGTTTCAAGGTTGGACCAAGTGCCGCCAGCCGTATCTTCACGGTTGCGTCCAGAGCTAACCAGCTTCAAACCGTCTGCACACACCCACTCAACCGTAGCGTCGAAGGTGGTGTTGAACGGAAGGGCTGCATACAACTCAATAGTCTTCTTAGCAGACATGTTGAGGTCAGCCATCTGCTTATCAATGACGTTGAACTGTTGCGTCTCAAGGAGGCGCTTCTCAATCCACATTGCCATACGATAGCCGACAGGGCTGTAGGTGTTGTCAAACCCTTGGATGGGCTGTTGGCGCGGCAAGCGGTCAACGTCCCGGTTCTGAGGGATGATTCCACCGGAAGCCACATAGCTGTGACGTTCAGTGTCTTTCGCAGTCGAACGGACGTTATAGAACTCCAAGCCCTGTACGGGGGTGCCCCAAGAACGACGCCCAATATCGCGGAATCGTTCATCGAGTACATCACTGTACTGCTCGGCCATAGCCGTTCCGGCCTGCTGAGTGTTGTTCGTTAATGCTGATGGTGTAACTGCCATTGTCCTACTCCTTAGGCTTGTGCGGCTTCAAGGGCGGCAGGCAATACCTTGCACACGACCTTGGCTTTTACATCTGCCGAATTATATTTAGCGGGTGAAATATCGCTCATGCGCTCAACAATCTGAACTGCGAGGTTGGTGGTGTCACCAATATCAACAGTTACAACATTGCTACTCACGTCGATTCCAAAGCTAGCACCCTCGTCGGTGGCTGCCACAGCGCCGTCCAGTTCGTTCATCGCAAACTCCATGTCTGCTGTGATGATACCAACTTCGGCCTCCGTAGTGCTATTGCCGGGGTCTGCCTGATCACTCAATGCTACGTACTTAATACCGCCCGTACCGGAGTCGGCATCAGAAGCACACGCTTTGAGAAGATCACTGCCATCAGTGAAAAGCCACTGCCCTTTGTTCCACGACTGTCCGTTCAAAATGAACTTCTTGGTCGTAGCCATAGGGGAGTCACTCTTGAACAATTCTGGATTTGTTACAATCAGAGTTGCCATAGTCTATCTCCTAAATGCAGGGGTTATCCCTGCGGATTACTCGGCCTCTAGGTCTGTCCCTGTTGCAAGCTGGGAATTGCGGAGTTGTGAGCGGGCAACCTCTGCTGCCATATTGTGCTCTTTCTCCGACTGCCCTTTTGCTCGCATCATTAGCGGGTCAATACCATGCTGCCAATTCTTCGTGTTTCCGTCTTCTTCTGTCACTACACGTACCCAGCCCTTGAGACTCAGCTTCTCAGCTACGATTGGATTGGACGATCCATACATGAAGTCCATTCCCGCAGCCTTAGTTTCGCCCAGCGCAGCCTTAGCTTTCGCCATAATAACGGCGCTATCATCTTGATAGTATTCGTCAATAACGCTTATGTTCTTGGGTGCTTGTTTTCTTTGTGCCGCCCCTTTTTTCTGAGGACGGGCTTTTTTCACTGCTGGCATGTCTATACTCCGTTGGTCTTGAATTGAGATCCAATGTCTGTAACGCTAGGGAACAACTCGCTCCCAGCAACGGCCTCGCCGCCAAACATTCTGAGCATCAACTCTTTGGTTTTCTTGGCTTTTTCTTCTGCTTGAGTTTGCATCTGGGCTTCTGAGTATCCTGTACCCGCCGGATTACCGGGAGGTGCTAGGGTCTCTGGCCCTTTGGCAGATCGTACAGCCTTCGCCATACTCAGCTTAGTCTCGTCGGGGAGTTCATTGAACCCCGGCACAGACTGTCCCAATTCGCTCAACTCTGTTGCCAGAGCCTGCTTCTCAGGTGCCAATGTAAACTGTTGACTCATGCGTTTTTCCCACTCAGCATCACGCTTATCCATCACCTCTACAAATGCGCCTGCCATACGTTCTCGTTCTGAGAGCATAGCCTGCTGCACTGCTTTGGCTGGATCATCGTCTACCAGTTTCAAGAACTCATCCGACTGGAGCATGTCCACCGGAGCCTCTTGATTCTGTGCGCTGATCTGGGTATTAATCTGAGCAACTTGCCCCTTGAGTTCATGGAAACTCGCCTGCTCTGCCTTTAAGGCTGCCTGCGTGTCTACCAAACGCTTCTCAAGGTTTGCCAATTCATCTACCTTTGCCTGAGTGTCAACTTGTGACGAGGCATCGGTGCCAACGGGTTCAGTCTGCGGGGCCTCTGCGGCAGGAGTCCCAATGGGGTCTGCTACGAGGGAATCCGGCATGATCTGATTATCCATGCTAGTCTCCTTGTTCCACTTCTAAGGCTGTGGACGCCAGTTCACCTTCGACAGACTCACGGAGTTGAAGCACTCGCTCCAGTCGTGAAATACTGCCTCTTAAAAAATTCGATTCGTCATGGCTCAGTCCTTGCTTCGCCAACTTGACATTCTCACTTTCTCTAATTTGAGAAATATAAGCAACAAAAAACTCCCATTCAGGAGAGTTTGTCACCGTGGACAATGCACCTAAAGTCTTCTTGTTCGTCCTCACTTCCAGCATCACGCCCTCCTACTGCTGTGCTAGTGCTCCCAATGGTCCTGCTATCAAGTTGTTACCTACAGCTTCTCCCGGTGTCTCGTTCTGCGTAGGGGCTTCTGCCTGTGGCTGTGCTGCCTGCTGGCCTACACGCGCCTCTAAGGCCTCTGTCTGTTGAATGTGCTGCTCTACCAACTGAATGACGTTGGCATAGTGAGGATCGTCTGCCACCTGTCCTAAGGCTGCACGGAAGGCTCTATGCTCCTGCAACTGTGCTGTATGGTTCTCGTCAATGGACGGGGCCACATACTCACCGCTGTTGAATAGGGCGTTCTCTCGCTTGGCTAGGAGGCGCTGCTCTGCGCTGTCGTCAGGGAGAATGAACTTGGCTGCGTCCATCTTGGCGAACTTCTCAAACAACTGCTTGGCTGCTTCACGCTTGTCAATCACATCTCCGAACAACGGAATGAGTTGCTGTGCTACGAAGGAGGCGTTCTGCATGGAGAGCATGTCACGGTCATAGTCATCTACCAGCTTGATCTGGATGTCGAAGTTGCCGAACAGGTCAACGGGGCGTATCTCCCGCACTACCAAGTCATCATCCACGATCTTCAATATCTGCTTGTCACTAGCATACAGGTGCCATTGTCTCACACCTTTACGGGCATGGAATCGTAACCACTTGTCAAAGAAATACTTAGCCATCATCTTGTGAGGGAGCGTGGCTGCGTCCTGAGCATTCACGGCTTCGCTGCTACTGGTACGACCACCCATCGGAATGCCCCGCACCGTAGGCCCTGTGCCTGCTGTGTCGTTGCTGTCCTGCTCTAAGGCTACACGTACACGCTCATTGTCTATAGGCGTGGCTACATCGAATTGCTTGAGGCTATTGATGTTGTCTACATGGAACACTTTGTCTTTGGATAGGGTGTAGTCCTCGCCCTGTCTGACATGAACCTCACCACGTACAGCCATCATAGGCCTGTTGTTCTGCAAGGTTTTGCTGTCAATCTCCTGAGCACGGGCTGTCACGGTCTCGCCGTAGTTGGCACGGAGAAGCTGTGCTAGGGATATGTGGTAGAGTTTATCCGTATCGTCAGGGATGAGGCTCACCATTTCAAAGGGATATTCGTCGTCTGGATCTGGATTGCGCTCAATGCGTACACACACACCGTTGTCAATCTGGTTGCCCACCACTGTCACCCAATAGCGTTTAGGCTCATTGTCCATGCTCCAACGCTTGCCTTTAGGCTTGGATTCGTCAATGGGTAGCAGGGCATGGCACTCCATCTGTCGGAACAGACCTGTGTTCACACCGTCAGAACCACCGCTTAACCCTGCATTATCCTGCCGTTTCTGGGTTAAATCGTCTTGTTCACTGTTTTCGCGGAGGTGTGTGGAGTCCACGTCCTTGACATTCACATACTCACCCTGAGAGCCTTTGCCCCGGATGGTTGTGATGTTGGCGTCTGATACTACGAATAGGGCATTTTGCTTTTGAATGTCGCCAATGTCAGGGTCGGCATAGAACATGTTGATGGGAACGTAGTTGGTCTCAGGCCTGTTAGCCACCCATACGTCCTTGCGCTTCACTTCTGTCTGAGGCCTGCCATCTTCATCAAAGAGAATAGCGCCGTCACCATCACGCTTAGGCCACCTGTCTAGCACTGAACGGGATTCCTGCTTCCACATGGAGTAGATTGGGACGTTGCCATACTTGCAGAGTTGCGTGAGAATGTCTATGGATAGGCTGTCAAAGCGTTCCTGATCCCGGCTGTAGCGCATGAGCAGGTTGTGTTGGCGTGCCAAGTCCTCACTCAAGTCGTCACCTAAGTCGCCTTCACCATCTGCTCTAGGCACGAACATATAGGGGTCTGACTGGGAGTGAAGCATGTCACTGAACAATGCTGCCAGTGTTCTTACGGTGCGGAAGAAAAGTGTTGAGCCGCCCTTTTGGCTCTTGGTCTTGGTGCGTGAGTCGCCTTGTCTGTCGAGTCGTGTACGCTCTGTTTCACGGGTGTTGGTGTTCTGACCGCAGGCAAACATCTCGTCTGCTAGGTTCCATACCTCATCGTATGAGTCGCGTTTTACACGATGGGCTTGGAAGTAGGCTTCTAGGTGGTCTTGCACTTCCTTGCACAGATCCTTGTCTTCTGCAAGGTTTATGCGCTCTACCTTGTTAGGCTTTGGAAGTGTGCTCTTTTTAGGCTCGGTGGTTGGAATAGCTGGTTGTGCTTCGGGCAAAAGAAATCTCCGTGAATGTGTGACACAGAGACACTTTCGCACAATTGAGAAAACCACGCAAGTCTAATCTATCTCAGGAATGCTCTCACACACAAACTGGTAGATGTCGTCCAGACAATCCTCTGTGCTCTTGTAGTTGTGCCCGTGCTTCCAAAGCCCCCTGATGTAGTTGCGTATCTCCTCACATGCCACAGCGTAGTCTAGGGCGTGTACGGCTGTAAGCAACTCATGGCGCTCCTCGTATCCGTCAAACTCTATCGTGTGTTTCATAATGCCAACTCCTTTTGTGGGCTTGGTGGTGGTGGCGCGTCCTGCTTTGCCGCCGCGCACCGTGCCGCGATGATTTCGCAATGATGCTCGTCTTGCTCGATTAGCACGCACGGCAAGCCTAATTCTTTGCACGCAACGCCCGTTGTGCCGCTGCCTGCGAAGGGGTCAAGAATCAGGTTGCGCTCTGGCATCGTTACGAGGGTGCATAGGTAGCGCATGAGGGCTACGGGCTTCACCGTGGGATGTGAGCACCCGCCCTCCAACCCCTCGCACCCCCGATTGCGCTCTGCCTTGCTCGCCTTCGCGCAGTAGAAGAAACGGGCGGCGCTGCCTTCTTCCGTGACGTGCCACCCCTTCTCTGATTGGCTTGGTATGCCATCAATAAAGTCGCCCCCGCTGCGCTTGTAACTCATGTGGCGCGTATTCTTGCTCACCGGAAACCCCGCCAGCACCTCCTCGCTGCCGTCGTGGATGATGTTCGCGGGCCAGCGGCCACCTGTGGGGCGTGCGTACTTCTGCTTGTCTGCGGGCGCAAGGAACGTCGTTGATTCTGAACCCATTCCGCCGCTTGTGCGGTCATCGCCAATCCCCACCCGCCCCCCGTCCACATTCAGCCCCGCCACGCCGTGCTCCAGCGCGTTGTGGGCAAAGGTGCCCGAGAGGGGTAACATCGCGAGGCAGATTGGCTCGTGTGCGGGCTTAAGAGCGGTTCCGTATCCGTCCCATGTGCGGGCGGCGGGGGTGGCGGGGGCGGTGATTGTTGCGTCTCCATTGAATGTGCCGCGAGCAACAACGGTGTGATTCTTGGCGTTGGGGCGCGCTGCGTCACTGGCCCCCACCACTTCCCTCTCCGCCCCCGCCGCCTTGTCCAGCGCCTTGCCGATGTTGTGCGATTTCGGAAATCCGCTGCCAAATGCCCAAGCAAGGTCGCCGACGGGCACGTGTTGCCCCTGCAAATACAGCAGCCTATCCCGCACCTCCCACCCCGCATCCTCTATCGCGCACACAAGGCGGTGATACGTCCTCGTCCCACCAAACGCCAGCATTGGAGCACCGGGCAAACAGCAGGCCGAAGCAATACGCCAGAAGTCCTCACCGGGAACGCCGTGATCCCAGCCCTTGCCCATGAACGACAACCCATATGGCGGGTCGCTCACAATCGCCGTCACGCCCTCAATTTGCGGCATAACCTCGCGGCAATCTCCGTGGTACAGCGTCACACAATCATCCTGATAATAAGGCTCCATCACATATCTCCGTGCAATTCAGGGTTCCGTGCTATATGAAGCACCTTCTCAACGTATATCGTGGCATCTAACAACTCCTCTTGCAGATGCGTCAACCACTCTAGCGTAGTCAGATCCTCCCTGTCCATCGTAACCCCGTAATTGGATAGCCCCTTGGCTGCCCTAGCCTCTATCTTCGCCACCACTGCGTCCTCTATGCTGCTCACTTCTTCTCCCTGTCCTTGAATATGTCCTGAAATACCTTGGCAATATCACCGAATGCCTCGTCAACTTCATCAGGCTTGGAAGGGGGCTTGTCCTTCTCCAGCTTGTAGATGATGGCATTAAGCGCCTTGATGCAGTCTTTCGCTGGATCACTCATGCTGCCTCCCTTAACGCCTGTGCTGCGCGCCTCAGCCAGTCGCTGAACGACTCTGCATCTACGTCTATCACAAGCCGCAGACGGTCAGGGTCACTTATCCCCACCATCTTTATCGTTGTGCTGCTCTCCTGCAATGAAGCGTGTATGGCCACTATCTCCTCGTCTCTTGGTCGCCTGCTCATGTGTCCTCCAAATCCCTTAGTGCCGCACTGATGTCTTCTGCAAGGCAATAGCCATCACAGACAGCATCGTCCCACACCATCGACATCTCTGATGCGTGTAGCATAGCGAACTCCCTTGCTACCTTCAGCAAGTATAATGTGCGTTCTTCGTCTGGTCGTTGATCCCTCATGTCTCTCTCCTGCTTATAGGCCCTGTTGGGCTTTGATTGTTTTCAATTCGTACGCTATTCAGACAAGTAAAGGCGCTTCTCGTTTATCTCTTTCTCCACGCTTACGCCCCCAACAGGCATGAAATACGGAGTATCATCTAAACCCACAACCTCTAGGTAGCAAACCATGTCGCCATGCAGGTCGAGTCTGTACTCAAGTTCTTCAATCAGATCGGTTATTGTCATCTCATCCTCCTTGTGTTGCGTTCCCCTACTAAGAATCCGTGCCCAGAATCTAGGCAATCAAAGCCTCTTAAACCAAGAATCAGAAAGGGCATGGCAAATCATCCTCAGGCAAAGGTTCCGTAGTCTCTGGAGTAGTCTCTGTATTAAGAGTAAGTGAAGGGCCTTCGTTTACTTGGTAAATGAAGGATGTGCGTTTACTAAGTAACTCACGATTTAGGATGTACCAAGTAACCCTGTGATTGTCGGTATAATAATGAACCAATGCGTTATTGCGCTCATCTTCGTAGGAGTCACCCATGCACTCCCTGTTCTTCTTTCCGCACTTGAATGCGAAATGCTTGAGGCATGACCTTACTTCGTAGGCAGACATGGCGAGTTCCTCCTCCCATGAGTCACCCTTCTTGTACATCTTGTGAGAACACGGTGATGTGAACTTCCAGAACTTTCCGCCCTTTATCTCGTCCCAATACATGATCTGCTGAAACAGGATAGTCCCGGCAACGGAGCCGCCTATCTCCCTGAGGGATGGGCGGTAGGTGATTAGCTTGCGATCCTCTGCAAGCAGTTTTCTATATGCATCATTCATTACATCATCCTAGTCTAACACTCATCACCCCAAACGTGCCTAACACAGAAGGAATCAAGAGGCAACCGCAGGATGATGCAATTGGTGTGTTCGGCTGTCCTACGGGAGCAACCCCATAGTAAGCCTCTCGACTCTCTATCTATCGCACACCCCGCCAAGGGATGCAAGCATTACATTCCTCCGTACTCATATATTTCAATGTGCCCATCCCCAAGGTTGACCACGGCAAGGTCATAGGCTCTCTGAGCGTCAGCAAGTGCCTTGATAGCCTCGTCACGGTCTTTGAGCGCCTTGTGGTAGCCTTCCACCCTCTTGTTGTGGTCATACTCCTGAGCCTCACTCATCATCTTTCTCATCAACCTCCCAGAAATGCTCACATTCACCTTCGCCCCTGATGAAGTCGAACGGCCCGTATGACTGCCACATAGGCTCTGCTGGCTCAAGATAGCGTACGCAACGCTCCTTGTCGGGGCATCCTTCTCCTAGGCACTTTGATATGTCTGCCATGATTGCCTCCTTAATGCCGCCAGATCGGCGTATCCGACCTGACGGCACAATGCTTAGATGGTTAGAAGGGTAAATCGCCAATGTCATCACCGCCATCGTCCCCGCCGCCGCCAGCAGTTGCCTGTCCACCCGTGTTGATCTTAGGCGTACTACCCTTGCACTCACCATTGCCAAGGATGGGGCCTTTCTCGCCTGCGTCAGTGCGCTCCTTGGGGATCGACTGCTTTGCAACATAGTCTGAGCCATATTGGTTGTCAGGCGTTTCCCACAAGAGCAAGTCGAGATATGTGCCCTTTGCTCCCTGAAACAAGGCGCTCTTGTCAATCTTGGTTACGTCAATCTTTACTACGATCATTCCTGCTCTCCTGTTTCACTGTCCTCTAGTTTACGCACGATCCAAGCCGACAGCGATAGCCCTGCCCGTGCTGCTTTCCCGCTCCACTTCCTGAACAACTCTGGCGTGGTGCGAAAGGAGACGTGCTTCGTTCGCCCCGTACCGTAGCCGTATGCTGTTATGGGTTGCTTCATGGTTGTACTTTCGCACAGGTGGGGATGGGGCGCAAGAGAAATGTCACACAATGTGCAACAAAGGTATTGACGTAGCCGTTTCCCTATGATTTACTCGCTACAGACTTAGGAACGGTATCGCGAAGCCGCCCTTAGTCTGCGGGTGAAAGAGTCGGGAGGCTCTGCGTATGACACGGTGTAACGATCACCACTGAGTCATACGGCACCCGCCAGTTTATAGGCGAGTAGCTCAGTGGTAGAGCGCGGCTATTGTAGGCCGTAGACGCAAGTTTGATTCTTGCCTCGCCTCTTTACATTGCGGGATGGGCCAGTCTGGTAAGCCGCTAGCCTCATAAGCTAGAGACGCATGTTCGAATCATGCTCCCGCTACCACATGCCGAACGGGGATGTAAGTGACGTGAGGGTGCAAACCACACCCTGCTGGTGCGAACCGAAATCCAGAACTGCCCTTGGTTGGCAACAATTCTGGGCCAGACCTGAGAGGGTTAGGGCGCACGCGCAGGCTTTCCCTTGAGGCGCCAACACACAGGAGAACAGGATGAGCAATGCCTACAACGATTGGATACGCGACAACCTACAAGACGCTGCTATTGTGCTCAGAGACAACTGGCCGGACGAAGGACTAGACCTGCACTACGAAGAAATAAGGGCTACGTTCTCCACCGTACACACGGCTGAACGCTTCTTCAAAGCACTCCTTGCCCTCAGAGAAGCCCTACCTACACGCCCTATCAGCACAACATCACCAACAGCGGGGGAATAATGAGGATTGAAGCAGGATTTGATTGGAAGCATTGGACGTTCAAGCCCTTTCGCCAAGAGACTATCGTAGTGCTTGGCAAGATAACGGTGTACACCCACATAGACATAGGCCCCCTGTTTGTTACGATAGTGCATCAGCCACGGATGGTGGGGTAGTGAATGAGAACACAGATACACATGCCCCTGCCGATGCCGACATGGAACAGGATTCTAGGGATGCAACACTTCCTGCGAATGAAGTTGAGACAATACCTTCACCATGCCGTATCCATTTCCATTCAGTACGGAAAAGACTGGCCGACTTGGATGGACTTTCAGGGAAAGCGGTACTCGACGGAATTGTTCATTCTGGAATACTATCAGATGATTCGCCCAAATACGTCTCGGAAATCAGACATACGCAGTCTAAAGGAAGCGTTGAAGAAACAGTCGTGACGCTGGAGTGGGGAGAAGAGTGATAGCATACAAACTAATCAAGAAGCGCAAGAACGGCACCTACGGCCCCCTATTCTTTGACGCAAGGCTCAACATCCCCTTCGGCGTGTGGCTGGATGCAAAGGACATGGGACCAAAGAAAGGCTATGCTCGCAGACCGGGATGGCATTGCTGCTTCACACCTTGCGCTCCACACCTGTCAAACAAGGGGCGAGTGTGGGCAGAGGTGGAGATAGAGGATCATAGCACATACAAGCGCCCTAAGTGCCAAGGTGGTGCATGGTTGCTGGCAAAGCGCATTAAGTTCAATCGCATCATGTTTGGGGAGGCACCATGAAAGACCACGTAAAGAACTACCTCAAAGCCAAGGGCCTCTACCACCCCAATGCTATTGAGCCGCCATTTATCCCCTGTGAGGACTGCGGAGCACCAGCCGTAGACATCCACCACAAGCGGGGCAGGCGTATTCCTGACGCAGATCACATTGAGAATTTAGAGGCTTTGTGTCGTCAGCACCACGCAGACAGGCATAATGTGCGGATAGCAGATGGAGGTGAGTGGTGAGTAAGCAATTCACGGTACACGACAATGCCTCTCTAAGCGCCTTGACCATCCACCTGAGGGAAAGGCTGGCCGAAGGGGCTACGATGCGCTGTAGCGTCTCTGAGGGCCTCTCACGGTCATCTCAGCAGAACGCTATGCTACACGCATGGATAACGCAGATCAGCAGGGAGCGAGGAGAGCACACACCCGCAGAGGTAAAGGCCTTCTGCAAACTCCACTTCGGCGTAGCCATCATGCGAGGGGCTTCCCCTGAGTTCAATGAGTTCTACAAAGAGGCTCTGATTGGACTGCAATACGAACAAAAGCTACAGGCTATGGAGTATATTCCATTGACATCCATGATGAATGTGTCTCAAATGACAGAGTTTCTAACAGCTATACAAAAGCATTACGCAGGGCTGGAGACAGATCCTGTGATATTGGAGGGAAGCGAATGAGTGATGCACGCAGAGAAAAGCAAGCCGCACGACTAAGGGACGAATCGACCCGAATGCATGATAAGCGAATCCCCACATGCTATCACGGCATTCGCATGGACAAGAACTGCATCCAGTGTCTTTCAGTCATGGTGGGGTCGCTCGACATACCAAACAGCAGGCGGGGTTAATGACAGACACAGACCGCATCAACTTCCTGCAACGCGCACTATCAGGAGCACGATTCTCTTGCAGATGGAGCTACACAGGACCGGGACTAAGGATGTTCAGTACAAAGAATCGCAGGGCTAAAGCATCCCTCAGGGACGCCATTGACACAATGATACAGGAGGACGACAAGTGAGCAAGTGCTGGTGGTGCCATACAGAATCAGAACGACCCCTATGCCCTGAATGTGCCAGCGAAAGCAACGCAAGAGCACTCGTTAGCCGACGAATGAACTCAGGATGTAAGAATCCTCCCAAGGTGGCTGGTCGTACAACCTTCAATAAACGTAAGAAACAAACAGAAACAGCACACATGTCCCTAGGACTCAGAGACCACACATACGTACAGGTGGAAGCATGAAGACCTACACAGCAGCAGAAGTGCATGAAATGCTACAGGAAGTGTTAGACAACCTCCACCGCCTACGCATCGACTGGGACGGACTAGAGGCACTCAAAGACTCCCCCCTCGTTACATGGGAGGACGTGTGCTGCGAAGTGGAAGACAAGAAGGCGCTCGTTAGGAATTGGGAATGGGGCACGAATGAACAACTTTGAGTACGAGTTCATACTCAACGGAGAGGCTTGGAAGGGCACACACGCTGAGTACATGAAACAGGACGATCTGCTTGCAGAGGTGCGCAACCCAGACAATGTACGCTTCTTCCTTGGCCTCACCGTAGTCTGCTGCAACAAGAAGTGGCTGGCACAACAGCCCAAGTACCAAGCACAACTCAGACTCATTGAACAGGAACAGCGCACCAACCCTCTCAGGTTCTACGCCCCCAACTCTCAGGAGCAGCTTGACTTCCTGAATGATGAGGACGCTACATCCTGTGCCATCGTTGACCTCAACCGATCTGGCAAGACAACAGCGGCATGGGTGAAGATGCTTGTAGGCCCCCATCCCATGATCAAGGCAGACCCGTCATGGGAGATATTCTCCTGTCATGGCATGAAGTACCAAGACTTCCACGGCCCCATTTCCGTAGGTGTAGCCACTTACAACACAGCCAAGTTAGACGACCCGATATGGAAGGAAATTGTAAAGAAGTGGACTCCCGACGATGAACTAGGCAAGTTCAGGCGCTACAACAAGAAGCGTGGCTGTCGCTACTCTCCCAACTGGGGGCATGACAAGACCATCCAATTCGCCGTCAGCAACTCAATGCTAGGGTTCTACACGTACGAGAGCGACCAAGGCAATTACGAAGGTGGCGCTCTCAAGAAATGGCTATGGGACGAACAGGGCAAGAAGCCCATGTGGGACGGCGCTGATCGTGGTACGCGAACAACGAACGGTGTACACTACTTCTCACTCACCCCGCACAAGGTGGAGGGCAGAGCAGACACCGGAGGACAGGGCTGGATGTACCCCTTCCTCACAGGCCAGATCAGTCACGGCCACGATGTAGGCGTTCACAGCGGCACAACCATCTGGGACATACCAGATTGGATATACCCACTCAAGATGAAGCAGATAGAAGTGGAGAAGTGGGAGGGAGAACCCCTGCGAATCCAAGAAACAACTGGCGTATCACAGCGCAAGGTCTTAGCAGAAGGGCGAGCACGCCTATACGGAGAGTGGCATTTGACAGCAGACGTGGTATTAGACGAATGGCAGCCTGAGTTTAGCTGGATTGAGCCTCTGTGGGACAAGCCTCCCAAGGATGTGACGTGCTACAGGGCTATGGATCACGGCATCAACAATCCCACCGTATGCCTCTGGTTTGCTGTGGACAAGGACGGAAACATCTACCTCTATCGCTCGTATTACAACAAAGAGCGCACGATTGGTGAGAATGTCAAAGCAATCATTGAAATGTCAGGGAATACACGCAAGAAATTAGGGGATTACAGGGACAATCAGAGTGGATTGGTGTTTGAGCAGTATGAAGAGGAGTACAAGAGCGAGTGGTTTGCCTCTCAGGTGATGGATAGCCGCAGTTTTTCCCTGCCTGACAAGATGTGTGGCAAGCCGCACGGGTGGATATACAAGCAAGCGGGACTAACAGGCATCAAGAAGGCTGCCGGGAAGTTCAGTAGCCACTGGATACCGCTGTTCCAAGAGTTGTTGAAGGTAGATCCTGAGCGTATGCACCCCGTCACAGGCCAGATGGGAGCACCACGCTTCTACATCTTCAACAATCCATGCAACATCCCCTTCAAATACGAACTAGAGCACTATTTCTGGAAGCCCCACAAGGAAGGCGCAGAGAATCCTAAGTCAGAACCACTCAAGAAGAACGACCACGGCATTAACGCTGCTGCATACGGCATAATGATCCCGATGCGCTTTTTGGGCAACATGGGTGGAGGCGATGATGAGGACATCGTTGAGGGCGTATATGACCAGCAGGAGCACGCCAAAGAGCAGGAGGATGACGGGTACAGAAGAATTTAGGTTGACGCAACAGGACACAGGTGTCACATTGGCACCACACAGGAGGACAGGACATGACCATCGGTACAGGAATAGCGATAGCAGGAGTGTGGGTGTTTGCAGGAATAGCATGGTATTCCAAGAACGTAAGTGGCGCAGGAATGCTCACGGCAATCGTAGTCGCAATCATCATAACAGCCTGCTTGGCTTAGGAGGACGGACAATGAACGAAGCAGAACGATTCTTAGACAAGGTGGAGCGCCCTGTAGGCACCTACCTACTCATTCGCAAGTGCGCAAGAGGCGAACAGATAGGCAATGAGTTCATGGACGGTGGCATCATTCTACCGGACACGACTTGGGACGACACGAACTTCTGCTCTATATGCGGCGTAGGCCCCGACTGCAAACTCTTCACAGAGGACATGCTAGGCTCTACCACATGGTGCCCTGAAGCACCCAACTCACTCAGCGAAGCAGGATGCCCTGAGTCTTTCTACTTCGTCAAGGAAGAGGACTTAGTACCCCTGCTCTTTGACGACTCAACCATCACACCCATCAAAGACATGGTGCTGGTAGCTGTGAAGCCCCTCACTATAGACGGGCTAGAGCTAACACAGAAGAACAACCAATACGACCCGTGGGGCTTTTGCATCAGTGTAGGTCCATGTGTACGGGACATACTGGTTGGCTTTGAATGCCTAGTGAGCGAGAAGTCGTTTGTCTTCATGGTAGGGGGCACACATGTCACATGCATCCCTGAGCATAAGATTGCAGCCGTGCAGGTGCCAGAATGAAGATACGCACACTAACACTTGCCGTACTCCCAGAGGACAAGCCCATCTTTGACGAATGCTGCACCATCGTCACCATAGACGACGAAGCCGCTGGGGAATACGTCATTGTCAAACAAGAGCCACTTGGCAAGGATGAGCAAAGCATAGGCATTGACCCTGACGAATGGCCCGCAATACGTGACGCCATAGACTCCATGTTCTCAGAAATCAAGATGCACACACAGGAGACAGAATGACAGACCAACAAACAGCACTACTACTCTCAGCCATCATAGGACGCATTGAAACAGCCCTACGAATCGACAAGAGCAACAGCGAATACTACGAACTAGCTGAGGCTTTACAAGCCTTTACAATCGACCTAGAGAGCTTTGACGGATGCGTATGCACCAGATGCAGGGAGCGAGAATGAAAGACTACGACTTCATCATCACATACACAGACAAATGCCCTTACAAAGCAGGAGACATCATAGAATCAGGCGTATCATCAGCGCCTAACGTCATCACATGCTTCCCCGGCACAGCCAAGGTGGTGCTTGCAACGCAAAGAGGCAGCACTCACAGCGTCGTTGTCAAACTGAAAGACCCAGATGAATCTTGAAAAACTAGGAATACTGCCAGAACCCATAGAACCATACGACAAACTCTATTGCGTATTCGGCAGAGGCTACATCCCCATAGACTCATTCGGCTCAATGGAGGACGCCATTAAGTTCATCCAAGGTTGCAGACAAGCACACGCATCCTCAGCCAAGATGCGTATAGTGCATTATAACCTAGACGTTCACGCCGATGTAGTAGATTGGATGGAAGCATTGGAGACAGAGAAAGGCGGCGCGGAATGAGCATCAAGACAGATTGGGTGATGTGCGTACACGACAAGCGAGTTGTGGACTGCAAGCCATGTTACGACATGACGCAAGTTGCCGTTGACCCTTGGCGCGAAATGGTCAGGACACTCCGCGCACGGGTCGCGGAGTTGGAGGCCGAGCGGGACGAGTGGAAAGCGTCGGCAACGACACTCAAGAACCTTGCAGGACTCGCGACAAGCACACTTGAGGCAGAGCGGGATGCCCGAATCCCCGTTAGCTGGATCAGAGAACGCGCAACGAAGTGGAGAGCGCAAGACGACCACGACTTTGCCGACATCGTTGACGATCTTGCAGACGCATGGGAGCGCCAGAAGAAAGGCGGCAAGGAATGACTACCTGCCCCCTCTAGCAACCTTGCCGGAGGGGGCAACACGCACATGATCACTACAAATATCACCACAGAACAACTGCAAAGAGCCAAAACACTATACCCATTCAGCAGCCTCAACGGATCAATCACCAAAGGCAAAAGCAACATCTATGGAGCCATTGGCGAAATCATCATCCAAGACCACTACGCTCACAAAAACACCAACACTAACCCCACATACCACTACGACCTCACCATCGAAAACCTCAAAGTAGACGTCAAAACCAAGAAAACCACCGTCACACCACTACCACACTACCTGTGCAGCATATCAGCATTCAATACCACACAACAATGCGACTACTACATCTTCTGCCGTGTCAATACCACACTCACCACATGCTTCATCCTAGGCTATAAGGACAAACAAGCATTCTTCAAAGAGGCCACATTTAACAAAAAAGGTTCCCCTGATGTCAACGGATGGACTTTCAAGGACGACTGCTACAACCTCCCCATAGCAGCACTCAACCCCGTGACCCCCGCTTAACCCTCACACGCTTCCCCCGGTTCAACAACCGCCAACCCTCATCCCACTTGCGCCTGTCCACAGGCCTCACCCCATCACCCTTACCCGCTTCCTTATTCCCCTTAGCCATCACACACCTCCACAGCCCCCAATGGGCACATTAACACACCACAAGCCACGTAAAGGCACCTACAAGGCCTCGCAGGCGTGTTTCCAATGGTAGCCACCAGCCCTCGTCCCCGTCTTGATAGACGCACACACAGCCTTCCTGCCCCTCCCTATAGCACGCCCAGCAGCAGCACCACTCTTGTACACCTCGCCCGTCTCAACACACACCACAGCCTTATCCTTCCCTTTTCGCTCACGCCTCCCCGCTTTTACGTCAGCCCAATACGCACCAAGGCTCTCCCTAGACGCCTCACGCTGCGCATCCGTAGCCGTACGATTACGTATGTTCTCCTCCAACGTCACAAACCGCACATTCCCCGGTTCATAATTCCCATCATTATCTATCCGATCTATCGTCAACCCGTCCCCATATCCCTTCTTCACACAGAAGTCAGCAAACACATTGTAGTCCCTCCACTCAGCACACACACTTATCCCCCTACCACCATACCTATGCCACTGAGCCATAGCGGGATTAGTACAACGCACCCACATGTTCTTCCACATACTATGCATACGGGTAGGCTGCCTGTCTATGTAGCGAGGATAACCACAGTCATAACTACCAGCCTTCACACGCTTGTACGGATCTAACTTCTTCTCACGCATCATAACGCTCTCCTTGTGTTTCCAGCATGTAACCATAAGCAATGTGTCGAGTCAAGCGCTTATGTCTAACGTGTAACAGAGCAGACGTTATAGTGCGTACATAGTGTTACCAAAGACCCACTCTCACAACTACTGCGCGTATAAGAACAACTATCACCAGCGCTAAGCACGATAGCACTAAGCAATGCAAACACTAGGCAGCATTACGCCAATACTCAGAATAACGCAATTCACTAGCAAACTGTAACTCCCGCTGTATATGGAGATAGCCTTTTAGCAGCACCCCCCCCGATGAGAGAGAACCTTTTAGTAGAGGCTTCGGCTGAAAATGCATATATATACACAAACGGGCACGGGGAGGGGCAAGGGTAGGGGCCTGTCTGACCCTACTAGACATACACTACGGGCCACGCGCCACGTCTCATAACTCACAGAATGTCGAACACGTCAAACACACCTATCTTATTGAGTATCAACTACTTGCTACTATCAGGCTCAATTATTTCTACGTCTATAGCCTTAAGCCCAGCCAGCGCCGAGTTGTCAGTCTGATGCTCTACTATCTGCTGCTGCTGCGCTAACCGCTTGGCGTTGTGCAGCTTATCTGCGGCCACCCCGGCCACGACTGCTGCCTGTTGAAGACTCACCTTGTCTCCGGCTTCTAGCTTGTCCAGAACTAGCGATTGTGCCCGTGCCTGTACGATCTGCCAGTCATGCTCAGCCAGTTTTGAACGTATTGAAGGATTTGAGACGAAAACCCCTAGCTTATCATACGTTTGCACAATATTAGTTACTCTACTTCTAGAGATGCCGTGCCGGTCTGCTACGGCCTGATGTGTTAGGCCCTTGGCTACTCCGCACAGTATGCTGATTATAGTGTCTGGCAGGCCCTGTAGATGGTCTGGGAGATCCTCCGGGGGTATTACTGCCAGTGTGGTCTCCCTAGAGGCTTCTGGGGACTCTGACAGGGCAGCTAGTGTCTCTGAGGTCTCGTGCACTCTTGGGTGTCTGGGTCTGCCCCCGAGCTTGCCATTGACCTTGTGTTGCTCTAGTTCTTCCGGTGTCATCTCTTCTCTAGTGCGTTGCTTGTATGGCATTGCTATTCTCCTGTGCTTTGCATTGCAGAGTGCTTTGTTTAGTGTAGTGCTTTGCTAGTGCTCTACATGCTGCCATATGCTTGTCATCATTGCAATATTGATTCTCATTGTTGCACATATGCGAGGTGATATTGTCTCATTGTGTCCCATAGGTGTCTCATTGGTGTTTCATAGCGTGTTGGCATGGTGTATGCATGTATATGCTGGCGTGAACGATAAACCAACAATAGGAGAGACCATGACAGTTAGAAAGCAATATGTCTATACAGTGTACATCCCCGGTGACTATAAGGATAGTCTGGACTGGTTTGAGGTATTCCCGTCTATGCGTGCCGCTAAGATAGCAGCGGATCATTACGCGAGCAGTCAAGATGACGGCTTGTGGGGCACGGTATCCTTCACAGCATTTGACGTTGCGAATGGTCGCGATCATTTCGGCATGAACGGCCAGCGCTGTATCGTTATCGAACAGACCGAATCTTACTATCACGGTGCCTAGCACATCGGGGGGCACGGCTTGTTCGCGCCTCCTAGTGTGGCAGGAAACACTAAAAAAGGACGAGACATGACAGTTAGAAAGCAAATCGAATTACTAGAGCGTGCAGCCATGATCATAGAAGCCGTCTCGGATGAGGACTATGACAGTCTTCTAGATGAGGGGGCGAGACCGGGCGAGACTCACCAGCATCTTATGAACCTGATTGAAGCTCTGTATGCTGTTAAGCGTGTAGCCTAGCAAGCCGGGAGGCGCGGCTTGTTCGCGCCTCCTAGTGTGATAGGTAAACGAAAGGGAGAGACGATGACATTGGAAGATATAAGTAAGGCAATGATTAAAGACCTTCGCGTCAATTGGCCACAAGGCAAAACTTACGTACATTACGGCACGCGAAAAAAGGCGGCTGAGAAGATTCTCACCGATAGCTTTATTCGTACAATGGACACAATGGGCATTAACGAGGAAACAAAGGGCTATTTCTTTGCCTTTGCCGACGTGGCGTATGCGCCCTATATGGGGCGTGCAATGGACAAGTTGAACGCCTAGCAAGCCGGGGGGCACGGCTTGTCGTGCCCCCTAGTGTGGTAGGTAACAACGAAAGGGAAAGACAATGAAACGGTTAGGAAATGTGTTGCCGACAAGGGAAAGCTTTGATTGTAGCGCAGAGTACGCAAGGCGTGAGAAGGAAAACAAGATGCGCATTGCGAAAAAAGAGCTGAAGGGTTTGGAGCCTATAGAATCAGACTGGGAAACTCGTTATTATAAAGCAGATACGATTTATGCGGTGATAGGACGGGATAATAAGGTTCATTGGTTTGAAGTGCGCGAAGATGGGGACTACCGTTCATGAAAGTTGATCTAACACGGGCGCAAGTGTACGCGCTGTTGTATGCGACGGGTAACTTTACAGACTATGAGGGGACCGGGGATAGTGCGAAAGATCGGGCAATGGATAACGCTGAAAAGCGTCTCAAGGCTGCATTACAAAAAGAGAAATGGCAAGCGAACCAAATTAAAGAAAGCAATGCCTAGCGCATCGGGGGACGCGGCTTGTTCGCGCCTCCCAGTGTGGCAGGAAACGAAAGGGACGACATGAACTGGAAAGCAATAGACACAAGCAATGCCCGATATTTGGGCGTTATTGAGATAGAAGACGGCGACGGGGATTTGAGTCCCTTTGAAGTACTGGAGACTGACACACACATAGTGTTTGGCGGGATGTGCAATGTTGGCTTTATTGAGTCTGGCCACATTGAACGGGAGGACTACGAGAGTATTGACGAGACTTTGCAGGAGATGCATGAAGACTTACAGGTGTATTATAGAGACGGGGTGCAATACGTTTCCCGCATTGTGTGCAATGAAAGGATGTAAGGCAATGACTAAGAAAGAAATGACAATAGCGGCAAGCGTAGTTGATACGCTTAAGGGGATGTGTGCGGATGACTTCGCGCAGGATCTCTTTGAATGTGCAATCAATGGTGCCCACGGGGTTTATGTGGGCCAGCGTATAGGGGAGATGTTCGGACATTTGATGCCAGACCTATCTCAGGAGGATAGGCTTATCCTGTGCGATAGTGAACACGAATACTACTGTGATGTGTGGAGTGATGCAGATCAGTTAGATATAAAGGCTCCTGACGGAAGCATCCACAATCTCTACACTACTGAGAATGGTGATGTGATGTGCTATGCCGTAAAGGATCTTGAATTATGGGAATCTGTCAACGATGCAGACTTCTGGGAAGAATTGAACGCCTAGCATGCCGGGGGGTACGGCTTGTTCGTACCTCCTAGCACGCTAAGCCGTGAGAAAGTAGGGCAGACATGAAAATGAGAACATGCACAGACATTAACGGGAATAAGACTCTGAAATTCGGGCGCTATAGCGTGCAAACCAATGGGAACCTCCCGGAGACCCATAGGCGTGGCGTATGTGATAGCACGTTGGCAGAATTACGGGATTACGTGAACAAGTACGGGACGGAAAAACAACGCGCCTATTTAAGCGCATAAAGGAGGATAGGAAAAATGACTAAGAAACAGGAACAAGCGATTAGAGAACACGGGGAAAACCTACTGGCAATATTCACGCAATGCGAAAAGGAGCCTATGGCATTGTGTCGTATCGTGCGCAAATGGGAGCGGGCAGGGGAGGAGCTGGCCCTGCGGCAGTGCAATCGTGGCGTGCCAAATTATGAGGAGGAGTCAGACAGGATATTGCACATCTTGAATGCCGCACTAGGAAATGACGGAACCGTACCCGTATTCCTGAATGGAGACCCTAGAGGCTACGCCCTGAAGATTGAAGATGAGTACATGAGGACACATCAGCAGGATAGCCGTTTGCATCGTGACTGGGGCGGATATGGCATCATTGCACCGGAGATAGGAAAGGAAGGTCTTTAATCCTGCGCCGGGGGCATTGGCCCAGTCAATGCCCCTAGCGTGCGATTAAGCGCGATAAGAAAGGGCAGAACGTGAAGCGATACGATCCAACATGGTGCGACAGTGAAGTATTCCAAGGGATGCAGGAGAGAAAAGA
>Ga0208299_1000761_pt1 | contig 27629 bp, 40 predicted proteins | sample 15_taG_FD_184089 | JGI IMG/M metagenome (GOLD analysis project Ga0208299, IMG submission 184089) | Marine viral communities from the Subarctic Pacific Ocean - 15_ETSP_OMZ_AT15312 metaG (SPAdes) (version 2) | ecosystem: Environmental > Aquatic > Marine > Oceanic | place: Pacific Ocean | collected...
AGCAGGCTCATTCAAGAGGTCTTAGCGACGAAGCCGCATGGGACGAACTAGAGAAGGATCCTAAGCAGATAGCTAGAACCAGCGATAGGGGAGAGTACCTATCCCTTCATAACGAGATCGATGCTTTCGCTCACGAAGCAGCAGAGGAACTCTTAAATACATATTCAGCCAAAGAGGCTCTCAGCTTAATTAAGGCCAGAGATCCAAACTTAACTGGAGTTGTGAGGGACTACCTCGATGTGCTAGGAGACAACCCTCGTAAGTTAAATAAATTCTGGTTAAAGCTATATACTCAGATTATGCAGCAATCAAAGCCTTCTATTTAGCTTACATGGGACTATTTATAATATGAAACTCCTTATGGAAAATTGGCGAGGGTACAAAGAGGAACAAGAGGCGCATGAGCTTGTTGAACAGGTGTGGTCGGGAGTTTTTGTTAATGAAACCTTGCTCCTAGAAGAGCAGACAAAACTTTTAGAGGCAGGAGTTTTACAATTTTTCGGTGATACGTTTAATTTTGCAAAACAAAAATTTGAAGATTTTGAAACTTTTTCTCGTGAGAAGTTAATGAAAATAATCAATGCAGGCTATGGGAAAATATTGAAATTTTTGAATGTGGGTAGAGAAATGTTTCTAGGCGCCAAAGGCGATATCCGGAAACTTTTAGGTAGTTTATTCCCGAAACCAATGGTTCGCAAGCTACAGGCAATTATTCAAGTTCTTCAAATACCAAAGTATCTTAGAATCGGCGCCTCGCTAATAATGATGCTTTTGCAAAAACTTGCAAAGATGGGTATAACAGCTATTATTGATACCCTGTCTGGAGGATCAATCCGAGGCGCCCAACTCGTTAAGTTTCTGAAAGAGCATTATGACAAACTTGAATTATTGATGAACACTCTGGAAAATTTTCTTGATCCAACCGGCCTTGCCGATCTTGTTAAAAATATTGGATTTTTAAAGGATGCAAAAGAATTGCTAGATGATTTTGCGAGTGACTTGAGATCCCACGGGGTTATTAGCGAACTATTAAAAAGGCGCCCCTCCTTTTGAAACTCCTATTTGAAAATTGGCGAAGGTAAAAGAATAATATTATTTACTTGACATCTCCACCAGATAGGTTATATTAATAACTGTTAGGAGAGAACATGTCCTGGAAATATGGAATGATTAAAGTTGCAGCACCAACAGAGGAAGTTGAGCAGATAAACCTACTTGTTGAACTATATGATCTTGATAAGGATGGCTTCCACGAAGCTTACGTTCCTGCTAACATCACGAACCTCGATGATTTAGAGTTTGCTTATCGAGATATTCGCAGAGATGGCATTAATACATGGTTTTTCTACAATGGAAAGTTTGAGTGGTGTGTCTCTGAGGAAAAACAATATAATTGGGAATGGGTTCCATATAAAGAGTACTAACCGAAATCTTGTGTCTATTTAAGGTATGGAAAGAGGTTGGAGATCAATAATAGAAAATGAACTTGAAAACTTTAAATACAAGGAGCTAAAAATTTATAGCAATACGAAATACATTTATCACGATAAGATCGGAAGAGTCCAATATATCCAACACTATGGAAGTGACTTAACAATCGCAAACTCAGCCAGAGTATCTTTCGGCAAAGAGTCCAGAGAGCTTGATGAAAAAGATAAGAAGCTTATTAATTATCTAATCAAACATAAACACACCTCTACCCTCGAACATTGTGGCGTAACGTTCAAGTTTGTTGTCCCTCTTTATGTTCGTTCCCAGCACCACAGGCACAGAACCTGGAGCTATAATGAGATTAGCCGGAGATATACAGATGAAAATATGCAGTTTTATGAACCAGAAATGTTTAGAACCCAGCATAAGTCCAATCGTCAGGCATCAAACCCAGGTGATTTAATTAATCCAGGGCTATTCGAACACCTAAATTTGTCTGATGAGACAACATGTTCCGAATATTTACGACAACACCACCTGGATTGTGTCAATTTCTATAATAATCTTCTTAAAGCCGGAGTGTGCCGAGAACAGGCAAGAGGCGTGTTACCTCAAAATATGTATACAGAGTATTACGGCACAGCCAATCTCAGCAACCTTCTCAAGTTCATCGATCTTCGCACACACGACGGAGCCCAGTGGGAGATTCAAAGAGCAGCAGAAGCATGCTTGGAGATCGCAACAGACTTGTGGCCTATAACTGTTGAGGCATACAGGAAAAATAAACGATAGCTTTTTGTTAGAGAGCAAACTATTTACACTATAACCGGGACACACAAATGGACATACACGACGATCTAATTTTAGACGAGCCTCTGCCGACGATAACTGAAGCAGATATAGAAAGGCTTCATAAATATCTAGATGAAGCCCTTGAAGACTGCGGAGACTTATGCCTCCCGGAATTTGAAGAAGTCCTAGAGATATGGAAGTGGCATAAAGGCTGGGGATGAAATATCCACTTAAAGATTATTTAGTCTTTATTGGATCATGTATTATGATGACCGTCGTTGTTGCCGGATTAGTCATATTAATCATGATGGCCAGACACAAGGTTATCGATATTCAATGCGAAGATGATGTTACTAGGCACATGGCCGGCATTGCCCTTTGCCCTCCCCCAATCGAGGTTCTGAGGTAAGCGATTCGCAACCACATTTATAAGAGAGACGAGATAGTAATAGGCGGCAGTATTGAAGCTTTGCTGTTTGCTTTTCATAAGAGAATACCCGTCCTGTATACAACACCAGATCTCCCATTTCGTTATGAGGATACTCTAGCACAAAAACATTACTGTCTAAACGATGAAGCACTGTGGCAGCAGATTCACTTTAATTTAACAACAGCAGGCTTATCCCCACTTTCATCAAAGGCAGAAGCACTATCTGTTGACGGCAATATTATCAGAGCATCAACCTCTAGAGCTAGAGTGATGAAGTTCGAGTTTAAGAAACTATTTGTTTTTGATCCAGAAATGCTAAATGGCATGCCTCCATTAAAAAGTAAAACTTATGACTCTACAATTGTATACGACTGGTTTGAACTTAAGCGTTCCGGCCCCACCGAACTTGAAGAGATCAACTCCGGAGACAACTTTATAAATAAGATTATCCTATATCCGACAGAGAGGATCGATCACTATTCTCCCACAACCAGAGATTTAGTTACCATATCTTATCTGCCCCATGATAAGGTGGATGATTTCGATTACACAGAGACTATGGCCAGCTTTAAAATATTAGAAATGATCAAAGAAGCAGGTATAAAAGGCACCTCCAACGGGAACCACCCAACTCGTCCAGGAGAGAAGATATACTTGAAGCCACGCATCGAGGCAGTCAAAAGAGAAGTGGTCGAGAGAATAAAATATGATTTTGACCTTGACGATCGCTTCGAAATGTGTTATTATACTATTGATGATGTAGCTAACATGTTTTCTGATAACATGAAACTAATAACTCGGAGGTTATTTTTAAGAAATGATGCGGGAAGGAGATATAGTAGAACATATTCATTACGGAGATTGTCTGATAATCGAGAAGAAAAGTAGAGATGACTTGAGGTTATATAGTGACGGGTACCTTTACAAAGTTTACTTTCTAATCCCCAGAAATACTAGAAATAAAATAAAGTCACCCTATACTCAAGCTGAAATACCCTTTAAACCTTTCAAGAGCCGCATATCAATTGTACCAGACTTCCTATTGCAAGTAAAACAAAGTGCCAATTAAAAAGCAACACCCAACCAGAAAGAACCATTTAGCAGGAATTATCCCTCTTGCAAATTTGCCAGATAAGCTTGGGATGCATTATCATCCATCTCTAGCATCGATCAAATTTGGCTATACGGCAGTCCAGGCGGCAGTATACGAAGCCGCTTGGGCAGGGTGCAATACTATCTGGATAGTCTGTAACGACGACGTACAGCCGCTTGTGCGACATCTAGTGGGAGAGTGGATTTATGATCCTGCGTTCGTCGGTCGATCAAAATGGGGAAACTGGGACAAATACCCAGGACAGATAGTAAAGCAAATACCGATCTTTTACACAGGTCTTCTTGCTAAGGATATAGGTAAGAGAGACTGCTATGCGTACAGCATTGTTCACGGTGCAGACATGTCGACCAAAGTAGCCAGAGGCATTAGCCAATGGGCAGCACCCAACAAGTTCTATGTTTCCTTCCCTATGGGCATCTATAACCCTAAAGCTCTCGGATACTATCGGAGACAAGTAAAAGACCCAAAGAAGTCATTTGGCTGGAGAGCAAACGGCAAGACAGCTAAGGACGGATATTACACCGGTTTTGCCTTCACTAAAGAAGATTTGAAGAACTTCAAAAAAAGAATCCAAGAAGGAACAGGAATTTACACAAATAAAACATACGAACATGGTAGTTACGAACTGCTTCCTATCGAAGAAAGAAACTCTGCGAGGTTTTTTTCCCTTGACAAAGTTCTCAAGGATGTTATATTTGATGAGAAGGATGGGTTCTTACAAGACCTTAGCTGGTTTTACAAAATTGATAGGTGGAGAGGTTATCGTGCTTTTCTAACAAGTTATCAGTGGAAACTTTTAAAACACCCAGGCCCCCTCTATACAACTTATAGAGAATTTAACCAAATAGGAGTAGATGAAATTGAGTTCGATGAAGAGAAAGACCCCGAAGATTAGGTATGTTAACCTCCACGCCCACACCACACAAGGCAGTCCGTTTGATGCTCTTGGCTATGCCCGAGAACATATGGACTTTGCCTATTCAAACGGGCTAGAAGCGCATGCGGTTACTGACCACGGTAATGCCAATGCTCTTGCTGAGATGGTCCTACATTCCAAGAAGATGGAAAAAGAAGGAAAAGACTTTAAGCCAATTTATGGATGTGAAGCTTATTTCCTTCCATCTATCGCAACTTGGAAAGAAGAGTATGAGATCATCAAGGAAGACAAGAAGCTTTCTAGGACTCTCTCGAAAGAACAGTCAGGAACAACGATCGAGAATGAAGAGGCTTCTAAGAAAGCAATCAAGAATATTCTGAACCGCCGTCGACATCTTGTGTTGCTTGTTCAGAACCAGAAAGGATTAACAAATCTGTTTCAGCTTATCTCAAAGTCCTATTCGAAGTCAAACTTCTATCGGTATCCTCGCATTGACTTCGAGGATCTAGAGAAACACAGCGAAGGAATCATTGTAAGCAGCGCATGTCTGGGTGGCCCTCTATCTGGAGACTACTGGGAGAACAGGGAAGAAGGACCAGAGGCAGTCAAATCAGCAATGATAAAGACAGCTTCTCGCTTTAAGTCTATCTTCGGTGATAGGTTCTATGGAGAAGTTCAGTGGAACAGCATTCCAGAACAGCATGCAGTCAACAAACATATCCTGGAGGTCTCTAAAGAACTGGGCATTAAATGTATCTCTACGGCAGATGCACACTATCCAAGCCCAGATGCCTGGAAGGACCGAGAGCTATACAAGAAGATCGGATGGATGGGAAAAGGCAGACCATCCTGGGCTGAAGACGGCGCAACAGAACTCCCCGCTGATGTCGATGAAGTAGGATATGAACTCTACCCAAAGAACGGCGATGAGATGTGGGAGGCGTATAAAAAGTACTCAGAGGTCTGCGAAACTTCATATGACGATGATGAGATTATGGAAACAATTACTAACTCATACAGCATTGCGATGAATCGTATTGAGAGGTTCTACCCAGACACATCAGTCCGCCTGCCAGACTTCGTTATTCCAGCAGGAGAGACAGCCGACTCAGCTTTACGCAACCTAGCCTTCGCAGGACTACGAGAACTTGATAGGATCAACGATCAAGAGTACCTCGATCGAATGGAGTTAGAATTATCAGTGATCTCCGATCGAGGCTTCAGCAAATACTTCCTAACGATGAAGGCCATTGCCGATGAATCAAACGAGAAGATGCTCACAGGCTCAGGCAGAGGAAGCGCAGCAGGATCTCTGCTGGCTTACGCTCTCAAAATTACACAAGTTGATCCTATCAGGCACAAGCTGCTATTCTCTCGCTTCTTGCGCTCTGATGCTACAGACTATCCTGATATCGACTTCGATGTAGCAGACCCAATGACGATCAAGGAGCACCTCATTGAGAAATGGGGGGAGAACTCTGTTGTTCCCATCTCAAATTGGAACACATTACAGCTTCGCTCGCTCATTAAAGATGTCTCAAAGTTCTACGGCATTCCTTTCGTCGAGGTCAATTCGGTTACTTCAGTAATGGAAAGGGAAGCACTTCCAGCAGCAAAAGCTAAACGAGGCATCAGGGCAGGTATCTACACTCCCACGTTTGAAGAATTACTTGAGTTCTCCCCAACGCTCAAGCAGTTCCTTGAAACATATCCACAAGTGGCCGGCCACATTACTAAGCTATATGGCCAAGTTCGCAGTTGTTCGAGGCATGCCGGCGGGGTTCTCATTGCAGACGACTTGAATAAACATATGCCGCTCATTAACTCAGGCGGCGTTACTCAAACTCCATGGAGCGAAGGCCAGAATGTTAGGCACCTAGAACCAATGGGCTTTATTAAGTTTGATATCTTGGGCCTCTCGACACTTCGTATGATTGACGGAGCAATTTATCACATCCTTAAGCGGAAGCATGGTATTGCGGAGCCCACATATGAAGACGTTAAGAAGTTTTACGATGAAAAGCTTCATCCAGACGTAATGGACTTAGATGATTCGGAGGTTTATAAAAATATCTTTCAGGAAGGCAAGTTCGCAGGAGTGTTTCAATTCACAGAGGTCGGTGCCCAAAAGTTCTGCAAGAATGCCAAACCCCAGAACCTCATCGACTTGTCTGCTATCACATCTATCTATCGTCCTGGCCCACTCGCCGCAAACGTTGATGATAAATACATCGAGGCTAAAGAATCTCCCCAGTATGTTAAATACGCGAATGATATTCATCAGGAAGTAACAGAAGAGACATACGGATTTCTTATCTTTCAAGAGCAGATCGCACTTCTAGCACACAAGCTAGGCAAAGATCTGTCTCTCGATGAGGGCAACATGCTACGCAAGGTACTCACGAAGAAGGGTACAGGAAAGGAAGCAACAGTTAAGAAGAAGTTACGAAGTAAGTTTGTGGCCGGCTGCACCGAGAAAGGACTTAAGAAGACCACGGCAGAAAGTCTATGGCAGAAGTTTGAATACTTCTCGGGCTATGGCTTCAACAAGTCTCATGCAGTTTCATACTGTATCCTGTCGTATCAGTGCGCTTGGCTACTAAACTATCATCCGTCCGAGTGGTGTGCGGCATTCCTAGACAAAGAACCGGAGACTAGAAAAGAGAAAGCAATCAACATTGTAAAGTCTCTTGGTTTTGAAATCCGCCCAATTGATATTAATAAGTCGGGAAGAGTGTGGGAGATTGATGAAGAGGACGAGAATATCTTGATTCAGCCACTCACCTCGCTCAAGGGCCTCGGGGATGCAGCGGTCGATCAGATTCGAAACAACAGGCCTTTTCATACTGTTGACGATCTAATCTTTAATGAGAACATCTCGTACTCGAAGCTCAACAAGAAGGCACTAGACGTATTGTGCCGAGCAGGAGGACTAGACGCTATACGCGAGAAAGACGGAAGGTTTACAGGAGGAAAACACTTCTGGAGTGCAGTAGTTGTTGATCGTCCTCGAAAGCCCAAGAATCTTATCGAGAACATTGAACTGTATGCTCCAGAGGGCGACTTCACTGAATCGGAACTAATTCAGTACCAGATTGAACTAACAGGAGTCTTTCCGTTTAACCGAGTAATGCAAGAGCAAATCTATGAGAGGCTAAAACAAAATGTCTTTCCAGCAATTTCAGACTTTGATCCATCAATTGATGAAGTGTGCTGGTTTATCCCTCGCAAGATTTATGAGAAGGTTACAAAGAACGGAAAGCCCTATTGGATCATCGATACCTTAGACGACAACAATGTTATGACTAAGATTAGATGTTGGGGAATCAAGTCTGCTGATAGAGTCAGCCTTAACCGCCCTTATTTAGCAAAGCTCAGTTACAACGAGAAGTGGGGCTTCTCAACTTGGAGCATTGCAAATAATTTTAGGCTCTTGTGCTAAATAAAACTTGACAAAGGCAACTAAATTGGTTATAATAGAAGTATTGGAAAAGCCGCCCCTCCGCTTCTCGGAGCTTGGGTTCCGGGCCGGCAGCGAGATAGAAATTTCGCACCAAAATTTTTTTCTAAACACTATGATGGTGACCCTAAAAGGCGCCAAATACTACACAAGAATTTCAGACTTTAACAGGTTTTATAAAACAAAGAGGAATAATGAGCACACCAAATATTGACATCGACATCGTAATGGGCCTTGCATGGGGCGACGAAGGCAAAGGTAAGGTAACCAAGTCCTTACTAGAGGAAGGAGCGTATACTCACTGCATTCGGTATAACGGTGGAGGAAACGCAGGACACACAGTATATCACAATGGAGTTAAGATTGTAACACACCTTATCCCGGCAGGTGTATTCTACGGAATCACATCTATCATCGGACCCGGTTGCGTAATCAACGTCCGCAAGTTCTTTGAAGAGATTCAGATGCTCAAAGACCACAACATTGACACAACCTGTATTCGCATTGCCGATAACGCCCATGTTGTAACTGAAGGCCATGTTGAGGAAGATAGTAAAGATACCCTTATCGGTACAACCAAATCAGGCAATGGCCCCGCTTACCGTGATAAGTATTCACGAGTAGGACGACAGGCGCGAGAATATTCAATTCTCAAGACATTCCTTATCAACATCCACGAGGAGTTCTACAACACAACAAAGCATGCATCTATCCTTATGGAAGGCGCCCAAGGTTTTAACCTCGACATCGACCACGGCGACTACCCCTTCGTCACCTCATCGCACGTAGGGACAGCAGGAGCCCTTCTAACGGGCTTCCCCCCACAATGCGTCCGTAACGTCTGGGGAGTAGCCAAAGTATACGATACATACGTTGGAACCCTAGCTTTCCAACCTGAAGACGATAAAGACCTACTCGAAGTACAACGTGTCGGCAATGAGTTTGGTGCTACCACTGGACGTATGCGAAAATGTAACTGGCTAGACATTCCACGTCTTCGTAGATCAATGGAGATCAATGGAGTAACCCATCTTGTACTAAACAAATTTGATATTTTTCGCGAAACTGGAATCTGGAAAGTAAGGCTAGAGGACGAGGTAACAGCAGAGTTTGATACCGAAGATGACTTCATTAACTTCTTGTTTAGGGAGTTGCCCTCCGACCTTGCTATCTATCATTCGGATAATCCGGAGACTCTATAGATGATGGTAGGGCAAGGTATGTTCGGTTGGCCCAGGCTTATCTTGGAAAAAATTCCTGTTGAAAATTGCGAAGAATCAATCGAGAAGTTTTTGCATGAACTAGGAGAAGGCAACCATAGGAGAGCCTTGGTTGTGATTGGTTCTGATAACCAGCCTCAGAAGACTACTTTACTTAAAGAGGTATGCCATAGGAGAGGTTATTTGCTTAATAGTTCTCCGAACTTTAGTTCTGCGGGTGCTTGGAGATTAACAAAGAATGAATTATTTACTTGACAAGACCAACTAACATGTTATATTATATATGTAACAAACAAGAGGAGAGCCAATGCTCTGGAAATCAGATGTACCAGGAATGATTGAAGAAGTCAAACTTCGTAAAGACCCCGTTATCATCAGGGTCAACAAGTTTGATGAAGAATCGGCAGAAAAGTTTCATGCCGAAATGGCTTATGCCCACAACACTGGACAGAAAGTCATCCCAATTGTAATCGACTCATATGGAGGGCAAGTATATTCTCTCCTATCTATGGTCTCCGCGATCAAACATTCAGAACTACCAGTTGCTACTATCATCGAAGGCAAGGCTATGTCCTGTGGCGCTGTTTTGTTCACATTCGGTGAAGAAGGACTTCGCTTTATGGATCCCAACGCAACCATTATGATTCATGATGTTGCCGGCGGAGCGCTTGGAAAGGTCGAGGACATTAAAGCAAGCGCAGAAGAGGCAGATAGACTAAATAAGAAGATTTATACTATGATGGCTCGCAACTGTGGGAAGAAAGACGATCACTTTCTAAAGATCACACACAAGAAGGGACACGCTGATTGGTTCTTGGAGCCCGAAGAGGCAAAGAAACATAACCTAGTCAACCAGATTCGCGTACCAGCACTTAAAATGACAGTAACACTAGACATTGATCTAGAATAGGAGAATAAAAATGAGAGCACGACAATTTAAACTTTGGTCTGATGAAAAAATCGTAGAATTTGCACAGATTTGGCAACGATCAACAACACAACACGAAGTGTGTGCGACACTTAATGAAAGTCGATTATTGAATAGGCACTTTGGTTATGATAAAGAGGACAATAAGATTAGCTGGAATTACAAGAACAGCGGAGAAGTCAGGCTTTGCCTTAACAGAGTCTTCGCCCGTGAAGAGATCCCCATCAAGCTGGAAAGTCTTCCCTGGCGCCATGAACCAAATTGGCAAGATATCGCACTTAAAATACTTTTTAAATAGGAGAATAAAAATGATTTTACTAAATGAACAAGCTTTACTATCTGTGGATATCTCGGGCAGAGGTGGCAAAGAAAATGCAATCCAGTCTATTTTAGTAGGCAACTATGGGAGAAAGAACGAACCGCTATATGATCTACAGAATTCTGATGATGCTAGCGACCGTGTAGAAATTAAAAAACAACAAAATACACAATGGTTTGATTTAAAGAAATATTATAATCTAAGTGATGAAGACAAGAGGATTACAATGCTTTTTACTTGCTATCATAAAGATCGCGGTATCGATCTCGTGGCATCTTGTTCTCTTGGGGAATTTTTAGAATTTGTGGTGGATAACCCTACTTATACAGAGGGCGGCTGGCAAGCTTCTGTCATCCAATCAGCTTACAGGTGGTCTCTAGTCGCACCAAAAATGCAAACGAAGGCACAATTGAAAGTTCGAGACTTTATCAATGATAAAAATTCACCAGCCATCATTCATTTTAGCAAATAAAAAAGGAAGATTAATCAATGTATAAAATAGGAGATTTAGTTAATTTATTGGACCACCCGGATGCGTCGGAAGAGCATCCCAAATATGGAGTGGTACTCACAAAAAACGAAAAAACAGCACCAGCGATTTTAAAGATTATGGTTCTTGGTCCAGACCTGGAGTCATACACAACTACCGAAGATGAAATAGAATTAGTTAAAGTTATTAAATAGGAGAATAAAAATGAAAAGTAACTATAAATATACTGATAAACCGCACAAAGTTGCATCGTACTTTGGAGTCTCCGTGCCCACTGTCCGCACTTGGTCCGATCACTACGACCTCGATTATCGGAATACCCCCAGTGGACAAAGGCGCTATAGCCTAGAGCAAATAAAAGAGCAATTTGCCAACAACCATCAGGATATTCAGCGGACAAACGACGCCTTAATAAAAAAGTTAAGTGAGGAAAACGAGAAACTTAAGTTTCAGTTAAATCAAATAAAAGAAATTCTATTATAACGCCGCTAACTAAAGGAGAATAAAAATGAACAATATTGTTGATTTTGATAATGAAATTGTAATCGAGCAAAGCGCTCAATCGGAAAAAGAAGAGAAGATGGTTGAATATATTCGATCATTGCGAGAGCTTGAAGACGCTATGGAGCCCTACAAGGAACAGAAGCGAGAACTCAAGAAGGAGTTTCTTGACGCTGATTGGTTAACAAAGGAAGAAATTTCTATGACTGTGAAAGCCTACAGACTACTTAAGGACGACGGCTTTAACATCGATGAGTTTGTTAACATCTTCGCAACCCTCAAGAGCCGATAAGAGGAAACAATAGTAATGTCAGCATTTATAGGAAAAGAGGTAACATACGAGGCACTAGTAACAGCCTGGGTAGATGGTACATCACTTGATGACGCGCTTACTCTTCTTGGGGTTAGTTCGATCACGGACAACCATCGTACCATGTTACAGGTTAGGGTGAAGGATCTCCGCCGAAGAGGTCTTCCACTCCCCACACGCCCTGGAGAAATCACTGAACTTTCGGAACTTACTCCTGCTAAGATCGCAGAACTAAATAACCTATTACCCTAAACAATTTCAAAGAGAATAACAAAAGGAGTTTAACATGAACATTAAATATTCTCGTACACGCGGTGGGGTTCTTCCTGCCCGAGCTAACCCCACAGATGCTGGTTTGGATATTCCATTCAATCCTGCAAACGGAAAGACAGTAGTTGTTCGCCCTGGCGATTCTGTACTACTACAAACAGGCTTGCGTTTTGCAATCCCTGAAAATCATATGTTGGAGATCAAGAACCGATCAGGCAATGCTGCGAAGCGAAGCCTAGTTGTCGGAGCTTGTGTCGTAGACCCAGGATATGACGGAGAAGTATTTGTCAACCTTCACAACATTGGTACGGATGACCAACAAGTCACACCAGGCCAGAAGATTGCACAAGCAGTTCTCATTCCAGTAGTTCACTTTGGTCTCGATGAAGTCGAAGAAGAATTTCTGAGTGCTATTAACCGCAACATCTCGTCACGAGGTGAAGGAGCGCTAGGATCTTCAGATAAGCAGACTATTGTAACAACCGGATTTGATGCTTCGTCGGGGGATGTCGATCCGTTTGAACTGCCAGATGATGACTCAAGCCCTGCGAACTGTCCCACGAAGTGGTAGGGCCCTTGCACCCGTAGCTCAGATGGATAGAGCATCGGCCTTCTAAGCCGAGGGTCATAGGTTCGAATCCTATCGGGTGTGCCACCTATTGGGGTGTAGCACAATTGGCAGTTGCGCCGCACTGTTAATGCGGAAGTTGGTGGTTCGACTCCACCCGCCCCAGTATTTTTAAATTAATCCCTTGACAAACCCTCAGAGTATGTTATATTATATATGTTCATAAACAATTAGATTTTAATTCAAAAGAGGAAAAATGAACTTACAAGACTATCAAGAAAAACTTATCGAAGACCCCAATTGGGGGAAAAACAATGTGGTACAATTCCCGGTATGTGATATTTTAGATGATGATCATATGAAAAACAATGAAGTTCGGGCTGTCGGTCTGAACGCTGAAGAATATGAAAGGACAAAAGCCAGTATTCGTGAAGTGGGACGTGCCAAGGCCCCTATCGGCATCACAATACAGCCAGGTAAAGGCCAGAAAGGTCAAAAGGCTCGCGGGAATGATTGCCATCATCGAGTTAAAGCATATAGAGAATTGTATGAAGAAACTAAAGACCCCAAGTGGTTGAAGATCCCCGCCATCGTTGAGAGTTTTGCGAAACCAGCAGATCGGAAACTCAGTATGTTAAACTCCAATCTTCCAGATCGGGGAGCAATTGCCACTTCTGATGATATTGTCTTGGTTTACCACGCTTTGATCACGGAAAATTTTGTGCTTGAATCGGATTATAGCAAACTTACAAAAGAACAGATCAGCGATTACATTAAGAAAACTCTAAAGCGCCCCCTAACTCATCAGGCCCTGGCCGGAATAGCCAAAAGAATTTTCAACAAATTGGCACACGTTAGTGCCAAATATTGGCGCCCCGTTAACGATAAGGAAATTGTTGAAAAGTTTAATGATATTAATCCCTTCGGAATGACCCTTCCATCAGGGCCACAGCATTTTGATAAAGATAATAAATACGACTGGGGCATCATTGTCAAAGATGGTGAGGGTCAACGATGGGCAGTTTATTCTGGAAAGCAGCCAACATGGTTTCGTCAAAATATTGTTCACTATGCTCTTAACAAAAAGTCAGATGATTCAAGGCTCAAGGTTATGGTCATTGGCTGGAATTCGAATTTGGTTGTTTCTAAGAAACACGCATGTCCTGTCGCCAATTTCCGGAAGAATACTTACGCTAGCACATCGGTCTTAAGACCTGATATCAATCCTGTTCTCAATGTCCCTCTGGTCGATAGCGTTGTTTATCTTCCACAGATCACCAAAGGGGAAAAAGAGGAAGATATGAGGCGTCTTTATGATCATGAAGGGAAAATCATTGAATAGAAAACAAAGACGAACAGCAGCAGCCCAAGAGAGGAAATCAGGCAACGAAGACTTGGCTGAGAAGATGGGCATGTTTGATAAGTTACCAGACGAATGTACCGCCTGTACCTCTCCTTTTGATAAGAAGAATAAAGATATGGTCACGTCCTGGTTTGTAACAGTTAGACAACAAGAAAAGAAAGTAAGGCTTTATTGCCCAACCTGCTGGGAAGCAGCACAAAAAGTAGTCAAGGAGTATATCGATGCCAGCTAGTTTATGGAGTCAGGAATCTGGAGCCGTTGGGTTTAGTTCCGAGAAGGATGATTGGGAAACCCCACAAGACTTCTTTGATGAACTCAATGAGGCACACGGATTCACGCTAGACCCCTGCGCTTCACTTCTTACGGCAAAGTGCCAGAAGTATTATACTGAAGCCGACAATGGGCTAGAGAAAGACTGGGAAGGTCATACCGTCTTCATGAATCCTCCATATGGTCGAGAGATTAAAAGATGGATTCAAAAAGCGTATGAAGAGAGTTGTAAAACAAACACAAAGGTTGTATGCTTAATTCCAGCGAGAACAGATACAAAGTATTGGCACGAGTATTGTATGAGAGCCGATAGAATATACTTTGTTAAAGGAAGACTAAAGTTCTCAGGATCAAAGACTGCATGCCCCTTTCCATCAGCGGTAATCGTATTCGGAGAAGCAAAGCAACCTGAGATCTGTGCTATGACATCAGGAGGCAAAGTAGTATGACTGACAAATTCAGAGAAACACTTTCCTACGATGACGTGCTACTAGTACCACAAGTTTCATCTATCAATAGTCGCAAGGAGATTACTCTAGAATCACGATTTGGAAGATCTACACTGAGTGTTCCGATCATTGCCTCTCCGATGGACACGGTAACGGGCTCAGTCATGGCATCAGCCATCGCCCTTTACGGAGGTATGTCGGTACTGCATCGCTATAATACCATTCACGAACAAGTTTTGATGCTTAAGGAGTATTTGTTTTACACAGGTCGAGAGGGCTTAGAAAATCCATTTGATTATATCGCAGTTGCTGTTGGAATGAACGGTGACGCGATTGAAAGAGCAGCCAAACTAGTTTCAATGGGAGTGAAGTACGTTTGTATTGATGTTGCTCACGGACACCACACAATGATGAGAGACACCCTGCGACGGCTTAGAGAACGGTTCGCTAGCGACATCCACATAATCGCCGGTAACGTCGCGACCAAGGAAGGCTTTGAGGATTTGGTAGAGTGGGGAGCAAATAGCGTCAGAGTCGGAGTAGGCTCAGGATCTATCTGTTCAACTCGCATCCAGACTGGCCACGGCATGCCTGTACTCCAGTCAGTTCTAGACTGCGCCTCTTCCCAATGTAGCTCCCGAGCTTACATCATTGCCGATGGAGGCATCCGCAACTCTGGAGATATCTGCAAAGCCCTAGCAGCAGGGGCAGACTATGTTATGGTCGGCTCACTTTTGGCAGGAACCATTGAATCCCCAGGAGAGGTTATAATGACCGATAGAGGCAAAGTGAAGACTTACCGGGGTATGGCCAGCAAGGAAGCCCAGAACGCCTGGAAAGGCACTCACAACTCAATTGAGGGTATCTCTGCGACAGTGCCCTTTCGAGGCCCAGTATCCGCCGTCTTAGACGAGCTAGTTGTCGGCATTAAATCAGGTTTATCATATTCTGGGGCCCGCGATCTTGCATCCTTTTCTGCGAAGGCTCGCTTCATTAAACAAACAGTCGGAGGACAAAGAGAATCCGACACCCACATCCTTAACAATAAATAACCCAAACAGGAGAATCAAATGTCAGCCAAAACCCTACAACAAACTCTGAAAAATGTAATCGAAGAGACGAATACCACAGCAGAGGATCTGGAAGTGGTATTCACTTACGAAGAAGGAGTAGAAGTAGCTCACTATAACGAGGATTATCATGATGATGCTTTCGATGAATTCTGGGGAATCCAGGATCTACTGGCTCTTGCTATGCTGGACAAGGAATTTGATAATACTGATAACGAGCAACGCGGCCTTATTGACGCTATGATGCGCGCAGGGTATCTGTGTGAAGTCATCGATGAGTTTGAAGAGGCAAATGAGTTTCAATCAGGATCGTTGTCTGGGGTTACTCAAGCGATGCTGGCAATCGGAGACGAAGGAACTCTTGAGGATTTCTGGTCTGCTATCGAAGACGGAGTAACCGACAATGCAGTTCAAGCGATTCAAGAAGGTGCACTTTGTTGGTTCGCGGAGACTTCTCTAGAATCATATGATCGCAAGTATGGAAAGTATAGCATTGAATATAACATCACAATTCCAGCATCTAAAATTCTTGAAGCTTGGACTTTGCCCGTAGGTTGGACTGCAACATTTGATACTAAGCATGGCAGCACATCAGTCGTCATTACTAACGATCTCAGTGTATAATTGAACGTAACAATAGAAATAGAAGAACAAAAAGTAGCACAGATTCATGTCTTGTTTAAGAGACTTGGATTCAGTACTCGTAAAAAGTTCTTCTATGCTATTATGGAAGGACTATATAGGGAGGATGACTTGTTGGTAGAATTTCTAGACAGTTATGTCAGGAAAAACAAGATTCAAAGTCATAATCGTCGCAATAAGATTAAGAGACTTAAGAACAAGGGTGATAAGCTTAGAGATGAAATGTCGTTAAATGATGGCGAAATACGAAATATTTACGACATTATCGAATCAGGGGCCTCAGACTTATAAAAAATGGCTTTTTCCATTTCAGAACACTATTTATACAAGAAAGTTTGCAAAATTATGCTCAAAATGAGCTATATCATTCGAAAGAACAACAAAGGAGAATAATTCAAATGAGCAAGAAAGATTTACTAAACGAAGGAACTATTCGCCGCTTTATGAAGCTGGCGGCTATTAACGAAAACGCAACTAGCGCATTCACTAACGGACTCTTCGAGGAAGAAGGGGAAGAAATGGATATGCCTGCCGATGATGCAGAGATGGATATGGAACCCGAAGCTGAACTAGATGATGAAGCTGAACTAGATGATGAAGCTGAACTAGAGGCGCCCGCAGCAGGCGGCGCCGAAGATGCAGTCAAGGATATGGTCGACGCAGTTGTCGGCGCAATCTCCGATGTTGCTGATGATCACGGTGTCGCAGTCGACCTTGATGTTGAAGGCGGTGATGAAGAAGCCGAAATGGACATGGGCGCAGAACTTGGTGACGAAGAGGAACTAGGTATGGAGCCTGAAGCTGAACTAGGTGGCGAAGAAGAGTTGGGTATGGAGCCCGAAGCCGAACTAGGCGATGAAGCTCCCGAAGACGAAGAGGCGCTAGCCCTCGAAGCACGCATTCGTGAAATCGTAGCTGAAATGATGCTAGGTGAGGGCGCAGAAGATGAAATACCCTCCACTGGTTGTGGCGGTCCCCTAGAGGAATCCGAAGACACTCTTGAAGAAGATGAAGACACTCTTGAAGAAGATGAAGTTGCCGAAGTGAGGAATACTCGTGGCGGTAGTGCTACTGGCGAAAGAGGCAGAACTTCACATGGTGGAACTAATGTTTCTGAATCCATTCAACTCGTAGACGATGGAATTTTGGTACAAGAAGTTACTAACAGAGTATTTGAGCGTTTGCAAACTATGCTCAAAGAACGCAAGCAATAACGAAAATAAATTGAAAGTTTGTTCTTTTGAAAGTGCCGCACCAACCTGCCCCTTCGCAGTTGGTGCGGTTACTTTTTATTAGGAGTAGAGATGAGCGAAATGATTATATTTCTTTCTGGCTTTCTCGCTGGTTGGATTGTTAAATCAGTGATCAGCCGAGTTTTAGGCACAGGAGCAGGCCTAATCATCTTTAGGCAGATAGAGCTAGAGTGTATTTGTATGCTTGCTTTATCGCTTGAGGATGCAGCCTTTATGAAAACTGCGAAACATATGTTGATGAAGGAACTTGATCACGATCCTAATGCTATTAAGATTACAATTAACGAAGATGATTTCACTATGGAACAATGGAAGAAGAGATCGATCCAGAGACTTTTATCGCACTATCCAACCAACCTTACAAGACTCGCGATGTATGACGATTGGCGAGGAGCAATGGAATATTTAGAGATGAACATGCCAAGGAGGAAATAGTATGGAAGAAGAAAAGATCTCAGCAACAATATTGTTGTATGGAGAAGTAGACGAGGAAACAACACCAGATGTTTTAACTGGCCTATTGCAGCTAGAAGATGATCCTGACTTTCCAGTTGGATCAGAGATTAATCTTTATATTTGCACTCCAGGTGGTTGCGCCTATAATATGTTTGCTATTTACGATACAATACGCCGTCTAAATAATCAGGGATATCTGGTGATCACTCACGCAACAGGCAGAGCAATGTCCGCCGGATCTCTATTACTAGCGGCAGGCGTGAAGGGTAAGAGAACGATAGGAAAGAACGCTCGTGTCATGATTCACAGTATTTCTGGGGAAAATGTTGGGTTTGTCTCCGCCCTCCAAAGTGATCTATCAGAGATTAAGAGCATTCAGGAGCAATTCGTAGGAGCTTTGGTCTCCGAATCTAATCTTTCGTCGAGACAACTTAAAAGAATGATCGGCAGAAACGTAAATGTTTATTTTTCCGCAGAAGAAGCAGTTAAATTTGGTATTGCCGACCTAATTACATAAGATACTAAAAGGATCAGTGAGATTATGTCGACAATCAAAGGATTACACGCTGTGGTTATTAAAGAGCAGGTAGAAAAAGTTATGTCCAGCAAGGGCTACGCCTTCTTTGACGGCGCCAAGCCCTACAACGTTAATCTTGTTGGAATACGAGCGAACAATCACAGAGCAAATAAGTTTGATGACACTATCTTGGCAATATATAGAAATAAAGTATTAGAATGGGAAGTTCAAACTTTCCAAGCAACAACGGACCCTGGCCTTCATCACCTAAGAAACCCAGGTAATGTTAAGGGAACAGCCATCCTGGTGCCAGGACAATACCGATCCGTTTATCAGATCGGAGAACACAAGGGCAACCCTGCGCTAGTTCAGTGGGGCGGAAAGGTTAGAGTTTATCGAGACAGAAACAAAGACGGTACCCTAGATATGAATCCGAGAAACATCGATGTTGGATATTTTGGGATTAACGTACATCAGGCAAAATCAAAAGGCGAAACCTACAAGGTTGATCGCTGGTCAGCAGGATGTCAGGTATTTAAAAATGCCACAGACATCAAAGCCTTCCTGGGAACATGCCAGAAGGCATCAGATATTTATGGAAACAGCTTTACTTATACGCTGTTAGAACAAAAGGACTTTACATAAAATGGATTTAGACGCACTTATTAGCAAACATTATGGAGTACAGCTTTCTGGCGCTCAACTTCTGGAAGAACAACTAGAGATTCTTATAGATGAGGTTATAACAGGTTTCACTGGGATTATAAAGGAAGAGAAAGGCCCAGAAGGAACACCCGAGATTGATACCGATAAACTCTTGCTGTCTATGATACCAGAAATTCCTGTTTCTGAAATTGGCTGGTCAGATATGTCAACCGATGAAGCGGGCAAACCAATTCCGGGCCCACAAAGAAAATTATTAGAAGATTATTTAAATAACATTGGTGGCGATAGTTTACAGGATAAACTAATAAACTTGTCTGAGTTCTACACCAACCCCGAATCTTCTAGTTCGGCAGAAAAAGAGAGAGTCAAGAAAATTCAAAAGATTATGTCTTATCTTGTTTTCTTTAAAACTCTCACAACAGTTATAACAAACTTTAATGCTTCTTCCGCAGGGTTTTCTTTTGAGTCGTTTTTGGCTGTTCTTCTAAATGGGAAACAGGTACCCGCCAATACTGGCACCATCGCTGATTTTGAGGCCAAAACCCCGATTATACCGGCCGATGTTGGCGCCACTAAAGATGACCAGGCAAAGTATCTTGTAAGTTTAAAATTATATGGCGAAGATAACGTTGAAGTAGGGGGGAGTTATCAGGATCTTATTGACGACATCATTACTAGGGGCTCAATGCGGTACTTGGTTGTGACGAAGACTCTTGTTGGGCGCGGCCTCACACAAAAAGGAACTCTAAAGTTTTATACTTTTAATATTACACTAAGAAATATATTTGATATTTTAATTAAGTCTTCTGAAAGAAGCCGCGAGTGCATAGTGCTGCCGTTTGTGAAGGGTGGCGAGGGAAAAGAGATGGTTTCTCCAGGAGAAGAGCTTCCACCGCGCATTAAAGTATCAAACGAGGAACTAACCAAAGCCATTCATCGGAGAATGAGAGAGAATCTATCTGATCTCTTCAATAGTGACCCGGCGCTAGTCCAGGCGCTTGAGCAACCCGAAACCGCAATTGGTAAAATAGTTGACTCTCCTTATTTCAATCTTGAAGATGTAGATTATCCGCTTGCCAAGTCGCGCACGGACTGGCAGGTGAAGCCCCTAAAATCTCTCTTTGAAAATAAGACAATAGACATATTCAAAGGTGTCGAGGAGGGCGAGAAGTATACCGACCAGATTGCTAAAATTGTAGGATCCATCCGCCAAGCACAAAAGGGCGCAGTGGCCGAGCTTATTACTATACCAACAAAAGCACGACACAAGCAGATAGCTGCTATCCTGCCATCGTTCAAGGGTGCCAATTCTCTCACTCGCTCTCAGGCTGCGAAAAAAGCAAAAGACGGAGAAGAAGCAACCGAAAGGAAGGAGGGCTCCGTTGTTCAGAGGGCGAAAGATTCATTAGCATATTATAATGGTCTTCTTGATGATGAGTCTCGTATCCAAGCGCTTAAAACGTCTAACGGATATTTGAATACCCTTCACTGGGCGCTAGGAAAGGGTCTTGTAACAGGAGGTGGTTTAGGTACCGCACGTCCGGAAGAAGAAAAACCAGAAGAAGAGAGTGGTGTCAGACTTGGAGATACTGGTGGCCAAGGCCCCGCAAGAGGCACAGAAACACCTGACACACACGCCAGTGGCCGTTCGAAGCTCGAAGAGGCGGATGAACCAAAGGGTAAAGAGGTTGTAGAGAAGATTGGAGAACTGAAAATAGGATCTGAAAATGTTCAAGATATATTGAACAAAGCCAAAGATCTGCTAAATGATGAAATATTCGGCATCTTTGCAGCCCTTAAAGATCTCTCTGCTAATTTAAATAATTTTATTGCCAGCGGCCTGGACGACCAGGCTGGCTCCAGCGCTATAGAAAATGCGGAGAGCGTTAAAACTAAAACAGAAAAAGTAAAAACAGGCAATTAAACACTTGACAAACACTCCAAACGTGGTTATATTATAGTATAATAACAAGAGGCCCAAATGACAAAACACTTTTCTTCAGGTGAAGACCTGTCGCACGCTGTACTAGAAGGCGTTAACATTCTAGCAGACAATGTAGCATCAACGCTTGGACCGAGAGGAAGAAACGTAATTCTACAGCAACAAGGTCGAATGCCTATCGTCACTAAAGACGGAGTAACAGTCGCCGCACACGTTTCCCTTGAGGATCCTGTACAGAATGCAGGAGTTCAAATTGTAAAACAAGCATCAACACAAACAAACTTAGACGCTGGCGATGGAACAACTACAGCAACAGTTATTGCACGAGCAATTCTCAACAAGGCTCAGAGGTATATCACTGCTGGTCATGCTCCTATTGAAATCAAGAGAGGTATTGATAAAGCAGTTGAAAGTATCGTCGCATCCTTGGCAGAAGTAGCTAAACCAATTCGTAGCCTAGAAGATATCGAACACGTCGCAATCATCTCAGCCAACGGAGACACTCAGGTAGGTAAGCTAGTGGCTAAGGCAATTGACTGTGCAGGAAAGGATGGTGCAGTCAATGTCCAAGAGGCCCGAGGTTTTGAAACTAGCCTAGATCTAGTCGAAGGTTTCAGAATGAACGCTGGCTTCGCTGCTTCTGCTTTCATCACAGATGAGAGGCGCCGAGCAGTTTCATACGAGAGTCCGCTTATCCTAGTCACTGATGAGAAGCTAGATACCGTACAAGACATGCTACCAGTGCTAGAGGTTGCAGCAAGAGAATCACGACCACTGATCGTCATCGCCTCCGAGGTAGAAGGTCAGGCCCTAGCTGCACTCATCATGAACAGCATGAGAGGAACATTAAAGGTCGCAGCAGTTAAAGCTCCAGCTTTTGGAGAGGAGCGTAGAGCTATCCTTGAAGACTTGGCATTATCAACAGGAGCAACCTTCATCAGTCGCTCAAATCAAATGAGGTTGAAAGACACAAAGCTTACTCATATGGGAACTTGTCACCGTATTGATATTACAAAGTACCAGACGACCATCGTAGGCGGTGAGTGTGAGTCATCAGCATTAGATAATCGCATCGAACAACTCAAGGAAGACTTGAGGCAAGAAGACAACATGTCAACCTGCAATGTAATTCAGGCCCGCATCGCTCGCCTAGCATCGGGCATTGCAATCGTCAGAGTTGGAGCAGCGACTGAAGTTGAAATGACTGAGAAGAAGCACAGGATCGAAGATGCACTCGAAGCAATTCGGTCAGCACAAGCAGAAGGTATTGTAGCAGGCGGTGGCATCACTCTCCTGCGCTTGGCTCAGAACATCAAGGTTACAACTGATAACGAAGCTCAAGCAACGGGAGTCTCTATCGTTTGTGAAGCAGTTCAGGAGCCACTAAGGCAGATGGCCAGGAACGCAGGACTCTCTGAAGACCTAGCTGTTGATAAGGTTTCAGCCGCTAAAGGAAATGTTGGTTTAAATTTTGCTACTGGAGAGCTTGAGGATCTACTTGAAGCTGGGGTAGTTGACCCGGCCAAGGTAACTAGGTCCGCCCTACAGAATGCAGCATCAGTTGCAGGCGCTCTTGTCACAACAAACTTTGCTATTGTGGAGGGCTAGTACTAGTTAGTTGGTAAAGGAGAACCAGAAGATGGATCATAAGGAAGATATAAAGATTTTTGAGATAAGTGGAAAACTCGATAGGATGGCTGACGGCATTGATGTTGTCAGAGAGAAACAAGAAGAGATGGCGGATAACATCAGCAAGATTAAAACCGCGATCTATAGCCCCGATCAGGGTTTATACGCTAGGATTAGAGAATTAGAACAATGGAAAGAAACGCATTCGCGAATTATGTGGCTGGTAATTACTTCGTTAGTAGGACTATCAACAGCAACTATCTGGCGCTTTATGAACGATGCTATAGGATGATAAAATGAAAAGAGTTAACCTTTCATATTCAATTGATTTAGAGGAAGTACCTCAAAAGGTTTTAGATTTATTGGATGAAGTTAATATTAAGATTAATAAAATGGCTGATGGCTTCACAGAAATCCGTATGATCCTCGGTCCAAATTCAGATAGTACGGCGCCAGATATCTTTGCAGCGACGAAAGCAATAGAGAGAATTAGGATCTCGATGGCAAAAGAAGATGTACGACTTGAGGAATGTTCTTCAATTCTATCAGGATATCTAGGCATTCTTATGGGGCACGATGATGAAGACCTTCCTGAAGGCGATGATGACGATAACCAATAATAATACTGGTGATGTGGCCTACATTTCACAGAATTCTCTACTGTATGAAATAACGAAAGACGACTTTGATAAGAAGTATCTGTTTCTTAAAAGAGTAACTAAGGAGCCCAATAACCATATTATATTAGGGATCTATGAACATGCTCGTGGAGATAAATATGTTAAGTTACTTGACAAAGATAACAAATGTTGTTATGTTAGTACTGAATACGCCACTTTAGCTAAGGAGAAGAGATGTTAATTGAATTAATCGAGGTTTTTGATGCTGGGATGGGATTTAAATTTCGTTCTCTCTATTTGAATCCTCAACACATTATTTCTATTCAGGACAGTCCAGCCACTAGGCGAAGATTAGAAGAAGGAAAGTTACCAGAAGGTCTAACCGAGGGAGTTTCTTTTAGCCAGCTTATGACAAGCCAGGGCTCACGCCTAATTGTGGTGGGCGAATGTACCGAGGTTAAAGAGAAACTATTTTCACAACGAACTTTACTTAAGGGTTAATACTATGGCTGAAGGCAAGAATGCAGAATGGTTGCAACATACAATCGATACTTTAGAGGTTTTTCTAGAAGATGAGTTTGATATATGCACTGACTTCGATCCAAACGGAGAAGACGAGTACTGGTTTTCTAGTGACGGCTCGCAAGAGATTGTAGCCATCAACTCAAACCATCCGCTAGAAGAGCAAGTTAATATCCTGGCTCATGAGATTGGGCATGTTATCTTGAGGGCTGATGAGAATTATAGCTTTCAATTCCCCGATCAGGATTCCTCTACACAAGCTGGAAGGCTGGAGATTCTTAGAGAGGAGGTATTAGCTTGGGAGAAGGGACGAGAACTCCTTTTTGCTACAAACTTATACTATGATGTAGACAGTTGGACACAAAGTTATAGAAAGGCTCTTATAAATTATGCAAAGTGGGTGGTAAGTGAATCAAAAAAGAATTGAAAAACCATGGGGATATGAAATAATCTGGGCCCAGACTGACAATTATGTAGGAAAACTAATACATATTGACGCAGGACACAGGTTATCAAAACAGTATCACACACAGAAAGAAGAAACAGTCTACGTTGTGAGTGGTCTGTTGTACGATGTAGACGAGTTTAATAACGTCCAGCGGTTTGATCCTGGCGAATCTTTCCACGTTGAACCTGGCCAGATTCATAGATTTCAGGCATGGGGCATAGCTGTTGACTTAATTGAAGTAAGCACTGATCATCTTGATGATGTTGTGCGACTTGAGGATGATTACGAGAGGTAGTATATGAGTAACAAACTTTACCTTGCCTGCTTGCTGATTACCATGGGGCACATTGTTGCTTGGTATGGCACATACTCTCAGTTCATTTGGGATTGGTGTAAAGTTAACACTCGATATCTTCCGTTGATCTTTGCGCTGCCAACTGCTTACTTCTTCTTGTACGGAATGAAGTTTGCGGTGCAGGAGATGGGTGAAGTTTGGGGCCCCCGGCTACTTGGCTTCGGCTTGTCCTATTTAATCTTTCCCCTGCTTACATATCATTACTTTGGCGAGAACATGTTCGAGGCGAAAACATTAACTTGCATTTTCTTATCGTTTACCATCGTATTGATTCAAATATTTTGGAAGTAAAGGACTAGTTATAAGTATGGAAGACCTAGATCAGATCATTGATGCTGAAATAGAACTACTCAAAGAAGAAAAATATAAGATTAGATTGTTTCAAATTGAAGTGGTTTTAAATATTGATGCAGACTACGGAGTAGAAGAAGTTTCTCAACATTTGAGAGCAATCCCCGGTGTCACGGTAATCACTATTCTTGGCTCAACTTATAATAAGAACAACAAGACGTACAGAAGTCATCTGCGCTGCAAGTTTCATCCAAGAAAGGAAGCCATCGGGGCCTCCTCCTATGTTAAGAAGATCTTGCTACCGACTCTTCGATCGGGGAAAATCCCCGGAACTAAAATCGTTAGGATAATCAACAAGCCGGAGAGAATTTCGTAGTGCTTCAGGACTCCGATCAAATTGCAAAAGTTATTTTTATTAAGGAGGACAAAACGTTACTTCTTCTCCGAGGAATGCAGAGCCGCGATCCATTTTCTTTCGATGTCCCAGGTGGCCACCTACAAATCGGTGAGTCTGCAAAGGAGGCGGCAGTTCGCGAAGTTAAAGAAGAAACAAACCTCAACCTTAGACAAGAGGATTTAGACTTCATCGAGAAGATTGGAAGAACAACTTACTTTAAAACTTCATCTTGGGAAGGCAAGATTTACCAGCCCCCAAACTTCACAGAACACGAGACATATCTGTGGTTAAACTTACAAGATATTACATTTTTAGAGAGGAATATCATTCCCAGAAGACACTTTTCTGTTCTTACTAAGGTGCTAGCTACACCATAATATTATTTTTTACCCCCAAATCACTTAAAATTACTACACATGTTAAACACAAAAAACCCCCATTTTCCGGCATTTATTGAGCATACGGGCCCTCCTGATAGGGAGGGTGATAAATAAAATGTTCTTTTTTAGATATATCCTTATAAATACTATTAGGGAGACATTTCTAAGATGAACAAAATTAAAATTTTATTAATAGCCACATTTTTCCTTCTCTTTTCTTGCACCTCGAACGATTCGATAGGGTTTCCATTTAACAGTATGGAAGATTTGGCTAATAGCGAAGTTTCCTTTCTTCAAAACAGCGCAAGACGCGAATCAAGGAACTCGGCTGTAAGGGTTAGGGTTAAAGATAGGAACGGAGACACGGCAAGAGGAAGCGGAACCTTCTTCAAACTCAAAGGACACAGTATTGTAATCACAGCGGCTCACCTCTTCATAAACGGACAAGGTGAGCTTTTTACATCGGAGGGTACTATTATTTCTCCACAAGAAAAAGTTATAGGAACCCTCATATACTTTGATCTTTCCAGAGACATAGCAATATTTGTGGTACCACACCTTGAAAGCAGAACACCGGCTAACTTTTCCAGAGCTAAAAAATACAAAGTAGGAACAGAGGTTATCTATACTGGGTTTCCTGGATCGAACAATCTACTAACATTTATTGGAATCTTATCTGGTAGAGGATATGGTGGCAACTTAGCAATGCAATCTTTCGCTTGGGGAGGCTCATCAGGATCCGGAGTTTTTGACTCTCATGGTGATTTCGTGGGTGTACTAGTATCTATCATGGTTGGAAGAGCATATCCGCATTCTCAGCTAGTTCCAGATGTTGTGTATATAGCTCCAGCTTTAGGCATTGATAGAAGAGAATTAATAACGAACTTAGAATTATTTAAGGGCAATAGAAATGAAGGTTTTTAGCACTTTCCTATTGTTGCTCTTATCTGCTTGCATTCAAGCGGACTACACAATTGTAGGTGGTTCTGAAACAATCATCGTCGAAAAAGAAGTTATCGTCGAAAAAGAAGTTGAAGTTATTCCGGAGATTTGGGTTGAATCTTTCACCCAGGTTGGCATATTCGAGGATGTTGATATTTTGTGGGTAGTTGATCGATCATGCTCAATGGGTTCACACGATGCTAAATTGATTGACGGTATCACTGCAATGATTGGGGCCCTTCCTGTAGATGTAAGGTGGAGGCTTTCAATGATTAGTACAGACCCCATTCGCCCGCAACCTCAAAACTTTCCTCTCACTCCCGGAGATGTTGCTCAAGATGCGATAGATATGTTGACAACGATTGATCGATACCACACCGGGGAGAAAGGCTTCGACGCGCTGTATAATTACATTTCAACGGATGCTTATGCACGAACGTGGCTACGACCGGAGGTACCCCTGCTTGTTGTCTTCGTGTCGGACGAGGAGGAACAATCAACTAGTCACTTTACTAGTGTTATCGACTTTAACTTTTGGTATGACGGACTAAGACCTCAAACCTTTTTGGCCTCGGTCGTGAATATCGGCCCGCCAGATACCGTCTGCACATCGTATAACCCATCTTATACCGGACACAGATATATGGAGGCAACAAACTATTTTGGAGGCAACATAATCGATATATGTGACACTGACTGGAGTGCAG
>Ga0208299_1000762_pt1 | contig 27593 bp, 34 predicted proteins | sample 15_taG_FD_184089 | JGI IMG/M metagenome (GOLD analysis project Ga0208299, IMG submission 184089) | Marine viral communities from the Subarctic Pacific Ocean - 15_ETSP_OMZ_AT15312 metaG (SPAdes) (version 2) | ecosystem: Environmental > Aquatic > Marine > Oceanic | place: Pacific Ocean | collected...
TGAACCAAATCATTGGATAAGATTTGAAAAGGTTATGGGTGTTACATTAGAATTATCAAAATTATCATCGAAAGAACTTTTAGAAATATATATTGATATGAAAGATGTGTTACAACATAATGTTGATCTGATATCAAATTATGATATTAAATTTGAATTATATGATAGGATATTCTAATGCCAATACCTAATACAAATGAAGTTAGAATAGAAACATCCACTGCATGTAATGCAGGATGTGTATTTTGTCCTTGGCCGACAGAAGATTTTACTCGCCCTAAACAAATAATGACTACGGATACATATAAATTTTATCTTGATAAGTGTCTTGATGAACTCGGAGATAAAATAACTGAAACATCTTTTTCTGGGTTCGGTGAGATATTTGTAGATAAAAATATTGTTGAAAAAATAGTGTATGCATGTTCTAAAGATTTAAAAGTACATATTTTAACTAATGGTTCTATGATAGAAAACAAAGATTTGGATAGACTTTTTAAATCTGGAGTTACAGATATTAGATTTAGTTTACATACCTTTAGTGAAGATAGTTATGGTAAAATAATGAATTATAGAAATAGTAAGTTTACTTTTGAAAAAACAATGGATACAATTAATTATGCATTAGAAAATAAACCAGATGATTGTGAGATTATTATAACTGCAGATATTGTAGATGAGAATAAAAATGATATTGATGGTTTAGTTGAGGAGTTTGGTGATAAATGTAAATTAGAAATATGGTCACCACATAATTGGATTTATGGAAAAGAATATCGTGATAAAACCACACCAAAAACTTTAGATACTTGTGGTAGACCATTTACAGGACCAATACAAATTCAAGTAGATGGTGATATAATAATGTGTTGTTTTGATTTTAATAATAAAATGGTATTGGGAAATTTTAAAAATCAATCATTGGAAGAAATATTTTCATTAGATGGGAATAATTTATATTCTGAAATTTATAAACATCATACAAATGGAACTACTGAAGAATCAAATTTAATATGTAAAGATTGTGATCAATTATTCAATTCGGAAGATATTATTTTTTATAATAATAGAGATTTTGACAAAAAAAGTAGAATTAATAAAACATCTACATCATTAGGAGAACTAAGTGAATAATAATACAAGTGAATTTCGAACACCTGAAGAGTGGTCAAATCAAACAAAAAAAGATGAGGTTGGTGTAGTGGCTATAGATTTCGATAATGTCATTCACAATAATGATAAAGGATTTCACGATGGAACTTGTTATGGTGAACCAATAGATGGTGCTATTGAATCAATTAGGGAGATATCCAAAAAATTTAGAATTGTTATTTATAGTTTTAAAGGACATCCCGATAGACCACTAATTAATGGTAAGAATGGTATTGAATTGGTTTGGGATTGGTTAAAGAAGTATAAAATCGACTCTTATATAGAAGATATAGTATGGGGAAAACCAAACGCAGTGGTTTATATTGATGACAAAGGTTATAGATTTGAAAATTGGAAAGATACTATGATATTTTTGGAGAATATTTTAAAATGAAGGAATCAAAACATTTAAATTTTATAAAACCATATATAATGATAGGAAGAAAGTTAGTTTATGACAATCCCAATGGTAAGTTTTTGTATGAACATTGGGGCGGTAGAAATCCGTTTGGAAAAGATGTTGATAAACTTACGGAGTTCATAGATAATTATTCATTTGACGAATTGAAAAAATATGTTGAAGAAAATATAGATGAAATTTGTAATGAATTGGATACAAGGTGGTTATTATCATTATGTGAATTATATGTTGATTTAAGTAAGGTTATAAAAGATAAAAGTGATGCTTTAGTTATAATAACATTTATACGAATTATACAAACAACTACTGCTGTTATGAAGGTAAGAGGGGTATTATCACCAGAGTGGACTAAAGAAAAACGAGAAGAGGCACAAGAGAAGTATGAACCACTTTATCCATCGATGCATACTATTTTATGGGATGGAATTCCACGGTCGGCTGGTCATGATAATATTTATATTAATTTATTTACTCGAATATCTTCAGTGTTGAAGGATAACGAGGTTATGTTTAAAATTTGGATAAAAGTAGCAACAGTTTTATTAGATGCTGAAACATCTTTTATAGCTCTTGATAATAAACATAGGTCACATTGGAAGGAAGTGTCGATGTTAAAAACATTATTAGTTTATTTGGAAAATAAATGAAAGGAAAATTGTGGACTTTTTTGGATATAGAGAAAAGATTAGATTATATTTCTGAAAGAATAAATTTTGTAAAAGACGGAAATAAATATGAATAATAGTTATTTTAATGGAAAATATAATCTAATATTATGTACAGATTATAAATTATCTACTTTACCTAAAAATGTTGTTATTAGAAAGGGAAAGTTAGAAGATGTTGCTTTTATTATAAGACAAGAAGAACTTGATAATGATGAAGTATTTAGTGGTAATATAATTATTAACCATAATTTTAAAAAAATAGATTTTAGTAGTATATTTCAAATAAAGTTAGATGATAATACATTATATACTACTAATTTTGAACATACACCGTATCATCATGAATGTATATGTGAAGATAAAATGATATATTGTAGTTCTTTTATTTTATGGATTATATCACATCAAAATCGAAAGGAAAAATGTGGTTGTGTTGATTCGAAAGAAGCATCTTTATATACTGTATGTAGGTCACATAGAATAAGATTAAAGAGATTGACAGGATTTGAAATATGAAAATAGCAGTATGTATGAGCGGACAACTTCGTAATTGGGAAATTGCAAAGGATAATCAGAAATGGTTTTGGAGCACTTCAAATGAGGAAGTAGATTATTTTATTCATACTTGGAATTATAGTGGAGATAGAAGGGGAGTATCTCAAGAATATGAATGGAGGGATGTCACAAAAAAAGAATTTAATAAGATTGTTAAGTGGTATGATATAAAAAAATCAATATATGATACAAAGGAACAAAAGTATTTTTATGGAAATGACCATTGGAGTGCACTATTTTATAGTTTTGCACAATCTGTTATGTTGAAAAGACAATACGAAATTGAAAACAATTTTGAATATGATGTGGTGATTAAATCACGACCTGACATAGCATTTCACCCAAAGAGACACTTCACATATGAGCACTTAGAAGATAATCATCTACACACGACACATGGTGGGAATATGGAACACGAGTTTGGGATGCTTAATTGTAATGATATTTGTTTTTATAGTAATTCATACACAATGGATATGTTAGTTAATTTATATTTTTATAGACAGAAAGTAATAAATGGAAATTCAGGATATAATATGGAAGAAGGTGATTTAAATTTTCAAGCATTAGGACCTGGTACTTTAATACACGAATATTGTAGGGATTATGGAATTACACCACTTCCCACTTTTGGTAAACATGGACATTGGCAAGAAACTATAGTTAAAATGGGATGTCCAGAAGATTTAGATTTGTTGAATCCAAAAGAGTTTCATAAAATGGAAAAGTATTTTAGAGAGTGGTATACTAAATGAAAATAGGTTTTTTTGTATGTTCTAATGGTTATGGACATTTTATACGAGTTAGTAAAATTGCAAATCAATTAAAAAAACTAAATGATTCGTGTGAAATAGATATATTCTGTGAACAATATCATATTGATAAATTTCAATCCATTCTTGTAGATGATTTTAATTATATTCCGTATAAAAGTAGTAATATTAATTGGAATACATATTTAGGTGGAATTCGTTTTGATTATGATGAATATATGAAATGGTTAAATCAATATAAAGATATTGTTAATGATTATGATGTGGTTGTGAGTGATAATATAGTAGGATTATTAAAATATAGAAATGATATTATTTTATCATCTTCTTTTTTATGGCACGATGTAATGATTGATAAATTTTCTAATAATCCAGATGTTCTAAAATTATATGAGTTTGAACAAAATTTATTGACTAAGTATAGACCTAATATGTTATGTGTTAAGGATATAGTTATGGAAAGTATAAAATACTCAACCAATCCAATTTATACTGGATGGTGCTGTGATTTAAATAAATTGGAAGAACCAGTTAATGATATAGAAAATTTTGTTTTTATAAGTCCATCTTTAGGATATGATATAAGTTATACTAATACATTTTTAGAAATGGCAAGGGGATTAGAAAAATCTAAATATAATGTTTATCTGTCAAAGGATTTATATGATATGAGGGATACTGATTCTTATTTTAAATTTGAACATAGAAAGTTTGAAAAAATGTCAAAGAATTCTGTATTTGTTTTTAGGCCAGGGGTAGGAACAATAACTGATTGTGTTCAATATAATTCACCGATGGTATTAGTATATTCTGAAAATGATTCTAAAGAAATTTTACATTTAGCAAACAGAGTAATAGAAATGGAACTTGGATTGGGTATTTTAGTAAATTCAAATTTTGCTACGGTATTAGATAATTTTGATATGTACAGATATAAGAAAAACATTTCACAATTAAAAAGGAGTGGACATATTAAGTCCGCCGAGTTTATAATAAAATGAAGATATTAGATTGTACATTAAGAGATGGTGGATATCATACAAATTGGGAATTTGAACCTGAATTTGTTAGAGATTTGATTACTGTATTGGATAGGACGGTTGTAGATGTGATAGAACTTGGATATAAATCTCCACTTCGTGGTGGTAAATATCGAAAGTGTTCTGATAAGTTTATTGAAAAAACTATTGGATTTGTTCCAAAATCAAAACTATCTTTTATGATAGATACTAAAGATTTTGTTATAGATGGTAAATTAGATTATAATTTAATTAAGACTAATATACACGAAAATTCTATTTTTAGTATGTGTAGAGTTGCAACAACATTAGATTTTTTAGATTATGCAAAAGAGCTTGTATCATATTTAAATTCCATCGGATACACAACAACAATAAATTTAGTTAGGGCAAGTATAATTGAACTTTCAGAACTTCCATCCGTGATATCCCAAATTGATGATAGTGTTTCTGATGTTTTATATTTAGCAGATTCATTTGGTTCATTGACATCGAATAAAGTAGAGGAATTCTTAAAAATTTACAGAGATAATACTGATAAGAAAATAGGATTTCATGCACATAATAATTTGGGTTTGGGATTTTCAAATACATTGTTGGCAATGGAAAGTGGTGTAGATTATGTAGATGGAAGTATTACTGGTATGGGTAGAGGTTGTGGTAATATGAAGTTAGAGCAGTTATTAATGTATTTAGATTATGATTGTTCAGAACTATTTGATTTAATAAATCGTAGATTTGATAAATTAAAAAAACAATATCAATGGGGATATAAGTTTAATTATATGTTGGGTGGTATGAAAGAAATTCATCCAGTATACTATGAAAAATTGAAATCAAAAGGATTATCTGAGAGTAAAATTTATTCAGTTCTAAATGGTATAAAAATTAAGAATACCTTTGATAAGTCAGAGATAGAAAATATAAAAGAAAAGACGACATCCGTTGTAATTCCAGCACGATATAAATCTACACGATTTCCAGGCAAACCAATTATTGATATCAAAGGAATCCCAATGATAATTAGAGTTGCACGGGCAGCAGAAAAGGCAGTCGGTAAAGAAAATGTTTATATTGCAACAGAAGATGAGAGAATATCTAATGTGGTTGATAGTTATAATTATAAAGTTATATTGACCTCTGATAGCTGTCTTACTGGTACTGATAGGGTAGCCGAGGCTTCGTTGGAATTGGATAGTGATATAATTGTAAATGTTCAAGGTGATGAACCGATGGTAAATCCCGATACTATTTTGAAAGTTATAGAGGAAAAGAAAAAATTTCCAAAATCTGTAATAACATCAATTAGTAGATTTAATTCTAATAAGGAATTTAAGAACAGAAATATAGTAAAGTTTGTTTTTGATAATGAAAAGAATTTGTTATATACATCAAGAAGTGGTATACCTGGAAACAAAAATGATGAATTTATATTTGGATATAATCATATAGCAGTTTATGCATTTAATAAAAAAGAATTAGAAAGTTTTTACCGTAGGGGTATAGAAAACGGTAAAACTGAATTAGAATGGGTAGAGGATATAGAAATTTTGAGATTTTTGGAAATGAATTATAATGTTAAAATAGTTGAAGTGTCCGATGTTGGGTGGTCAGTAGATATACCAAGTGATGTTGAAAAAGTTGAGGATGTGATAAGTGAAAGATTATAAGTATTTAGTTGCAAATGGATGTAGTTTTGTAGTTGGACTAGGATGTACCAACAGTACTGAACAGAGATTTTCTAAATTATTATCAGATAAGTTAGAATGTGAAGTATATAATCTTGCAAAAAATGGCGGTAGTAATGATAGAATTATAAGAACTTCGTTTGATTGGGTGAGGGAGCACAAAGGAAAAGAAAATGTATTAATCGTTTTCGGACTAACTGGATATGCAAGAATGGATGTTTGGGTTAACGGTTGGAATGAAGATTCTGATGTACCCATCGGATATCGACAATTTATTTTTTCATCTCGTAAAGCAAAAACAGGATTTTCGAGAAAATATGATCTTCAAAAAAATCTTGGTGTAACGGTAGAGGAACGGAATAAATTTTTTAAAATTTTCACAGAGTATTTTTTAAGTGAAGAGAAAAGAATGGAAAAATTAAAAAGAGAATTGATTATGTTTCAATCCTATATGAAAGAACAGTTACCAAATAGTGAACTGATACTTTTTAGTAGTTTATTGTGGGATGTACCAAAATCTTTTAAAGAATGTTTTAATTGGTTTGAGTTTAAGAATGGTCAGACTTGGAGAGAGGATTTTGAGAATATTCATAATGTAGCATCACATCCGTCTACTCTTGCACATAAATTAATAGCTGATGAACTATACGACTTTATAGAGAAAATAAGAAATGAATAAAAAAGAATGGTCAAGACAGACTAAGAAAGATGAAGTTGGAGTGATAGCAATAGATTTTGATAATGTTATTCATAATAATGGTATTAGTCTATATTGATGATAAAGGATACAGATTCGAAAATTGGGATGATACTATGATATTTTTAGGTGAGTTGTAAATGAAAACATATCGAACAGAAAATAATATTAGAATGATGACAGATACTTTTGATAATCTAAAACCATTTGATTTAATAAATGGTTGGGATTTAATAGATTTATATAATCAAGTTAATAAGTCTATACTTGATAGTCCAAACTTAAATATTGACCATATTAATAAAAATAATGTTTCTTTTTCTGGTCAGGAGAGTGGGAAACCATACTTTCATTTACAGTGTGAAAAAGATAAAATTTATTATAAAAATATTTTTAATTCAAAACAACTGAGTATTAAAGAGGAAACTGGATATATAAAAGAATACGGATATAGTTCCACTTTGCGTTCTGATATATTTTTTAAAGACGTTTTTACTAACCAAGTTTATTTGTATCTTTCTATTCCCTGTGATTTTATAAATAATCATATGTTTAAATCTCATAATGGTGGTAAATTAGATATAGTTAGGAAATATGTTGATATTGTTAATAAGAGTGATGATAAATGGATTCCAAGTAATTATATAAAAATTATGGATGAGTTTGATGATAAATATCCTAAAATGACAAAATATTTAGGGCGTGCAGAAAAACCACCTTATTTTTATGAATGGAGACAGGATTTTATACTTTTTCTTTATTTGACTATTAGAGAACATGGAGTTTTTAATCCTGTAATATCTACCAGTTACTCTATATTATTTGATTCTGGCTCACATAGATTATCTACAATACCGATGATAGGATATGACATTCCCATGTTTATACCCGCTGTTGAAAGGGGAAATCTTTTGTATTTATTAACACCTCGGTGGTTTTCGTTAGACGATGGTAAGAAATTTATATCTTTTGGTATAGAAATTAATATTGAAAAACAGAGGATGGACTTGATTGATATAGATTTATCTGAAGTTGAAGATGGTATCACCTCACCGGACATTCAAAAATTTGTAAAAAGAAAATTTAGTGAGACGGATGTTAAAATTAGAATTATGGTATAAAGTAGATTATATGTTTAGACCAAATATAAAATATATGGCTAAAAGTTTTGATTCATTAAAGCCACTTGATATTCTTGATAAAAAACAAGTAGAAGATTTGTATATAAATACAGAATTAGAACTGTATCATGAGAGGTTAGAATATATAGAAAGCTGCGACAACGACTGGGATAGGGCAAAAATTAAAATGCTAAATGATAAGGGCTATTGGTTTGATGGATTTACAACTGAAGAAGAAGTTAGAGATTTAACCAAATCGAATTTTAGAACCATTGGAAATAGAGTTAAGAAATTTAGGAAAGATGTGAATCTACATGAACATTATTATTCAAGTAGATTTGAAAGTGAATATTCATTACAACCACATTATGATGGAGAAAAAATAAAATCTACATTTCAATGTAAAATTCACCAAGATTTTAAAAATCATAGTCATAAAAAATATATGAACGATGACGAAAGTGCTATATATTTTGTAATTCCGTATAAGATTATTGAAAAGTATATGACAACAAAAAATATAAGGCATCCAGGTACACATAATAAAGATCCTGATGCTCACATAAGTTCAAAGGACAACCCTGATTATCAGAGATTAAGAGAGTTTATTGATGAAGTTGAATCTACAGAATATGGGTGGTGTCCTCAGAATTTTATTCCTATAATGGAAAAGTATGATAAAAAATATCCTAAAGTTTATCATTTGCATGATAATATGTTAAGACATACAGATACTATGCCTCTTAGTTATGGGAAACCAGCAAATCCACCACAGTGGAGATTTGGATTTTTCCCATATCAATATGTTTCAACTAAAGATTATGGTTTAATTTATCCCATTTTCAATAAACCAGGACTAACACTTTTTGGTACTGGTAGTCATAGGATGTTAAATTGTGCTTTGGCAAAAATGGATATACCTGCTTTTGTAAAATATAATACGGAGTTATTTGTGGATAGAGAAAAAATATTTATAATGACTCCAGGGTATTTTTCAGGACATTCTTTATTGTTTGAATTTTATATTAATGATAGAAAATGCATCGTTAGAAAAACAGATATGATGATAGAAAAAGAGATATTACAAAAGAAGTATGAACGAAATGATACTGTTTGCCCAATATTAGAAGAATTTAGTTATGAATAAATTACATATAATAACAGGAGAAAAATTTCAATCATTGTGTCATCATCATATAAGTAAAGATGAACATAAAAAATTTGAATTACAAGTTGATAATCATATTGATGTTGATAAGTTTGATTTTACTGATTTTGATAATGATGAGTTAGTTTATTGTAATAGTTCATTATTGAATGCGGGTAAACCTAAATTAATTGAATCAAAATTATATGAAAAGTTGGAACAATTTAAAAATCCATTTGAATTAGTTTTACATAATTCAGACCAAAATTTCGGAGAAAAACAATTAAAGTATTTAGATATACCAAATTGTAAAAAAATATATACTCAAAATGTGAATGTAATTCATGATGATGTAATACCATTACCAATAGGTATAGCTAATAGTTTTTGGAAGTGGGGTAATTTAGATATTTTTGATGAGGTTTTGAATACAGATATAGATAAAAAATCAAATTTTATTTATGCAAATTTTAGGAGAGTTCGTGATGTAAATAGATTAGAATGTTATGAAAATGTTGAAAAACAAAAAATACCATTCGTTAAAAACAAGAAATATAAAGATTATCTTAACACTCTAAAAACTTATAAGTATTGTATATCACCACAAGGTAATGGTATTGATTGTTATAGGATGTGGGAATCACTATATTTAAAAGTAATTCCAATTTGTATTAGGAGCACATTAGTTGAGTATTTTGCAAAATTGTTTCCTATTTATATTATAGAGGATTGGAACGATTTAGATGTAAAGGTTTTAGAAAAAGAGTATTCAAATTTCAATTGGGATAATTATGAGTTATTAGATTTTAACAATTATATTAAATATATAGGATTGACATGAAAAGAATAGTATCATTTGGAGATAGTTTTGTAGCTGGATTAGGCACAGATAGGAATTATGAAGAATCACAATTAGGTAATCATCCGAAATGGAAAGAATTTACAGAGAACGAAAAAAATGAGGCGAGAACTAAAGTAAATAAGTTTAGAAGAGAAAATTCTTTTACTAAATATTTTGCTGATTATTATGGAGTTGATTATTATAATGGTGGAAGTATCGGGTGTGATAATAAAATGATTGTAGACAGTTTTTTCCGATATCAAGATACATATGGTTTTAAGAAAGGTGATTTAGTTTTATTTGGGTTTACATCATCTTTACGAGATAGATTGCCATGGATGCCAGAAATATTTAATGATCACGTTATGAGTGGTGTTACTTGGAGTATGAAAGAAATAGGTTTAGTTGCAACAGGGAAATCACAAATCGTTTGGGGTAATGGGACTTATAAGGAAAGATATGATGAGTTCTTTCATAATTATTTAAAACATTATGTAACTAATCTATATGATGAAAAATATTTTAAAATTTATAATTTAAATTTAATATCTGTTTTACAACATTATTTAGATTATTTAAATGTAGAGTATATTATGTTTGATGCGTTCGAGCCTATGTTTGCAGATATACCAAAACATATAAATACTAAACATTATTGGGAGTGCGGTAAACAAAATATTTGGTCTTATTTGAAAACATTTGATGATGAAGATTTGTTTGAATTGGATGGATATAGTATAAATAAGTTAGTAGCTAAACATCCAAGTCGAAAGGGCCATAAATTATTTGCAAAAGAATTATATAGGTTTTATAATGAAAGTCGATAACCAAGATACATTTTTAAAACATAGATTGTAGTTTGGTGTATAGAACAGCCGAAACATATTGAGATAGGTGAGATATCAGTATGGCACAATACACCTTATAAGTTAATCTCACAGATGAAGGATAAAATAAAATGAAGATAAATGTATACATAGGATATGATAGGCGACAAGATGAAAGTAAGAATTATCCAGATTTGGTTAATCCACCTTATTCTGTTGCAAGACATTCTATTTTGAAAAACTATAAAGGTGATGAGAATGATTTAAATATTCAGCCAATTAAATTACAGGATCAGATTGATGCTGGTTTATATTGGAGAGAAGAAGATTCATTAGCATCCACAGAATTTACTTATAGTAGATTTTTAACACCATATTTAAACAATTATGATGGAATAGCAGTATTCGTTGATTCTGATTTTTTGTGGCAGTGTGATATTAGAGAACTTTTAGAATATTATGATGAAAAGTATTCTGTGATGTGTGTTCAACATGATTATGATCCACCAGAAAAAACAAAAATGGATGGATGTGTACAGACACATTATCCAAGAAAAAATTGGTCGAGTATGATGGTATTTAATTGTAGCCATGATGATTGTAAAAACTTATCAGTAGAAAATGTTAATACAAAAGAAGCAAAATATCTACATAGAATGAGATGGACTGGTGATGATAATATAGGTTCTATTCCACCCACATATAATTGGTTAGAAGGGTGGTATAATGGTAATATTGATCCAAAAGTTATTCATTATACAAGAGGTGGCCCGTGGCATGAAACTTGGGATGGTGACTATGGTGATACGTGGATAAAACAATATGAGGATTTATTATGAAAAGTATAGCAGTTATAATTCATGCAAGAACTCAAAGTACAAGATGTCCAAATAAACATTTAAGAGATTTAGGTGATGGTAATACTTTAATTGATATTGCAATAAATAATGTTAATCAGTTAAACGTTGATGAGAAGTATTTAGCAGTTGGAGAGGAGATTTTATCGGAAAGAGTAATAGGTGATGTTAAGGTGTTAGATAGAAAATTTGATTCGGTTAAAAAAGGTAATCCACCGATGAATATTTTTTATAAACATTTGGAAAATGTAAAATCAGATTTCATTGTAAATTATAATCCTTGTCAGCCATTTTTAAATGTCAAAGAGGTTCAACGAGTTATAGATGTTTTTAAAGAATGTAGACATGATAGTATGATTACAGTTAAAAAAGAAAAGAACTTTTTTTGGGATAATATTTTAAAACCAGTAAATTTTAAAGAGGGTGATAGATTATCTACGATAGATGGTCCACATTTATTTGTTGCCACACATTCTTTGGTTTGTTTTAAGAAACAATATATGTTGGATAACTGGCAGTATTTTTCTAATCAACACAATGATCCGTTTCCATTAGAAGTAGATTGGAGTGATAAAGAATTAGTAGATGTGGATACCGAATTAGATTTTAAATTAGTTAGGACTTTATATGAATAGAAAATTTGAAATAAAAACTTTAGGTGAGGAAAAATTTAAATTAGAAAATCCAAAGTATTATGATATTATACAAGAAGTTTATGATAGATTTAATGGGGCAGATTACACCGAGAGTTCAATGGGAGTTGAATATATTTTCTATAATACACTTATTAAATACATATTAAAAAATAAACCAAAGTTTATTCTTGAACTTGGTAGTGGATATACAACTTATCTAATGGGAACTCTTATACAAGATTATAAACTTGATACAAAACTTTTATCATTTGAAAATGAAAGGAAGTGGTATGATTGGATTAAAAATGAAAAACTTGATCCGTTAGATAGTGTTGTTATGTCTGATATAGAGTCCTGGGAAGAAGATGGAGAAGTATTTGTGAAATATATATATGATTATAATATGGATGAGGTTGATTTTGTTTTGTTAGACGGTCCAGGACACTTTGAGTATGATGGAAAGAGTATAAGTACTTCAATACAATATAATTATTATGAACTTATCTCGCATACAAATTCACCAATAGATGTTTTAATAGATGGTAGAAAATCTACCAGCAAATTTTATAAAAAGGTATTTACGGAAAAACGGTGGGATAAAAAAAATCTTTTGTTTCAAGAGACTATTTGGATTGGAGAAAAACCAGAATGAGTAAAATATATAAAAACAGTGGTGTAAGATATTGGTTTGATACATTTGAACATTTAAAACCATTTGAAGTTGTACCATATCAAGATGTTGTAGATTTGTATTTGAAAAATCAAGATTTATTGCAATATGAAAAAAATAATTGGGGAAAGGATTTAGATAAACTCGGTGGTGATAACGAAAGACCGATAAATTCTGATGTAGAAAAAGTTGATCACGATGCATTTTGGTTAGGTTATAATCCACGATATTATAATATAGACCCTTATGGAAAAAAAGTTACACAGGCAAAGGCAGATGTAGTGTCTATGGATATGACTGGTTTGGGAACGACATGGGACAATTTTATTTATTTAGAATTACCACATGAGTTATTTAAGAAATATCAAAAATCTGTTCATTCTAATCCTGATATTTCTATATATAAGAAATTTATTAAGGAATTGGAAAAGACCGATTTTAGTAAAGAGGAGATTGATAGATTAGAGGAGGAATTTGACAAACGATATCCAGATACTCATTCTTTTGTGAATTTTTTTGATACTAAAACTGGACCAGCATGGAAAGCAGATTTAGATGTTGGACAATATGTTACACTTAAAGATAAAGGAATTATATATCCTATTTGTTATAACAGTAAAAAATATATGTTAAAAAGAGGAACACACCGAGCATTTTTCTTGGCAATGACAGGCAGTGATGTTCCTATATTTTTACAATATCCCAAAAAAGATTTTAAACTTGAAGATATAAATCCTAATGATTGGAATGTTAAGAGTGAAACTAATTTCGGTGATAAAAATTTAATTATGAATATAAATGTTAAAGATAAAAAATTATCTTTTTACTTTGATAATAATAGGATATTATTATGAATTATAAACTTGTGGGAACAAAATACTGGAAATCATATTTTGGAGATTTGAAGTGTTTCGATAGAATTAGTTTTATTGATATTATATCTCGGATTGATTCTACTTTAAGGGAATTTAAAGAATATTATAGTAGCGGTGCTCTTATTAGTTTTAAAGAAGAATATGAAGATATACCAGAAATGAAAGAATTATATGATAAATTTAATAAGGAAAATTCAACAAATAGAATTACATTTTGGCCAGAGGGCAGATCACCCTTTGCATATAAATATACAAGTAAATTAATCGGTGGTACGAGTAATTATCAAATCAGAGATGGACAAATAGTTCCACCCTTTGAACGGAAAGATATATATCAAAGTCATGTTTTAAAAGAAAAAACCGGTCAAATTGATCCAGACTATTTATATTTGGCTATACCATATGAATTTATTAGTGAGTATATGGTAAAAACTAATAATAATTGGAATATGGATATAGCAAAAAAGTTTATTCGAGAAGTAAAAGATTGGGATGATATTGAATCAATAGACAAACTTATAGATGAATATGATAAAAAGTATTTAAATTGGAATCATGATTTTCCAATATTTGGATTTATGAGTATACTTAAAAATGGATTATTATTTCCAAATATTTCTTTTTCAACTGGAGCCAAAAAAAATGGAGTGAAATTTAATAAAATATTATCTGATGGAACACATAGATTGTTTATGGCAGCCATGAGTGGAAATGATTATCCTATGTTTGTTCAGGTACCAAAAAATCAAACAAAATTTAGTTTGAGAACTGTAATGAATATTTTTAAGGATGAGACACAATTAAGAATTCATGTTGATTTAGAAAATAAAGAATATGAGATATTTTTAAATAATCATGAGCGGGAAAGTACTAAAATAGGGGTAGTTATGGGAGTCTTATGAAATATGTTATAGATATAGATGGAACAATTTGTAAAGAAGTTGGTGATGTTATTGGTAGAGAACCATATGAAGATAGAATAAAACAAATAAATAAATTGTATGATGAAGGACATACAATAGTTTATCTTACTGCCAGAGGATTAAAGAGTGGTAGAGGAGAACCACATTATAGACCAATAACAGAACAACAATTAAAAGAATGGGGCTGTAAATATCATGAACTGGCATTTAAAAGTCATGATCCCGATATATTTATAGATGATAAAGCGATAAACTCAGAAGATTTTTTTAAATGAAAAATTATAAAAACAAACAGATAAATTTTGCATGGACACCATTTGGTTATTCATATTCTGTACCATTATCACTTGGATATTTAAAGTCTAATTTAACTAAACATGGATATAAAAATGTAAAAGTATTTGATTTAAATCAAGATTTTTGGTATAGAAATAAAGATGAATTGGGTAAAGGATTAGATCCATTTGAAGAAAGATATCAAACAATTTTACAAGATGTAACGAGTTGGAATAATCCTGAGAATTATTATTCTAAAGTTCATGTTATAGGACAAGTAAAAGATTTAATTAATGAGTATAGAGATAAGTTACTTGAAAACGACCCAAGTATTGTTGGATTTTGTATCTTCAATACAAATATTTGGTTCACCTTAGAAGTTTGTACTGCCATAAGAGCTAAAAATTCTGATGTTAAAATTCTTATAGGTGGTCCAGAGGCGACGGCATCACATTACAATCCAGGTCATAAATTAAAAGAGATGATTAAATTTGGTATCGTAGATGCTGTAGTATTTGGGGAAGGAGATATTACTGTAGTTGAAGTATGTGAAACGATTTTGACAGACAGATATGACTATAAAAATATTGATGGGTTATATTATTTAGGTGGTGGAAACAATGGAGAGAGGGAAGTAAAAAATACACTGTGGAGACAGTTTATTCCTGATATTGATAGTGTTCCAATTCCAGATTATTCTGATATAGATTTCTCTTTATACCAACAACCTGAAATACCAATAGTATTAAGTAGAGGTTGTAATTATAGTTGTATCTATTGTGGTGTAAAATTGTATTGGAAGAAGGCTTCAGATTTTAGAAAACGTTCACCAGAAAGTTTAATGGAAGAAGTAAAGTATTTAGATGATTCTGGGTACATCGAACATGGAGAATTTAATTTTTTATCTTTTAAGGGGGCATATGTAAATACTGATGTGGTTAAAAAGTCAGAGTTGGAAAGTGGAAAATCAATACTTGAAGAATTCTGTGACCAAATAGTTGATTATTATAAAGATGCATCACATGGAGTTCCATTTCAATGGGGTGGATGGGCAAGAGTAGATAAAAATCTTACTCCTGAAGTGTGTAAAAAAATGTTTGATGCTGGATGTCATCACTTAACATTTGGATTTGAAAGTGGGAGTCCACGAATAAATAAAGAAATGAAAAAGGGGTATAAGTTTAGAGAATACGATAATGAATATGCAGCAAATGTATTTAAGAATTGTATGGATGCTGGAATACAGACAGTATTATTTTTAATTGTTGGTTATCCTACTGAAACCAAAGAAGATTTTCAAGAAACAATGAAATTTTTAAAGAAGTATAGAAAACATATTGATGCAGTTTATTGTATGAGTACATTTATTTTAAGTAGAGAAATGCAAATAGATGATGATCCTAAATGGGGAAGATCGGCATTCCATATTAGGTCGGCACGCGGTGGTGGTGGAGATATGGCACCTCATCCTGTTGAATGGGAAAGTGCATCGAACACTTATGAAGAAAGGTTAGAAAGATTAGAAATATTCAAAAAGTTCGCAGAAGAAAGTAAATTGACAACTATTTCACCAAGATTACCTGATGGACTTTCAACACCCAACCAGGGAACAACAATGGATTAATTATGAAACAGAACTTTAATATTGTAGTACCCATGGCAGGTAGAGGTTCTCGGTTTACTGAAAATGGTTATACAGATTCAAAGCCATTTATTGATGTGAATGGAAAACCAATGATACAACGAGTAATTGAAAATCTTAATATTGAGTTTGATGACCAATATGAATTTGTAATTATTTGTTTACGAGAAGATTATGACAGATATGATTTTAGTATTTTTGATGATATCATAGGGCACGAGAATTGGGAAGTGATTTGTTTACCAGATGTAACAGAAGGCGCAGCACAAACAATTCTAACAGCAGAACAATATATAAACAACGATACACCAATGTTGAGTTTTAACACCGACCAAATGATTGAATATGATGAGGGCATGTGGAATCAGTTTTTACAATACGATGGTGGTATTCCTTGTTTTTGGGGGGATAGTGAAGATTGGAGTTATGCTAAATGTGGTAATGATGGTTTTGTAGAAGATGTTGCAGAAAAGAAAGTTATATCAAATGATGCAACAGCAGGATATTATTATTGGAGTGAAGGTTCAGATTATGTTAAGTATGCAACTCAGATGATTGAAGAGAACAGTAGAACCAACGGAGAGTTTTATGTAGCACCAGTTTATAATTGGGCTATTCGAGATGGAAAGAAAATTGCAATTTATATGGTTGATAAAATATATGAATTGGGAACACCAGAATATTTGGAGAATTATCTTAATGAAAAATAAAAAAAGGATAGCATTTGGTTTTTTTGGTCAAACACGAGTAACCGATGTTATTAATGTTTTGTATAAAAGAATTGAAAAAGATTATGACTTTTTTATGTCTACTTGGAACGATGAAAATTCACAAAAGTTAAATTTTGATTTTATAAAAATCAACAAATATAACTATGATGATGAAATTCACAAAATAAGAAAAGATATTCCAGATAAATGTTTTGATAGAGATACTAAAAAACTAATTAGAATAAATAAAATTTTAGCACAAGCATATACATTCTTTCATACCAACAATGTTATTAATTCTATAAAGAAATATGAAAAAGAAAACAACTTTAAATATGATGTTATTTTTTTATGTAGACCAGATACCGCTATTAAAATAGAAGATTTAAAATTAGAAATAAATAGATTTTTAAGACAATCAAACTTTAACAGACCAATGATTTCTACTCTATCACCTATAATACTTAATGACCTTACTTTTACTTTGGCCAACCCCATGGCGTATATTTTAAATAATCAGGCCTTAGATTATATTTTAAATTTAAGAAAAGAATTATTTGAAGATAGATCAGATTTAGATATTAAATTTAGTTATAGAGGAGATCACGAAACTATACCATTTATGGTCGTTAAACACAATTTCTTATCAGTAGTGAATGGACTTGAATCCGGAATAATAAGAACGGACAAAGATTTAAAAAGATATTTGAATGACGGTTAAAAATAATAATGTAATTGTCCGTAAGAATAGTTTGTTAGATAATAGTTCTAAATTAGAACATCTACATACTTTTAGAAATATGCCAGTCAGTAATGGATGTACTACCAATTCCAAATCAGATGATATTGTAATGAATCAAATATGGGATATTTGTAAAAATACTGGTTTAGTTCAATTACGAGAACTTGCTCCATTAGATTTGGTTTATAAATTTCCACATAATGATGGTGTAGGTAATACTTGGGAAAATCATGATATGGAGTTATGTAATTTTATTGATGAAATGAATCTAAAAAAAGTTTTTGAGATTGGTGCTGGTAGTGGTAGGTTGGGTAAATTATATTTATCAAAAAATACAACCAACCATTGGACAGCACTTGAGCCAAATCATTCTTATGATGAAATTGTTATGCCAAACTTAGTTCATTTGAGAGAATGGTTTGATTTAAATTATAAAATTGATAAACATTATGATGCAATAATTCATTCTCATGTACTTGAACATTCATATGACCCGACATCCTTTTTAAAGTCAATATATGAACAAATAGATAATGATACTTTACATATATTTAGTATTCCTAATTTACTTTATTTTATAAAAAAGAAATTTACTAATGGGTTAAATTTTGAACATACGGTATTTTTAACGGAAAAAATAGTTGATAATATTCTCAATACTGTTGGGTTTGAGATAGTTAAAAAACATTACTATCATGAATTTCCATGTATATTTTATGTAACTAAAAAATCAGAACCAAAGGAAGTAACCTATTCAAAATCTATTTATCAAGAAAATAAAAAAGTATTTTTAGATTATGTTGATGGACAGTTCGAGGATATTAAAAAGTTAAATGATAAGATAAGTAAGTTTGATGGTGAAATCTTTTTATTTGGTGGACATATTTGGGCACATTATTTGATTTTTAATGGATTGAGAGTGGATAAAATTAGTTGTTTATTAGATAATAGTAAAATGAAACAAGGTAAGAGACTTTATGGAACTTCATTGAAAGTAAAATCACCGAAGATACTTAAAGGTCGTGAAAATGTGGCAGTTATCGTGAAAGCGGCACAACATAGTAGAGAAATTAAGGACGATATTTATAACAATATTAACAATAAAGTTATTTTTTGGGATTAGAAGGTATTTAAATAATGAAAAATATGATTAATGCACCAATAACATATGCATACTTAGAAACTACAAATTATTGTAATTTAGATTGTAGTTTTTGTAATCGCGAGGAAGTGATTGGCCCATTGAAACACATGTCCCTTGATAAGTGGGAAAAGTTGTTAAATGGAATAAGTCATTATCCAATCACAGAAACTAAATTAATGGGTATGGGTGAACCATTGTTACATCCACAATTTGATGAGGTGTGTCGTATGTTCAAAGAAACTTTTCCTAAATCAAAACTTGTAGTTGCTACAAATTGTCAATACAATATTAAAGAGGGATTGGAATTTAGAAGAAAGTTTCAAGAGTGTATGAAATATATTGATATGTTATATTTTTCAATTGATGGTTGGGGTGAGAGTTATGAACGAGACAGAGCACCTGCAAAGTGGGGTAAGTTAATTAAGTTCTTAAAAGATTTTGAAACGATAAATCGTTATGGTTGTGATGTAGTAGTTAATTATGTTGTGAATGCATATAATGTAGATGATATAGAAAAGGTAGATAATTTAAGAAAAGAAAATAACTTGGGTATGTTGAGATTAAATATCGCACAGATTTGGGATGAAGATGCAAAGATGAGTGATATTTTGGAAACATCTGGATATACTGAAGAACAATTAAATTATCTTAGGGACAATTGGAGTGAACAAATTATGGGTAAATCCAAATGGGATTTTCCAGATTGCTTTTGGGTAAAGAATGGTTTATATAGTACAGTCGAGGGCGATGTAAAAATGTGTTGTTTAAATACAGGCACAAAATCATTTGGTAATTTGTTTATGAATACTGTTGACGAGATTAGAGAAATGGAAGATTATCAAAATGTAAAGAAAGGTTGTGAAACTAATAATCCTAGTTTACATTGTAAGAATTGTTCATATAAAGAGTTATCACCGATGTTAAAATATTTAGGAGTCTGATGAAAAATATTTTAAAGAATAAAAAGGTATTAATTACAGGTGCTACAGGCGGACTTGGAAGGGAATTCTGCTATCAGTTGGATGAGGAAATTTATTTAAAGGCAATGGATTATATAACTCCCAGAACACAGACTTTATATAATTTGTATTATGAATAGATATTGGATTAAATTATGGAAAAAATAAAAATAGCCGTATTATTATCAGGTTTAACGAGGTATTGGCCAATTACTTCGAAATGTTTTGAATATTGGAATAATTTTTATGATAATGTAGATTATTATTTTTTTATTTCAACTTGGGGAGAGCCTACTCGTGCTGAAAAATCTACATATGCAAGATCTCCAATTAAACTTCCTCCGAGTGGATTTGAAAAAAATGATTTTTCTAAATATCCCTTTTTAACAAAATATGAATATATTAACCAAGAAGAATTTACAATGGCTGAAGGTAAAGGTAATCCAAATACACAATATTATGCATATTCATTGTATAAATGTAATGAGTTAAGAAAATCAAGTGGTATAAATTTTGATGGAGTTATACATACCCGTACAGATATTTTTATACCAAAGGAGATTCATAGTAAAATTATATCTTTGTTTGGATGTCCGAAAGGTGCTTCGAAAGATTTTAGTCCAGATAAAATGCAAAATTATAAAAAAAATAAAGTACAACCTGAGATGTTTTTTACAACATCTGGAACAACCATTGCCCTAGCAAAACCAAAAAATAGATTTTTTATAAATAATGATAATTTTTCTTTTGCACATCCATTGGCAATGGATAAATATGCAAATATGTATTTTGATTCGTATGTTCACAAAAAAAATCCCTCAACATCCCTACACTCAATACAGGCAGAACAACTTATGTTACACCGAATTTATAATTCCTGTATGGGAGGACAAACTTGGCTAGTTAGGAGTGAGAAGTTAGGTTTACAGAAATATGGTATGCCAACTTCTGAGGATCTTGAATATGTAATTAATACTAAAGGGATTGATTATTTATATAATACAGAATTTGTAGATTTACAGAAGAAATATTTTTCTCACGATATTGGTGTTAACCTCATCAAGTCAAGAAATAAAAATAATGAAAAAGTGGCTACATAATATAAAAAGAAAATTTGATTCAGAAGATAAATCTCAATATGATTATGTTTTAAATCAAAGTGAAAGAACTCAACATCTTCCTGATAATTTATATCAAGAATTTTTGGGTAGTTTAAAACAAGAAGATTTTTTCTATTATCCAAATACACAAGAGTTTAAAGAAAAAATTTGTGAATTTTATGGAGTAGAAACTAATCAATTATTTTTATGTGCCGGTTCTGATGTTGGTATTAAATCTGTATTTGAATCTTTTACCAATGGTGGTAGAGTTATAACTTCACATCCATCATTTCCTATGTATAAGGTTTATTCCGAATTATATCAATGTGAATATTTTGGAATACCACACGAAGAAGATTATACAATCTCAACAGAAAAAATATTATCCAATATCACACACGATACTGATTTAGTTATATTGGCAAATCCAAATAGTCCAATGGGTGAGCATAAATCATTTGATGAAATAAGGATATTGTTAGATCAAGGTGTACCAGTATTGATTGATGAGGCATATATTGAGTTTAGTGAGAGGGATAGCATAATAAATGAGATAAACAATTATTCTAATCTATTTATTACGAGAACCTTTTCTAAAGGTTTTGGTGCGGCAGGATGTCGTGTTGGTATGGTGTTTTCACATAAAGACAATATAGAATTAATTTCTAAATTTAGACAGATGTATGAAATATCTGGTGTATCAATGAGGTATTGTGAATTTTTATTAGATAATTATGGTATAGTGGATAGTTATATACGAGAAGTGAAGGAAGAAAAAAATAAAATCGTTACTATGTTAAAAAATTACGAGGTTATAGATTCTGATTGCAATTGGATCCACTTTAATAATGAGATTGATAATATAGATACTATTGGAGTTTTAGATAAACATAAAGTATTGGTTAAATACTGTTCAATTCCACACGATGATAGAAAAAATTGGTGTAGATTAACGATACAACCAAATTTATCAAATGAAAAATTTATGGAGGAATTAATATGACCTATGATAAAGTAGTAGTCACAGGATGTAGTTATGTTGAGGGGCAGAAAAAAAGTGAGAATCATTTTGGTAGAGTATTATCTCGACATTTCGATTCAACATATATAAATTTAGGAAGTCCTGGTTCAAGTAATGATTATTCTTATTTGAGGCTTATTAAATACCTTAACAATTCTTGGAAAAATGAAAAATTTATCAAAAAAAATATGGATTGTAAAGATGACGATAGATTACTTGTGGTGTTTGGTGTTACTTATTTTATAAGACTACATGAGTGGAATAATATTATAGATAATCATGATACAATACTGGTGGGAGCATCAAAGAATATTCTTGATTTTTGCCAGAAAATAACAGAATTTGAGTCTGAAGAAGATAGACAAAAATATTTAAATTTTTATATGAAATACTTTTACAATGAAGAATTTTTTCAAAATAAATTGGAAGATAAATTAATTTTTTTACACAATTATTTAAAAAATAGAAATGGAAAATTAATAGTATTTAATTCAATTGATGGATTCGAACCAACTCAAAATTGTTTAAATTTTTTTAGATTTGTTACTGAAGAAAACAATTGGAAGTCTCATTGTGTTGATAAACACAAAAATGAAGGTTGGGAATGGAATGGACATCCAAGTGAATATGCTAATTTGGATTTAGGTAAAAGAATAATAAATTTTTTAGAAGAACAATATGTTTGAAAATATAGTTGGAACAGGATGTAGTTTTGTTAGAGATTTGTATAAACATGAACCTAAGCAACATTTTTTACATTTATTAGGGAAAGAATTTAATTGTAGAACATATAATGTAGGAATGCCAGGTCTTAGTAATGATGGTTCATATTTTAACTTAATAGAATGGATGAACAACAATATAGAAAAAGTAGGTTCAACACTTTTTATAATTGGTATCACGGAATTTACGAGAATTCATATTTGGAATAATATTATCAATGATTATGATACACTTTGGGCGGGTCCTCATTATATAGAAAAATGTGATATTTTACAAAATCTTGGAAAGAATTCAAATGCAGATGATTTTCCTAATTTATGTGATTTAGAAAATAAAGAAAAAATCCAAAGTTTTATAGATATTTATATAAAATATTTTTATAATGAAACTATTTTCAAACATAAATTCGAACAAAAGTTAATATTTTTACATAATAGTATTGAAAATCAGGGTGGTAAATTAATTTTTTTTAATTCACTTGACAATTTCAAACCAAATACAAAAAATTTAAATTTTTTAGATTTGAGAATCCACGAAAGTCAAAAAATTAATAATTGGAAAATAAGTTTTTCCGAGCTTAATAAGGAAAAGATTAAGAATGATATTAATGAATGGAGTTTTCATTCACATCCAGGCTGGAAGGCCCACTCTTGGTTATCAGAAAAAATAATAAATTTTTTAGGAGAACAAAATGGTTAAATGGTTTAAAAATTTATATATGAAAATAAAATTGCATATTCAGTATAAAAAAAGATTAAAAGAAATTAAAAAACGGGATCCGTTTATTTATAAATGAGTTCTGATTTTTATAAATCTATATGTTTATCATTTGAGAAATGCATTACACAGATTGAATCTAATTCTGAATTATTAAGAAATTATTCATCACATAGTGTTTCTTCAAGGTTGCTGGCATTAGAAAAAGATGAACTTTTGGACATTAAAAATTTAAAAAATTTTAGATTAAAAAGAAAATTATCATATGGTATTGACGACCAGCATTTTTTTTATAAATTTGAAGGTGGAAAAAGAAAAATTATAAACGAAATTGTTGATGATATAGGAAAAAAATTTATCTTAAATCATGTTGATGGTAAGAATGTGGGTAATTGTAGTAAAGTTATAAATTTAAACTCAAAGGTAGTGGTAGATTATCACGAGTTAGTTGTTTTAAAATGGTGGAAGGATATTTTTAAATTAATAGGAAGTAGTTCTATTGATAATGGAATAGTTTTTGAAATTGGTGGCGGATATGGTGCACTTGCAAAATTTATTCTCAGAGATGTTAAATGTAAATATTTTTTGATTGATTTACCACAGGCAAACGTATTAACATCTTATCACCTAAACGAAAGTTTTGATGACTTAAAGATTTTACTATATAGTGATTTAGAAAATAATACATTAACACAAGAACAAATTGATAACAATGATGTTTTCATCTTACCACCTTGGATTGAATATCCGTCTAATTTCAAAATTAATTTTATGATTAATACGAGGTCAATGATGGAAATGACTCGTGATGTTGTAAAAAAGTATTTTGATTTTATTCATAAACACATAAGGATTGGTGGATATTTTTTAAATATCAACAGATATCAAAATGGATGGCAACCTCACGGTCCAGATGATTGTTCTATTATATGGGAATACCCATATGATAAAAATTGGCAGGTTATATATTCAAAGCCGGCATACAGACAATCTAAACTTCATATGATACTTGCACAAAGGGATAAAAATTTATCTAATGTAAAAGATGTATTGACACATTTAAAATCAAGACATCTTCTTCCAACGGAACAACAGAATCCAGATGATGGTCACCATTTAAAAATTTTACATCCATTTATAAAGGCATCAAGAAAGAATGGTCCTGATGGGTTTGTAAAGAGTGATTTAGATAAGGAATTTGAAAAAACATACAAGTTTGAAAATTTTAATAAGTATGTAAGAGACAACATAGATGAGATATGTGAGGAGTTAAATAGTAGGTGGTTATTGTCCATACTTGAAAGTTATGTTGACGAATCAAAAGATGAAGTCGAAGGTTTGATGGCATTAACTTTATACTCTATAATGAGAATGGCCCAAACATCAGCATCTATGTTACTTTTGAACGAGTATTATGAAACTGGATATGATGGTGGAGATGTTTCTATAAAGGATGGACCATATCCTTTTGTTAAAGTTGAACACGGATTCACCACTCTATGGGATGGACTACCATTGAGACATGGTCCAGATAATGTTTTTAAATATATGTATGTAAGGTTGAAAGATAAGATAGGTTCACACGAAGTGTTTGGAAAAATTCAAAAAACATTATTTTTAAGAGCACTCAATCATCCTGGTAATCCATTACACAATAATGCAAACCTTGTAGAACTAAAGGAGATATTTAATGAAACAAAATGAAAACGGTAAAAGTTTTCATGAATTAAAACAAGAATGGAAAAAAATAGGAGCATCTTGGCAAACAGGTATTAATCCTTGGAATAAAAACACGATATCTTATTTACGTTTAGAGTCTATATTACAATTAAAAGAATATTTAGATTATCAAGATTTAAATCTTTTAGATTTAGGATGTGATAATGGTTTATATAGTCATATTATAGGTGATAAGTTCAAAAAGGTAGTTGGGATTGATAGTGATGAATTATCTATAAAAAGAGCGTTGATAACGAAAAAATTTTTTGAAAAGGATGGTTATAATTTAAATAATATTGAATTTAATAATATAAGTTTTGAAGAATATTCTATTAATCCAGTTTATCAACAAAAGAAAGGTGAAAATCAGAGTATGAATAAAGGACACATACAGGATGCACTTTGGAATGGGCATAAATATAGTGATTTAACATTGAATTCTATTTTTCATGAAGATGGGATAAATGCAATTTTAGCATGTGAGATTTTACATTTATTTGATGATAATTTAATGAATATTTTTAATAAAATGCTTGAAAATGTTGAATTAATTATGATTCAATCAAAATTTAAAGAAAAAAATCAATGGGAATGGGATAAAAGTGAATATGCACAATCACCTGCTACACAAATTAAAAAATGGAATTCATATGAAAATTATGCTATGGGTGAGATAGTAAAATATTTAAAACAACAAGGATTTTCTAAAATAGAAACTGTTTCACCAGATTCAAATTGTTCTTTAGTTATAGGTGAAAGATGAAAATAATAGCTGAATTATGTCAAAATCATAATGGTGATGTTGATTTATTAGGAAGTATGGTTTCAGATGCATCATTAAATGGTGCTGATATAATAAAAATACAAAGTATTAAACCAGAATCATTTACTTATAGAAAGGAGTATGAAGATTTTAGAAAATATGAAGATGAATTAAAAAGATTTAAAGATTTAGAATTAAGTTATGATGAAGAAAAAAGATTTGTAGAGATTTGTAGAGATAAAAAAGTTGAACCCATGACAACAATTTTCTCTACAGAACATTATGATTATTTTAATTCATTGGGATATAACTATTTAAAGTTAAGTGGTTATTCAATGGAATCATTTGGATATGGTTCAAAGTTAGATAGATTTAATTTTAAACATTTAGTATTTTCTACTTCAAGTTTAACTTTAGGTGAGATAAAAAAATGTATTAATAATTTACAAGGAGTGGATTTTACTATATTACATTGTATATGTGTATATCCAACACCACTTGAAAAGGCAAATTTACAAAATATTTTATACTTAAAAACTTTACATGATAAAGTTGGATTAAGTGAACATTCAAATCCATACGAAGATAATTTATTAAGTAGTAAACTGGCAATACTTCAAGGGATTGATATGCTAGAGAGACATTTCACGGTATTGAATGTAGACGAAACACGAGATGGTAAAGTATCAATAACACCAGATATGTTATATGAATTAAAACGATTTGATACTTTGAGTAAAGAAGAACAGTATGAAGAATTAAATGAATTTGATGAAACTCAAAAATTTAATCATAAATATTATAAAGGTAGGTTTAAATGAATATAGGAATAATAGGAAAGGGTTTTGTAGGAACTGCGATATCAGAAGGTTTTAAAACTCAAGGTCATAATGTAATAGTACATGATGTTAGGTTGGAAACTAAAATAACTGATGTATTATCAACACCGATTTTATACATTTCAGTACCAACACCAAGTGCACCAAATGGTGATTGTGATACAAGTATAGTAGAGAGTGTATTACAAGAACTATTTGATTTGAATTATAAAGGGGCGGTGTGTGTAAAGAGTACTGTTAAACCTGGTAGTATTGATGGTTGGAAAGAACAATTTAATAGTTTAAATATAAGTTTTGTTCCAGAATTTCTTCGTGAGAAATGTGCAGTAGAAGATTTTATATATAACAATCAAGTATTAGTTATAGGTA
>Ga0208299_1000763_pt1 | contig 27587 bp, 52 predicted proteins | sample 15_taG_FD_184089 | JGI IMG/M metagenome (GOLD analysis project Ga0208299, IMG submission 184089) | Marine viral communities from the Subarctic Pacific Ocean - 15_ETSP_OMZ_AT15312 metaG (SPAdes) (version 2) | ecosystem: Environmental > Aquatic > Marine > Oceanic | place: Pacific Ocean | collected...
CTCATAAAAGTTCCACTTGCAATTAATCTTCCACCAGAAGTTCCAGCTTCCATTCTAAGGTTTAAGCTTGTTAATGCAGCATCTTGCATAACTCTATCTTGACCAGCTTCTTTATTTGAATCTGTATTTTTTAAGATTATAGTTGCTAATGCTCCAGTCGTTGCCGCAGCTGAATAAGTTGCTGGCTCATGGTTTCCTAATATTGTATAGGGGGTTGATGTATCGCCATCGCTTATTAGTTCAAGCAATATCATTAATCCCTCTTTATGAGAAACAACCCATTCAAAGCTGAATGTTTTTGTTGCCCCTTTCTCACTTACATAGTGATCGGTTAATCTCTTAACCTGCTGCCCTGTTCTTAAGGTTCTATCTGTTACTAAACCACCAGTAAAATCAATATCAGTAATGGAAGCAACGTCTAATTCTACAAATTCGCTATTTGTAGATTGAGCTGTTCCCATAGCTACTGGTGTAGAAGCATCAGTTTGTCGACCTAAGAAAAGGGAGTATTTTTTCCCAGAATAAACTTGTGCCATCTATTTATTCTCCTTTTCTTGTTTTATTTCAATTAAGTAGTTTTTTCTCACCAGTTCTTCCGGTGGTTTAATATCTACAGTTTTCCCTTCTTTTAATTTCTCCCAGTTCTCTTTCCCTAAACGATGATAATCCATCGCTTTTGAAATTTTACTAAAATTTTTTCCAGCTTTTGTTTTCATTATGTTATCTCCATTACATTACACAAAAAATCTGCTTCAAAGATCTGCAAATCTCTTTTGGTTTCTCTATCTGACCTTGACGGATCGTAATCAATATTGTCAATTCTTCCATTATGCCATCTGTAGGTTACGATAGAAGAAAAAGCATCAGCTAATGTGCCGAAATTGAAATCTATTTCAGAAAAAGTATTGATAGAATCTTCATATTTATTTTTATTATTAATTAATCTAATTAATCTTTCCCCGCGATCAGCCATAAAATCGAATATGTTTGTTCGATAGTTATCTAATCTTGGTTTTCTTAAGTAATACCTTATAGAAACTTGATATTCCCTTAAAGAGCCTCCAGAATAAGACTGGACAAGGCTACTTTCCCCAGGGATCAGACTAAAGAATTGTGCCGATCTTGATTTAAATCTTTCAGGATCTTCATAATAAACAGGTGTTCCTACAAACTCTGTTGAAATAATATCAGTTAAGGCATCTAACATTCTTCTGTGATTTGGTTTAAAAAGTATCGCCATTAATATCTCTTTGCTGTAGAAGTTCTTACTGGGTTTTGTGTTTCTGGAATTCCAGATACTGCATCAATAAACCAATAATCGTTAGTAGTGTAAACTCCCTGACTTCCTTTGAATTTTAATCCCATTCCTAATGTATCATATCCTCCAGTTAGAGTTTCATCTGAAACAATTTCAGTTGTTTGAACTCCTGTACTATCTGAAGCCAATACTTTATATTTGACCGAAGAAGCAGTTCCGTAAGTTAGGGTCGCACCTGTCGTTATTTGAATTCTTAGCATATCAGTTCTTGAAGGAGATCCAGAAACATCTACAATAGATCCAGTAGTAGAGGAATTTACGCTTACAGGTATAATAAGCCCTTGACTGCGATCAGCCGAGAACTCGTGATGCAGTTTAATAAAACCATCTCTAACAAGCTGTAATATTCCAGGCGGATCTCCTTCGTCATTATATTTTTCTTCAATTTCATTAGCAAGGTCAAAATCAAAAGGTCTAACCATCAAAGCAACTGCAATAGCTGCAGCACTTAAGATTAAGACTTCATCATAATTTCTTGCACTTTCTCCTTGATACCCAACTCCCTTTCTTTTATAAATTGGCTTTGCCACAATAGATCTTACCAGTTCAGATGCACGATTTCTTGCTTCGGTTACAGTATCAGTAAAATCTTTTCCAGTCTCTATTGTATGATTTGTTGCAGGGCTTGCAGAACTATAAAGATAAACTACATCTGCAGAGCTGTCATAATAATATTCTCCATCTGAATCTACAGATGCTAAATCAGCCACGGAAGTCAGCTCGTTCCCATCCCTATATAAAACATCTACCCTTCCAGAACTTGCCGATTTATAGACATTTCCAGAATGTATTGCCCAAGTCGTTAATACAGTATTGCGATTATATTCGCCAAGTGATGGCAAAATTGCCTGCATATCTTCTTGAGTGCAAATAGCTTCTAAATATGTACTCATGCCTCTGCCTCACAATTATCTATATTCATAATTTTTCTTTCTACCATTTCTAATTCAGGAATGTGCCTACTTCTTTCTACAATTTCAGTAAGTATATTAACAACTTTACTTGATGGATCTAAAAGCTCTAAAACTTTTACCTGTTTTGATAATTCTCTAATCCTATTCAGATTATCTGCATAATCATCGGTTTCGACTATTCCCTGAATCTCATTTAAATTTAAAAATTTAACCATTTATTTCTTTCCCTCTAAAGGCAGTTTTTCCTTTTACAATATCAATCACTTCAACTCTAAAATTCCCATCTTTGAACCAGGTAATATGCCCTACAGCGTGTTGCCAATTATGAATTCTTCCTTTTAGCCATTGATTCTTTTCTGCTCTCATATCTTTAAGGTTTCCCAGACTCCAAGCTTTTACAGTTCCATCTAATCTTCCTATCGCATAAGAAGTTACATCGTGAGTATGGCCATAAACTAAATTCCCATATATTTCAGCATGTTTTTTTGCGTGATTTAAAGTAGCATAAGCACCATGAATAAAAGATAGTTTTCCGATCCTTAAAGGTCTATTCATAGAATGAAATTTATATCCTCGTTTATCCCAATAGCAGGCCTTCCTAAAAGTATATCCTTTTAAATAAGGATATTTATTAACAAAGTTATTAAGCCAATAATCATGATTCCCTTCGCAAATATGCCTTTCTTCTACTCCGAGTTTATCTAATACTTTATCAAACTGATCAATTCCATCATTTACTGCTTCTATTTCTTCATCTATGATCGGCAACTGGTATTCAAGGGGTGGCTGCTTTTTATCTCGCCATCTCCAAGCACTTACCGATTCCCATTCTCCAACATCACCAAGATTAATAAATAGATCCGGCTTTGCAATCTTAATTATTTCTAAAGCACAATTAACTGCTGCTTGATCGTGTAAAGGGAAATGTTGATCAGGAACTACTATGGCAGTTTTCAAGATCACAGAATGTCTCGCATACCCTTCACAGTTTCAATATATTTTTCTTCAGTTCCAGCTCCACCTGCACTATTGTAATATGTTTTCCAATAAGCTGCTCTGCCTTCTAATGTATTGGGCATTCTTTTTGGAACTCTCCAATATTTTAAACGACAATGAATAATAGCTGCTGCAATGCTTTTTTCTAAAATGTCTGACCATAAAGGTGCTGAAAAGTTTTGCCAATATTTAAGATCTATCATACTTACGTCTGCACACTTATGCATTAAATTATTTCTATGCTTTAAGTAATGAGCAAGATTATCAACTGCTGTCGCTGGTTCTACTTGCCAAAAACTTCTGGCTGGGCCATCTCCAAGTTGCGTTAAATACTTATAATTTGACTCTACCAAGCCTGTTTCTAACACAAGTTGAGTTGCTTCTTTAGAACAATATTTATCGCCTAATTCAAAGCATACTCTATGGATCAGAGATTTGATTTGGTCAATGCTTATCATTAGAAATTATCTTCAATGAATGGCTTGACAACTTCTTCCCAGGCTGCATCGTCATCTTTATTAGGAGAGGCTGAAACTGCCCAATTCCCTATTTTAATCAACAAGCCTTTCATTCCGTGCTTTTTAACAAGCCTTCTAATTAACTTTTTTAACATTATTTCTTTCCTACTGCTTTCTTGATACTATCCCAAACAACATCTAACAAAATATCGTCAGCATCAGTTGGGGATAATTTTACTAATTTCTCACAAACCATAAATCCCAATAAAAACCATTCCCAATTTGCGACTATAAAATCAACTGCTTCCATTTTAAAAACTCCTCATTATTAAGTTTATACAAACACTCGCAACAAACACAAAAGCAACTCCATAACTCCATATACTTGCAAGCTTCTTATCGTGTTCTACGATTTTTCCATTTAATCTTTCTAAATGCTTTTCAATTCTTCCAATTCTGTAATGCATTTCTTCTTGTCTTGTGTCTACCCTAATTAACAGGTCTCTAATATCGTTTCTGTATTCTTCGATCTTCATGTATTTTTCCCATTTATGCGACCTTTTAGGTAAGCCAAATCATCTGTAACATCGTTTAATTCTCGAACAATATCTTCCCTATGGCGTTGACTTACATCATCGGATTTATTCCAACGATCTAACATTTTTAAAATTATAGATTCTACGTTCCCCATCTTTGTTTCCAATTTTGCATTAGCTTGTCTAATAAGGTCTAAATCCTCATTTTGCATCTTTTGACTTTTCATTAAATTCATAATTAACATAATAAAAAGCGATACAATAACTCCGATGGCTCCATATTCAGCATAAGTTTCAATCATTCATCACTTTCTTTTATAGTGGCCCAGGGTTAACCAGGCCACTTCGTTTCGATTTATCTTCACTCTTTAATTAGATCTTCCTCATCAACTCCTGAATCTTCCTTCTCAAGATCTGTTTTCAATGCATTTACAAAAGCTTGCCTGCCATATTGTAATTGCTGAAGATTGAAAGTTGTCCCATCAATTTTACGATTTAAATCGTTAATATGGGCAACCATCATTTTTTGATCATCTCCCAGATCTTCAATCTGATATTCTTTATCATCAAGAACTAATGTAGGCTTTTTTTCATTTTCTTTTTTGTTTGCCATTGTTTATCCTTATGGTTTTTTTAAACCTAATCTTTGCATTAAAGATCGGTTTTCTTGTTCAAGAACCTCATTGTGAGATTCCAATTCTCTTAAATGTTCGTTTTCCATCTCCGCCATTTTTTGATTTAAAATAATTATTTCAGAATGCATTTCTGTAATTGTTCGTTCCATATCTTTCATCTTTGATGTGGTTTGATAATATGTTCCAATAACAATTCCTGTAACAGCCAAGATCTTAACAAGAAAGCTAACTGATATTGTAAGATTAAGGGAATCATTTATTGTTTTCGCCACTAATTGTGTCCATTATTAATTCTTTGTGCATCTATATAAAACTTTTTAAAATCTATACTTGTTGAATCCAGATCTTTTTGGATTGCCATAATTAGAGAATCCACTTCAAACATTTCTCTGGTTAATTCTTCCCTTGATTTACCTAAATAATATTCATCATTGCAAGCTATAAAGATTAAAGCTGCTAAAAACCCAATGAATGTGGAAGCTATAACAACCCTAAGAACACTATTCATTTCTTTCCAGTTCGGTACTACTCTCATCTTCTATTTCTAATGTAAATGGCTCTGTTTCTGTTGTATCAGGAGGTGTATATATCCCAATCTTTTCTTCAAATTTATTTACAGCAGGTTCTAATATTCCTTTAGCATCTGCAATAAGTATAATTACTGCTACTACACAATGTAGATAAAAACTTATCATTAGTTTTTCTTCCCCCAACTATCTGTTCTCTCTTGTGGAGTATGGTTAAAGGATTTAGTTCCTGTATTACTACTTTTATTCTCTCCAGTATTTCTTTGTGAACCTGAGTTATTGCCTTGAGAATAAGGATTAGGCTGATACCTATAATATCCATAAGGATAAATCTCATTGTACTGATAAGGATTATATCTGTAATAATAAATCCTTGTTTCTAATGCTTTACCATCATGGAATGATACAGGAGCAAAAGGTCTGTCTCTTTGAGATTCAACTACAATAAGACCAGCTACAAAGCCGAAGAAGAAGTAAGCTATTGCTTTACCTGTCATTTAGCTTCCAATACCTCAATCCGTTTTTTAAGTTCGTCATTTTGCTGTGACAATTCTTGTACTGATTTTACTAACATAGGGAACATTCTCATCATTGATATGGACTTTAAATCATCAACTTCTTCATCCCCTACTGTACCTTCCTGAATTTTAACATATTGGCTTGCTACTTCTAATATGTCGTCTGCTACAAATCCATATCTTGTTACACCATCATCAACTCCCCAAACTTCTCCATTGTATTTATAAGTAACTGGTTTTAATTCATTTACAATGTCCAATCCATCTTCTAAATCTGATATATCTTTTTTGCCTCTTTTGTCTGACAAACTTGATACTGAGCCATCGTTAGTGTACCAATCTCCCCCAGAGTGTAATTTCGCCATGGGGTCGCCAGCCGAATTTCCACTTGTATCACTACCATCCGAAGCCAATGAATAAAAGCATAAATCGTCTACATGAGTCCCAGCACTTGGCACTCCTATTGAAGCCATAATGGTACTTTCTTCCGAAAAGCGAATACATTTTGCTAATCCGTTTCCATAAGAAGAGTGGTCAGATTTAATATCAAAAATTGCCAAATTCATTCCATCTGACTCAAGTTTTAAACCCACACCTCCTGTGCTATAGATGTGTAGTGTTTCAGCAGGTGAAGAAGTACCGATTCCGACATTGCCTGAACTATCCATAGCCATTTTAGTACCACCAGCAATTTCCCAAGCATAGCCACTACTTGCAGAGTTAAAACTTAAAGTAGAACTATTTCCTCTTATCCAATTGGCATCATTTGTTCCAGCAGTACCTTGACTCCCAAGTGTTAATCTTACATCAGACCCACCAGCCATATGGACATAAGCTGAACTATTAAGAAGAGTTAATTTCTCAGTTCCAGCAACAAGAAAATGAAAATCATTACCACCTACAACATCAATATAACTTTGACTAAGCCCCATATATATAGAATCATTATAATTTACTTTTAAATCATAAGTTGTTTCAACTGATGCACCTTTAACATCTAATGTTGCTTGAGGCGAATCAGTACCAATCCCGACATTTGAATTTGATAAGTCAAAAGCCATAATGCCAGTAGCATCATCAAAAGCATCATTTGGAATATCAAAATATGCTTTTTGCGAACCTGTGTAAAATCTTATTTTCTTTTGGTCTGTAGAGGCATTACTATCTTCAAGCATTATAGCAGAGCCAACTCCACCACCTGTGCTTGTAATATGAATAGCAGTTTCTGGCGAAGCGGTATTAATTCCTACCAATCCTGTTGAGGTAATATTGAAAAAGTCATCATCTGTGAAACTTGCTTGAGAATTTGCATCATAAGCTATCACAAACTGTCCAGCTCCACTATTTGCTGATTGGTCAACTCCCATGCTCCAATGATGACCACTTGATGCTCCGTACTCATGTGCCATGACAATATGCTTATCCGTTGATGTGCCATTACCATCTAAGATAATAATACAATCATCTGTTTTTGTAATGTGTAATGCTTTTTGAGGGGTGACTTCACCAATTCCAATAAATCCATTGTCACCTTCAACCACCAGTTTGCTTGTATCTACTGTGAAATCATCTCCAGCATCAGAGCCAAGCACCACATTGATTGAAGTTCCAGCGTCTGAGGAAATACTATCTAAGGATATATCTCCGACATTTGTGATATTAGCATCATTGAAAGAAGTTGTTCCAAAGGTATTTGCTGCCGCTGTAGAGGTTATTCCATTAGCTGCTGTAATTCCACCACCATCTGCTATTGTTATTGCATCATCGCCATCGGTGTATTCTATTAAAGGTGTTTTGATAGAGGTTGCAAAAGAACTTGATCCTGTAGCAGTAATTGCTCCAGATCCTATTGTTCCAAGTGTAGCTATATTTTTTGAGCCATCTAAAACTACTGCTTTTGATGCTGCTGCTGTTCCAGCAGTAATTCCATCTATCATTTCTAATTCAGCTTCTGCTATAACTGCACTTCCGATTGTAAAGCCACCAGCAGAAACAACGCCTGTCGTTGTAATAGTAGAAGAACCTGTATCAATAGTTCCAAATCCACTTGTAATAGATCCTGAGTTCAAAGCACCAGTAGTAACAATATTTCCACCACCAACATTATGACTTGAGAAATATGTAGAAACTGTATCTACATTGGTCATTCTCATTGTGCCACCATCATTAATCAAGATACCATCACCAGATGCCACAGCAGTTGTTCCCCTGGCTGTACCACCATCAATTAAATTAAGCTCGGCTGCTGTACTCGTTACACCATCTAATATGTTTAATTCTGCTGGAGTTGAAGTAATCGCAGTTGTTGTAGCTGCTGCCAAGACTGGAATATATCCGCCTTGATTAATTAAATATTGAGTGTTATCAGAAGTAGGATCTACAATGCTTAAAGTTGTTTCGTGAGCATCGGCAGTTGCTCCTTCAAATATAATCGCATTAGCAGCGTTCATTGTTACAGTATCTACTGTAGTTGTAGTTCCGGCTACAGTAAGCTTGGGAACTAATAATTCTCCTGTACTTGGATTATATCTTAATGCCCCAGTATCATCTAATAAGGCATCTGATTCATCGTGGAAAACTACAGGGAAATTTGTGTTTGCTGTGCTATCTGTAACTGTAGCTTTTGATGCTGTACCAGTTAAATTCCCAACGAAGGCTGTTGAAGTTATACTTGTTGCTCCTGTTACTACTCCAGCATCTACGCTGATTGTGCCATCTAATAAAATTGCCGATCCTGATGCTGGCTCTAAATTGATAGCTGCACCAGAATCTAAAGTCAAGACTCCGGCTGAATCAATATCTACTGTGCCATCTGCTGTTATTTGAATATTAGCTGCTGCTGCTGCATCGTCAGTTGTTACGACGCTTAATGTTCCATTAGTGCCTACAGTAAATACAGCAGTATCACTTGAAGATCCTGTCATCGTAAGGACTTTGCCATTTATGGCTACGTCATCTACTGTTAAAGCTGTTAATGTTCCAAGAGATGTTATATTTGTTTGAGCTGCTGTTTGTATTGTTCCAGTAAGATCTCCAGCAACATTACCTGTTAGTGGCCCAGCGAAAGCATCTGAAGTAACAGTTCCATCAAAGAAAGCATCTTTAAATTCTAAAGAAGCTGTGCCTAAATCTATTTGATTATCAGTTACAGGATATAATGCTGAAGCTGTTAATGTTAATCTTGCTGCATTATCTGCTTTAAAATCAATCTCATTTGCTGTTCCAAAATCAATAGCAGTTTGAGAATCTTCCCCCATTATTAAATCTGTCGCATAAATTGAAGTTATGCCTGTCTGAGCTGCATCTACAGAAAGATCAACTGTATTATCTCCATCTTGATATGTTACAGTTATTCCGCTTTCGGTATTACTTGAAACCATTGCTCCGGCTGTATCTGCAATATATTCAGCTAATGTTGTTCCATCTACTGTATAAGCATCAGCTTCCATAGTCCCATCAATATCAGCGTTACCACTAATATCTAAAGAGGCGAAAGTTCCTACTCCTGTAGTTGTAAGATTTTCATCTCCCAGACTTATTGTTCCGCTTGTATCTGTAATTGAACCATCGTTCATTACTAAAGCTCCAGTGCTTAAGCCTCCATTATGTACTGATTGTGCTGTAAAAGTTGCTACTCCTGTTACTGCGAGAGTTTCGCCAATAGTAGCTAACCCTGAAACAGTTAAATCATCTGTGGTTGTTAATTGCTCTGCTTGAACAGTTCCGGAGAATGTTCCATTAACTGCACTTGCTATTGATCCACTTGCTACTGATAAAGTTCCATCAGTAAAAGTTCCATCTATTGTTAATCCGTTAGCTGTTAAAGTATAATTCCCAATATCAACTGAATTTGCAACTGTTAAAGATGTAATCGCATCTACAGTTCCACCATCAATATCAGGTGTATTAATATCTGGGGCAGTTAAAGTTTTATTCGTTAAAGTATCTGTCGTAGCTCTGCCAACTGAAGTATCGGTCGCATCTGGAATAGTCCAAGTTCTATCTGCAGTTGGATCTGTTATTGCCAATGTAGTTTCATAAGCGTTATCAGTTGAGCCTTCAAAAATTAAATTTGTTGTAATTGTAGCATTCATTGCTACTGTGTCGGCTGCCGCATCTCCTATTTGCGTATTCCCAGTTCCTGTAAAGTTCGCTGCTGTGATTGTTCCTGTAGCTGTTAAATTGCGAAGTCCTGTTAAATCCTTATTGGAATCAACGATTAAAAATTTAGAAGCACTAACCGTTCCGGCTGTGATCCCATCTAATAAATTAAGTTCGGCAGCACTCGTAGTAACTAAAGTTCCTCCTAATTTTAGACCATTTGTACCATCGTGTGAAGCTACATCAAGATTGAATGAACCATCTTTGATTACAACTTCTGTCGTAGAAATCTCAAGTGGTGTTCCTGTTCCGTCACCATCGTAAACACGAGTGGCAGATCCTCCAACTCCACCATCGATGTGCAGGAGTTGCACAAACCCAGTAGAGACAGCTACATTTGTTAAATCTGTTGCCATAATTTTTTCCTATATAAAAGTTTCGGTTAAAGGGGGTTAATTAAAACCCCCCAGAACCATATTAATCGCTATCCAGATTTAAGGATTAGCGAAATTAACTATTTGACCAGCAGCAGTTCCTGCAGCTTGTGTCAAAGATGCGCCAAATAAAACATCGGCCACTACGCTTGTAGCGAGGTAGTCAATGTCGTATTCACTTTGGACTCTTGGTTCCATTTGCATTGCTAATAGAACAGAATCCTTAGTAAAGATCGATGCTGTTTCATCACCTGTACCACCGTCATCGTCCCAATCAGTACTGGTATAAACTGGCATTCCATAAATGGATCCGAGTTGACCAGTGACATTTGGGCCTGCACCACCACCAGCTTCAGGGCCACGTTCTTGGAAATCAGAAAATTCGCCAAGACTCATTAGCGACATATAACCTGCTGGAGAGGCATAAAAATGCGTATCCCCATCAGTATAGTCAACACCGATGTCAAGTAGTTTCTGCATTCCTGAACGGACAAGAGCAGTTGTGAATGTGTTATCTGCGGACAGAGTAACATCGTTTGCAGTAGCAGATTGGATAATATCCACTGCCAAATAATTTTCCACCTTTTTCGCAAGGCCATAGCCCATAGATTTTGCATAGAGAGAAAATAGGTCGTATGAACTTTGCACACGAACAATATCATCAATCCTTTTTGCTTCATAGGCATGTTGATCTATTGAAATTGAGGCTTCGCCATCAGTATTAGCTGAATAAGTTACGACAGATCCGGCTGACTTTGCAGCAGCGGTTTCCTCTGAAACTCGAGGGACATGAACAGTATCACCAGAAACAAGATCAGATACATTCGTCACTTGGTTTCTTATACGAAAAGCCCTTTCAGCATAATCAAGAATGGCAGCTTTCCACACCTCTGGAATGAACTTCGCAGCGGTTGTGGCAGTTACGTTAGCCATTTAAGACTCCTTAATTATTCTTCCTCATAATATCGGCAAAGTGTTTCTTTCGTTCGTTTGGAGGTAACTTAGACCATTCCAAACTTTTTCCACCTGAAACACCACCACCACTATTATCAACCTGAGGAACTTTGTTTGTTAATTCAGTTTTCATTTCTTCCAGGGTTTCAGAATCTAACTTTGATATCTTTTCTCTGAGGTTTTCAGGGAATGATTCCAACAACCTGTCTTTTCTTGATTTTTCTATTGAATAGAACTTCTCAGCATCGGCTTTAAAATTATCACGATCAGTCTTAGCTTCTTCATAAAGGGATCTGTATTCTTCCCTTTCTTCAGCTTCTTTAACTTCTCTTTCTTTAATCTTAGATTCCAATTCTGATACTTTAGATTCAAGGCTTTTCTTGGTTTCGTTAAGTTCTTTAAAACGATATCCTGGAACACTATAATCTTCAGTTTTCTCGTTACTTGATACGGATTCAGTTTTTACGTCCTGAGTGACTTCTTCAGTTTTTACGTCCTGATTGACTTCTTTTTCTGACATTTATATCCTCTTTTGTGAGTTATCCAATTACTATTTCGGTTTTACCACTTGATTCTTTCATAGCTTTTACTAATTGCTTATCAAAGAACTTTGCAATAAATTTTTCATCAGCTCGTGAAACAGGTGCTTTCACAGATGCTATAATTCTTTTATTCTCCTCATTCCGAAATGCCTTTTGAGCTTCGTCCCCTCTAAAGCCTATTGTTACACTTTTATCGTTTGCCGATTGAACTTGAAAGCTGTTCAACATATCGCCAGTTAAAGTTAAATTAACATCGCTTCTTGATCTTGGAGCAAATTGACTTGCTTGTCTTGGAATATCTCCAGCTTTTTTACGTTCATAATACTTCTTAGAATACTTTTTAAACTTTTTATTAAATACACTAAAACCTTTTTGCGTTCTTGTAATAATACGATTTACCATATCATTCCCAAAAGAAGTCATTTTTTGAGTTGTAGTCAAATCTTCAAACATATCTGATAATGGTTTTCCTTTAGCCAAGTGATATTCCTTTATCTTCTGCTAATTTCTTTGCCTCTTTAGGAAAGAAAAATGCTTGATCTTTTACTTCTGGAACCCATTGGTGTCGGCAATTAAATCCTCCACGTTCAATAAACGAACCTGGCAGCATAGCTTCTATATCTTTTCTTTTCATTGGAGATCTTGCTGCAAATTCTAAGCAGACATCTCTTGTCCTACTGTCTATTGGTCCACGATAAATATAAGTTGTATTTCCTGGCAACTTATCAGCCATAATAGAATTGATAGAAGCAGTATAGGTATTTAAAGCAGTTGTTATTAATGTTTCTATTTGATCGGCTCGCATTCCAGAACTGACGTTTGCTATAATTTGATCTTTACTTAACCCAGACAAAACACCTCTCGTTAAATTGCCCTGAACATTCACAAGCATATCTTCAGCTAATTTAGAAATAAATGTACTTTGGTTTACTTTAGTTAAAGCCAATAAAGTATTTTCTGTGATGTCTGCAAACTGTTCAATATCTTTTAAAGCCGAAACATACATTGTGCTAATATCATCAAAGGCTTTTTTAAATTGAGGATCATTTAAGATCGTTTGTTTAAAATCGCCCGAAGATAATATCTGCAATATATCTTCTTTGGTTTGACCTTGTTGAATTAATTGAAATATGCTATCAGCCAATCTTCTGGTTAATGCAATATATTCTGTATTTAATTTGTCTATTTTACTCATTAACTACCCAAGGCTTGAGCCAGTAAACCTCCAGCTGTCGGTGCTTCTGGCTGTTCAGGAACTATCTCTGCTACCATATCATCTAATTCTTCATCACTTAAATCTGGATTGTATTTCCTTAACCAATCTTTAGTTGTAGACAGATTATTATCCCATTCCCAAGCCCATTGTTCTCGTTCTTCTTGAGCAGATAATGGAAATCTTGGTTCACTAAAATCTACACTATATTCATCTTGCACTCTAATATTATGTGCATCTAAAATAATTTTATCGACTTCAAATCTTTTATTTTCTACACTTCGCCAAATCATTTGGAAATCAGACATGACCGCTTCTGTAAGATCTATTTCAGCCATCTTTAAAGCTTCGCCACTAATAAATGATTCCCTGCCTACTGACCATTTAACTTTAAGATTATTATTATAAGCAACTGAATCGACATAGAACCTAACTGCATTTAAATATGCATCAATATTTGCTCCAGGGGAAACAAATTGGAACGATGCACCTTCTGGCAGTACCATCGGTTTGTCGACTCCCAAGGAAACTTCGCTTGCATTATCTATTCCTGTAATAACTGGTTGCCCTAATGCTTGAAGCCTCATAGCTAAACCAAGTTCGGTCATTAATAAATTAATCATTAGATTAGCGTTTACAATATCACTTGCACCATTACGAATAAAATCAGTTGTGTAAGGGTGTCTATGACATACAGTAAAAGGAAGAACTCCGTACGGATTAATATTTCCATCGTTGACAGATTCAACTTTTCCGTTTTGATGTACTAAAAAATGTTCTTCTGCTGACCAAAAAGCATAAACAACTTCATTCTCCCTTGATTGGCCATGATTATAAATTGGATATATATAAGCAAAGGGCTGTCTTGCTCTTGCTTCAAATATAGGCTCGAATTCAATTATCTGATCATACTCAAGCATATTTGATTCTTCATTAAACCTGCTGCGGATTAAGTGTGATCCTAATAAATAAGTTAACCTTTCGGCTGTTAACATAGTTTGATCTAAATCTTTTACATTCTCTAAATACTTTTCATTACTTCTCACCGGAGGAACTTTGTATCCAATTGCACGAGCATTAATCAGCTTAGATGTAATGTTCTGCACAATTAATGGAACTTCTAAAGACTTTATGGGAAAATATTTACCCAAATCAGTTTCCATTTCTCCTTGCATTCCCTCATAATAACTTAATGATCTATATCTTTCCTCTATATTATCAGTTGTAATATTGGAAAGAAAATCTTTCAATCCGCTTCTTACAAAATCTTTTGATTCTACTATCATAGTTCTTTTACCATTGTATTGATGTTGCTATCCTTTGAACTATGGGCCATTTATATTCTATTAAATAACTGCAGGCATCAAGACTATGCGTTAATTCGATATTAGTCTTATCGATGCCCCCTTTTCTATCTCGCTGAACTTGTTCTAAATCTTTTATTAAGTAAGTGCATTTAGGATCTACTGTCATTTTAATTTTGCCATTAGCATCTTTTAATTTTCTATTGAGAGCATTTAATCTATCTCTATGGCTTGGGTGTGCTTTTCGAGCATAAACAGAATATCCGTGATCTTTTAAAATCTGATGATCGCTACGATGTGAGGTGGTAGATCTGGCTGAACCTGCTGGGTCTGGGAAGATGTCGTTTGCTTTTGGCCATTTATCTTTCATTTCTTTACATATCATTTCAGTTGAGCTGTTTCGTTGTCTTATTTCATCAACATAATGGACTGTACCATCTCCATAAACATTAGCCAAAACCGCACTCATATAATCCACATTGAAATCCAAACCGATTACCCAATATGAACTGCTTTCATCTGCTGTCTTAATGTGTTCATCTCTACTAAAAGCCCAGGCTGCACGATTAGCAGCAGTCTCAAAGCTTGCCATAAATTCCTGGCGATAAGCTCTTTCATCTAAATTGCTTTTAGCGAGGTCTAATTCTTTTTGGTCTACAAAACCTCCATCAATGGTTTTATACTGCCAAGATTTCCATTGAGGATCTTCTCCTTGTCCTTTTAAAAAGTAATCGTAAAAATTATTGTTACTGAATCCATCAGGAGTGCCAATCATTAAAGCGTTTCCCTGGGTCGTTGTAAGCATAGGATAAATCACTTCTTCAAATACTCCAGATTTTTGATAAGCATATTCATCTAATACACACCTTGTTAATTCTGCACCTCTAAGGCTGTCGCTTGCATCTGATCCCTTAATCGCAATCGTAGCACCTGACCGAGTACAGCTCAGTTCCGTTTCGTTGATCTTCCAATCTGGTTGGTTCCTGATAATTGACTTCAGTATTGGCCAAACTGTTAGTTTGCCTTGCCGATAGGTTGGACTTATATACCAGCGATTGCTTCCCTGCAACATTTCCCCCTTTAAAAGAAACATTAATCCCAGCACCGACTTTCCGAATCTTCGCCCTGCCGTAATTACTTTGAACCTGGCTGGATGTCTTAAGACTTCCTTCCTCTCTTTTGTTAAAATCAGATTCATTCATTTATCTTTATCTTTTCATTTAACTTTATCTTTAACTTTATATTTATACCCTTATAAGGGTCTATTAAGCCCCTTCTTTTTCATCTAAAATATCATCATCAAATTCTAAAACTCTTATTGGTTTCACTTCTTCAGTAATAATATATTCAGTTGACTTACCTTCTGTGCGATCTAAAATCTCTTTTATAGCGTTTAAATTTCCGTGATTAGCCATATTAACTAACTTATCTAACAACTTTTCTCGTTTAGTCTTTTCATCAATTTCGGTATCTAAGATCTTATTTAATATATCCCTGGCGGCATTCCTTCTGCCATTAGGATTGTTAACTTCACCAGGCTTAAATCTATTCCCAATTTTATTTCCTTTTTCAAAAGGCATGTTGTTATTATGTTATTTTATTCATCTAAAGGAACAATTCCAATCGCAACTGGTTTTTGAATTAGATCTATCAATTCTTTTACTTTCTCCTGCTCAACTTCGTATACATCAAATTCCAATCGCCAATTATGAGAAATCTTTAAATTCTTTAACCCTACTAACTCGCAGTCAAGAGCTATCGCTTTTTCTTTTTTGATTTTCCAATACCTTTTTTCTTCGGTCTCCCAACCTTTTTTCCGTAAGTCCCTTTTCCTTTAGGCATCTTTTTTAGTTTTCTTTACTGCTTTTACTGGTTTTCCATCAGCTCCACAAACTTTGCAACCATCTTTTTTATAAGCTTCCATTTGTTCTTTAGATGGGCTTTCTTTACCAAATACTGAGCCATCTTTTCTTTTAAAATAAACCACGAACGTCCCTTTCTTTTTCTTTTTCTATAAATTTTTTATATTGATTAGCGGTTCGCCCTTGTCTTTTTAAAGCTTTATTCAATAGCATCTTTTGATGCTTCCGCATTTTCGCTGCTTTATTAGGCATTAAAAAGTCCCGTCTGCAGCAGCTTTTTCTAATTCTGCTTCAATAGGTCTCTCTCCAGCCATTACAATTCTTGGCGAACTTAATAAAGGCTTAAAATCTTGAACTCTATCACACCAATCGCATGAATAGGTTGAAGGTCTATTCCCAGGCTGAAAGAAAAGCTCCTGGATGTGGCCACATTTGGAGCATTTTACATCATGCAAAGGCATTATTTTTTCTGTCTTTCGTGCTTTTTATCATTACTTCTTCACGAGTAAGGTATAAATACCTCTCTATATATAAGGGGGGATTATGACTTTATCGACCTGAGATTCTCTTAAAGCCTTGATACCTCGTGATTTACAGCGATTCCAAGCAGAGCGGAGCGTTCCTTCTTTTCTTTTCAGGATCTGGGCGATCTCTTTGAAGGATTTTTTCTTTACTTGATATAAATAGTAAACTTTTCTTTCTAAATCTGTCATGTGATAAGAAAGAATAAAACCCAAATTGAGGAATTTTAGATTACTAATTGCTTGATCGTTGAGATTTTCTATCTCATTATAATTAATCTTGTCATCCGATTTTCCGCACATTGGACAAGGCTGATGGCTTGGTTCTGATATGTATGACATTTTTTAAAACATAGCTAACTGTGCCGTTAAATGATCCCAGGTTTTTTCTTTTTGTTTTTCATTGACATAATCAATCATCTGATTATATTGGCTTATTTGCCATGCAGCTAAAAGCCCATCAATTCCGCCGATTGATTTTTTCGTATCAAGCTTTTCTGTACTAATCCTTAATTCATCTAATAAATCAAAAGTGCTTATATCATTAAATTTATTACCAATCCATTCAGATGCTCGTGCATGTCTGCAAATAGAAACATAGGAGCTGCTATCAATCGAATTCCAGGGATAATTTAAAGCTAAAGATATACCTGAAACTCCAAATCCATGCACATCGATCTTTTTGTTTTTAGAAAGAATTTTAAACCATATTTTTTTTAAATTTATATCTATATTGCGAGCCTTAACCATTCCTCCAATCGCTAATTTATCGCATTCTTCTAAATAGAAATCAAGATAATTAATATCGGTATTTATATGAAAACAAGGCACTGGATTTAAATCTTTAGATTTCATATATAGATAATTCTCTTGAGTAGCTTTAGGATCACCGATAACATCTAAAACTGAATAATGTTCGATCTGATCTTCTTTTATACATTCAATATATTCATCAATATCAATTTCTATGCCTAAACTATCAAAAGAAAATGCTCCAGAATCCATAAAAAAATTATGAAATTTATTTTGATTTTTTAAAAAATAGTCTCGCAAATTTTTTTTCCTATAATAAAAAAAAGATATTAATATATTTTTATGCTTATTAGTTCGAACTGCGGCTGCCTGCCAAGTCTCAACACATGCAAAATATAATTTCACGAGAGTTCCCAGGGATAACGGATCCATTTATCTGTTTTGCGATAAACCCATTTATTAGGAACAAAACTCGACTGCTTATGATAAAAGATAGTAGCGATATAAACATCCTCTAATTTAGAAAACGAATAAAGTGTTTTTCCTGTGTCTGCTATATCATCAACAATCAGTAATGGTCTAACCCTTGGATCTTCAAATAATTTTAACCCTGTTTTATGTGAAAGGATTACTCCAGGAATCAACCCTCCTCGTGGTGGCGCCCAAATTCCTTTAAAATTAATATCTGATTTTTTAACCCATAAGGCTATCTCATTACAAGAATCTTCAACCTCTTTCCACGATACATATTGTTTTAGATCCACGGTTAACCCCCCGATGTCGATAAAACTTTTCCTACATGAGTTCTAACGGTTTCCCACGATCTCTTTTTAACCAATCCATCTTCATAATCAGCGTATTGGATTGGATCTGGTCTTCCCAATTTCATAAAAGCCTCTATTCTTTCAACAGATGAAGCGGATTTATAATCAGAATAACGCCCGATTGGCTTATACGAAGTATTGGTTCTGATAAATACCTCATCAAAGTCTAAGTGTAAATTTGAACAATTATCTACCGCATCTTCGAGAATTTGATGCTTATCCCAATTAAGAAAAGGAGTATAATAACTCACAGAGTCTGCGTTATAATTACCAATCATAAAAGCTTTGTAGTCTGCGTCTCTAAATTCTTGGCGACAATCTGGATAGATAGCATGGTCTCCCGCATGAATCCCTAAAGCTATAATAACTTCTACACCGCTTTTTCCGTCTTCCACTTGAGATAAAGCAACCGATTGTAAAATACTGGAAAATATTTTATTACGATTTGGAACAACAGTCTGGATCATGTTTTCGTTTTCATAATGCCCTTCAGGAACTTCGTCTCCTCCTACTACTAAATTTGATTTTAGCAATGGAGTAAGATCTGTTAAATCAATATCGTAAGCGTTGACTTTAAAGCCTTGATCAAATAAATACTGTCTTAATTCTTTAGCTTTTTCTAATTCCAAGTCATGCTTTTGTCCATAATTAAAAGAAAGACTTGTAACTTCAAAATTAAAAGACAATAGCTTAATCAATAATGCGCTTGAATCCATTCCACCTGACAATGATAATATGGCTTTTTTAATCATTTTATTTTCCTCCAGTTAATGTTAAAAATTCTTGCCTAACGCTTTGTTCTCTAAATACTCCATATAAAGAGGAAGTAGTCATACATGAATGCTGTTTCTGAACCCCCCTGCTCATCATACAAAAATGTTTCCCCTCCATAATGACTCCCGACCCCTTAGCGTCTAAATTTTCAAATAAGTTTTTAGCTATTTGATCGGTTAATCTTTCTTGATTTTGCAATCTTCTTGAACATATATCAGTCAATCGAGCGAGCTTAGACAAACCAATAATTCGGTCGTTCGGTATATAGGCAACGTGAGCCTTTCCAAAGAACGGTAGCATGTGATGTTCACACATAGAATAGAACTCAATATCTTTACAAATAACCATATTATCAAACCCTTCGCTTTCAAATGTTTTAAAAACATCTTTGGGGTTTAGATTATATCCAGAATATAATTCTTTCCAGGATTTTACGACACGCTCTGGAGTTTCTAACACCCCTTCCCTCTTGGGATCGTCTCCAATAAAATCAATAAACTCTCTTATTTTGTCCTCCATTACTCAACTCCTATTATTTTATGTGTCTGTAGATTTAATCTCCAAATCGGATTAGCTTTAATTAAATCAATACAGTAATTTAAATTTTCTTGATTCAGTTCAGAGCAAGATTTAGACCCAATCTTTTTACCACTTGTTTCGTTCATTGGGGAAATAAACTTGTGATCCGATTTAAATACGTTTGGTACATGAGGAAGTGAATCTCCCTTTTTAACTACAAACTTCAGATCATTACATCTAACTATTTTAATACGATCCCAACCACTTTTAGGACTTAAGCAAATCCAATCAAGAAAAGTTGTATCTATGTCGAACATGCCATTGGTTTCAATCGTTACAAAAAATCCATTTCTTTTTAAATGTATAGCCAATTCCGGTAGTTGATCGTTCATTGTTGGCTCACCACCAGTCAGCACAATAAACCGGCATTCATATTTAAGACATTCCTCTATTATTTCATCTATTCTCATTTCCTTTCCGGATAAAAATTCAGTATCGCAAAATTTGCACGCTAAATTGCAATCGGAAAGTCTAATAAAAATAGCAGGAGTTCCCGCAAAAGAGCCCTCACCCTGGATTGTATAAAATATATCGTTTATTCTCACGGTTTAAATGTTGCCCAATTATTTTCATGCTCAAATATTTTTACTTTTGATATCCAAACGGCTCCGCTGGTTAGTCGGTCTATTATAGGGTTTACCTCGTTATAAACATATTTACAAGATTGCTCAATCCCTGGGCCATACTCTTTTGGTAATACATTAATATCCATACCTCCAAGCTCTGCTATGTGTATAAATTCGCTTAACAAAGGATCGTCATGTGCGAGTAATACCCTATGATCCCATTCTTCGTCAAACCAGTCTTTAACCTCTTTTAGATTACCAAAATCCATGACCCAACCTCTATAGTCCAGCTCGTTTGATTTAAAAGTTATTTCTACAATCCTACCATATCCGTGGACATGGCTACAGTGTCCATCATGTTTCCATTGCCTATGACCTGTTGTAATAGGTCCAAATCTTTTACTTGAGGTAAACATCAGAAAGGAAGATCTTCATCGTTTTTAGATTCTTCGGATCCATATTTTGATTCATGTTGGTCGGCTCCGTTTGGTTTATAATCTGAATTGGGTTTCCAAGGATCTTCAAAGGCATAATGAGTTACACCCTTATCCGAAGGCTCTTTTCTTCTTGATACAATTAAATTTGCCCAGTCTTTTTCTTCTATTGATTTTAATTGTTCAATAAACTCTGAAACTTTTACGCTAATTTTTAACTGACTTCCTCCATTATCGAATGTTTTTTCTTTTATTATCATTCCGTTTATGTAGTTTTTTTCTTCTGGCATATTCTCTCCTTTTTAATTAATACTTTTAAAGATATCTATAAACAATTCTTTTGGAATTTTTGAGGCTTCGTAGCTGTTTTTTTTACCTTGAGTTCCTGTCCTGCTTCCTCTCGGAGCTGGTTGATGGTGGCATTCTCTATTCCCATTTTTACATACTGGCCTTGGTTTCCAATTGTCGCAATTTGTCCATATATCTGTTGGCTTTGCCCTGTCATCTCCATATTGACAATACCAAATTGTATGTCTTTGCAGGTTTTTCATATACGGCATTTTTCTCAACATTCCTCTTGGATTCTCTATAAAAAAAATCATATTTGGGTTTTTTTCTAATAATTGATCTATAATTTTTAGCATATTCATATTCACTCTGTCGCATTTTTTCGCATAGTCGCTTTTGGGGACAACTCCATTTCTGTGCTTACTAATAGCTGCAATAGAAAAAGTAGTACAATCAGGACTTGCCCATAGGATATCAGGAACAAAAGGTACGTCATCTGTTTTTAAAAATTCAATATCCATTACCAAATCTATATTATGAAAATTTTCCCAATCTATTTTAAAAGTTTTGCAATTGAATATTTCTGCTTGTTTAGAGAACGAACAACTTCCGGCAAAAAGTTCAAGGCTTTTTCTTTCTTCTGGCATATTCTCTCCTTAGTTCACTTATTAATTGATTTAATTCCCACACCTCTAAGTCGTTTAGACTTCTTTCTGATCCGAACATTTTCTTTTTTATATCCAGCACCGAATCTACAGATAGGGAGTCTTGTGCGACTCCCACGATCCCAAGTAAAGAATACTTTCTCTCCGTCCAGCTTTCTGCAGATTGCACATTTTTCTTTTTCTTTTCCATATTTAGGGAAGTCTTTATAATTAAATTGGTTATATTTTCTTTTGCCTGCTCTCCCTATACGTCCTGTACTATATATTTCATAAGCTTTATCACATTTAGGACACACTCTTATCTCTCTATCGGCATTTCTTTCAGCGCTTTTATTATAATTACTATATCTTATTCCGTTCTGGTTATCTAATCCATAATAAATTAATTCTAAATAATTTAAATGATCGTTCCTATGAGCCATTCCCTGGCCTTTTTATAAGGTTATAAGTAATTGCGTCAACTACTCCAAATTCGTTACATTTAGGACATCTTGAGTCATAAGTACCAGTTCCAGATTTTTGCTTGAATGAATGGTCGCATTCTGTACAAATAACATCTACACTTCTTACCACTTTCTTAGGCTCTATTGTAGCTTTTCCAAAACTATCATTCCTTAACCAGTTTTTAAATCCAGCGTTATAATTTTTATAAGTCTTTCCATTAGCTGCCAAATAATCTACAAATTTATCATATTCTAATTTAACATTTACAGTAGGAAATTCAGATTGCAATTCTTCCAAGTTGTTTTTTATTGATTCCAGTTGGCTGCTCTTGCCTTTAGATTTATCCTTTACTTTAACTTGTTCTTTAACCCCTTTCAAGGGTCTTGCAAGGGTCTTATTAGGGTCTAATAAATTATATTTATTTAAAATATTAATGACCGATAAATGAGCACGATTGTTTTCATTTAATTCTCCATATTGATATTCTACGAATTTAGGAATAAACCATTTTTCTGCTTTGAATGGTACGATCTTACGATTAAAAACTTCTAAAACTTCTTTATCGGTATATTCTAAACCTATATGAAAAGATGCTGATTCAATGTCCGCATCAAACACTCCAGCGTGATCGCAATTATCTAATAAATAAAACCAAAATAATTTATATTTAGGATCTAATTGCCTTATCCATTTTTTCTTCCATTTACCCGATTCAGTAAACCTCTTAGCCATGTTAAATCCCTAAAATCTCATTTTCTGCAATTAGAATAATAAGGTTTTGTTCATCTGTGGTTAGATCCTCAAAATTCTTTTGATAATGTTCCAATGCTAACTCAGATGCTCGGTCTGAAATTTTATCGGCTATTTCCATTTAAATCCTCCGCAAAGCTATTAAAAGTAAGATATAAATTAATAATTTTTAACCAATTTTTTTAGCCCTTTATTTAAAGTTTTTAATATAATTTTTATCTTCTACTAAAGATAAAAAATCCCTAACCGATTCCATTCCAAAGATATGATCATAAGTTGGAAAAAAGTATCGCCATATTCCACCACTCATACTTATATAATAACAAAAAGCTACTGCATATTTTCCTGAAGATTTTTTAAACAAAACAATTCCAGTCGATTCGCTTAAAGGTTTAATCTTTTTGACCTCAAATATTTCATTGTTCACATTAAATTCTCGGTCTGTTTTACTAAAGTTTTCAGCAATTTCGTAAGCTTTTTTGTCTAATTTCCTTGCAACATCTTTTTTCATTTTAATCCTCCTGTATATTTCATTAGCATTAATTTTAACTTTTTATAATTTTCTTCAGTTGCCATGTCTCGTTTTTTAATACTGAAATTTTTATGAAGGTCATTAATATAATCTTTTTCTTCTTCGGTAAATTTTGATTCCCATAAATTAACGTGATCTTTTGGGAAAGATGAAACGTGCTGATGGCAGCCAAAACATAAGGCCATAGCATTACAAGGTTCAATTCTTGTTGCCCAAGATCTTCTTCCGTAAAAGTGGGAGCAATGCAGCCCTTGACTTTTCTCAATGTACTTTTTATTACATCTTTGGCAAGTCCAATTATCTCTATAACGAACATAATCAGAGAACACCACATCCCACTTTGTACGCTTTATCGCCATTTTGAAACTATTTTTAACATTTCCACAAGATTATTTATTATATTTTTAATTGAAGCCAACCAATCAAAATTACTTTTTTTATTGACAACCTTGTACGGCGAATCTTTTTGTTCGATACCTGTTTCAGAACCTACTCCCATGTCGTGGTTATTATAATTCCGAGGTGTCATGGGATAAGGCATTATATTTTCAGTCTATTCTCCAATTCAATCATTCTTCTAAACCCAGACCCATAATAATCAATTTTCCCACTCTTGAGCAAATTCCTGTAAATCCGAATCACCGAATGTAAAGACTGTCTGTATGTTTGGTCTTTTGAATTATTTGACAAGTTTTGTCAACCGACTTATGATCATACTCATTTCCCAAGTATCTTTCGCTTGATCAAACTGCTCGTACCAATTTTCTTTTTCATTCTCATCAATTTTTTCTTCAATTAACCTGGTAGCCTCTTTCCGCTGCTTTTCACTTGGTGGTCCGTATTCGCCATGTTTTTTCAAACCGACTTCAGGGTGTGCGGCTGCAAATTCATCTGCCTCGATTTCTGAATAAATGTCTCCATAAACATCTATAAGCGTTAAGGTCAAACGATCTTTTAATCTTTTTTCAGCCATCGCCCAAAAATAAGGCATTCTACAATTCTCTGGCATAGCTTCTCCAAAACTCCATATTGTTCTATCGTTTAAAGTTGCTTCACCATAAAGAACAACCGAGGTCATTCCTTCTCTTGTAATCTCGGGTTTATGGAATACAATTCCCTCTATGTCGGCAATCTTCATTACCGCTTTATGGCTTATAATCCATTTTCCCGACTGGTTATGCTTCCAAAAATCGTGAGTTTCTAATTCATATTTCTCAGCAACTTGTTTATTATCCATTCTTCCTCCCTTTTTCTCTACTCTTTAAAGTCTCAATTACTTTCATTTTTATTTGACTGGTTTCATTTCTATAAATAAATAAAGATGACCAGACTTCGGTTGATTTGTGATTTTCTTTAAATTTTTCAATTTCTTCGATTAACTCTAAATAATTAAAAGCTTTTATTTCTTTGCCTTTCATTTCTCCATCGCTTCCATCAAAAACTAAATCTACTTGATATAAACTATTCGCTTCTGACATGTAAAGTTCCTCCAAGTTGGTCAATAATTTTTTCTAATCTTGCAACTAAAGTTAAAAACCTGTCCAGAGTCATATCTTTAGGTCTTGGGATTATAATCGTAACCCCATCTGCATTATGGATTAGTTTTCTATTTTCTATTAATTCCAAATTGTCCTCCAACAATTTAATGGGGTGCCATTATGATGATGATTAGGAGGACAAAGCAACTGATGTTGCGTTTGAGATGACACCCCATAAAAACTATATATTTGCCCTCTAACCATATTTTAATTTACTTTTGAATTATCTATTTTAAAAACCTTATCTAAGGCTATTCCCATAGATTTTTCAACAAGCAAATTATTATATCTTTCAGAAGCAATGAAGCAGTTCTCTTTCCAAAACTTTGCTTCTTGTTTTAATAATCTTATCTTTCCTAAAGTGTAAGCAGCTACAGAAAGACCTATCGTAAGGTATAAGATGTGGAATCCGTTAATCATTATTTCCTCCCTTTGTTTATTGGTTTTTTGCATTTTAAACATACTTTTTCTTTTTTAAAAGATTTTGTTATACGATCAAAAGTATTTACAATCAAAGAATTACAGCAATCGCTTTTTAAAATATTCATTATATACCTTAAAATGTTTTGATTATAAATTTGTGGCCACTACTGTCAACAGGAATTACAGATGTATTATTTTCAATCTCAAGAATACTTGTATAATTCTTTCCGTAATCTTCATTGAATTCAGATAGGCTGTCGTATTCAGTATATTCATCAGCAAACATAACAATATCAAGATCTAATTCTTCACCAATCGCATCTTCAATTTCGACCAGGTGTTCATATAAAACAGTTAGGCCTGAATAAGAAAATGAATCTCTATATGTACCTGAACCTTTAAAAGCATCTATGAAATTATATTTATTAATAGTTTGTTTCATTATTTGTTCTCCTTCAATTTGACAATATTACATTCTAATTTATACCAATCTCGATTGTCCCATCCTCTCTGTTCTTTTTTCACACCTTTTTCTGCTTCCTTTTCTGAATTATAAATCTTTCCAACATTAAAAGGATCGCAAGAATTTGAGGTTACTATAATTACATACATTATTCATCCTCCCAATCTGCTTCTTCGTTTTCTATTAGTGTATGCAAACTATCATCGTAAGGATTCCCATTACCCAAAAGCTGGTTTAATCCATATCTCCCATATCCCTTAAAATGATCTTCCATAGATGTTCCGTCAATTATATCATCAAGTTCGCCCTGCATTTCTTCCAAATTTTCAATAACGGCTTGTAATCTTTCTCGGTCTATTCTTTTATTCATTATTTATCCTCCTGATTTATACAGCATTTTTTAAATTTTTTATCACTTCCGCAATAACAGGAATCATTTCTTTTCATTTTATTCCCTCTTATTATCGGCTTCGGATATACAATAGGATGAAAATATTCAAGAATTTTAATAACTCCGTCAGTTGTTCTTGAAGTATTATCTGTTCCGTCAAATACAATATCTTCTAAATGCATTATTTATCCTCCTGATTATTGTGAGCTTGCCATCTTTTCAATGCAGCTTTACGAATATTCTTTTGCTTTTTTAAAGCTTTTTTATTTCTGATTTTTTTTAATTGCTTTCGTGTTATCATTATTTGTCCTCCTTAAGACGAGGGGCAGCTATTAACTGCCCCTTTGTTTTATTATTAATCATATTAATTCAGTTCTAAAAATATCGCCATCATTGTGTCTATTGACATTTCCTGAATTCATTGATTCGTCAGAATCTCTACAAAACTCATAATAATCAACTTGCGTTTGCTTCCAATCCTCGTAAGTAGTAATTCTTGCACTTTTAGCTACTGTTACTTCATCTAAATCTTCGTGCTGAAAACAAGTAACAAATACTTTGTCGCCAAGCCTTTTTACGATTATTGTAGCACTCATATCTAATGGGTGCGTGTATTCGTAAAGCTCTCCGTCAATGAGTGATTTTCTTATTATCATTATTTGTCCTCCGAACTAAGATCTGAATCAACCCAAGAAGAAACATCATTTATAAGCTGAGCCGCAACAACCTGTACCGCATGATTTAGTTCTTCAAATTCCTTTAAGTCGCTGAATTTCCATTTACCATTCTCCATTAGTTCGCCATGCAATGCTATTTTAGAACCTAAAGTTTGTAAAGCATTTCCATCAAACCGAATCCTTTTAGCATTTTCTTTTTTTATTATTTGTAAATCTGATTTCATTTTGTCCTCCTTAAGAACGCTGTTATTATTAATCATCATGGCCTAATTTAACCTAAAAAATTAATTATAAAACACCTTTTTATCAAAAAACGTAAAAAAATCGCCATTCATTGAATAAGGCTCATATTGGCTCTTTAAAGAAGGTTTCTTGTATAGCTATATATTATACTAAAAAAAGAATAAAACGAGCCTTAAGGAGTGTTTTTGAGCTAAAAATATAAAAAAATGCCCCCTTTGATGCTATCTCTGGGGGCGGAGGAGAGAGGAGGAGAGAAATCTATAATTGTTCTATAAGATTGAGTGTTATACTCGTTACTCCCTGTGCCACTTCCTCGAAAGCGAAAGTATCTTGATCAAACCTAACTTTAATGCCAGTCGTGCCAAAATTATCTTCACTAAAATAAAAAAATGTTTTCCTTCCGTCTGCAT
>Ga0208299_1000764_pt1 | contig 27576 bp, 17 predicted proteins | sample 15_taG_FD_184089 | JGI IMG/M metagenome (GOLD analysis project Ga0208299, IMG submission 184089) | Marine viral communities from the Subarctic Pacific Ocean - 15_ETSP_OMZ_AT15312 metaG (SPAdes) (version 2) | ecosystem: Environmental > Aquatic > Marine > Oceanic | place: Pacific Ocean | collected...
TCGGCAACACCTACGGGTTCTTCTTCGGAGAGAACCCCGTGATGATCACCTTCGCGGCGACCCTGTTGAACTCTGCTGACTTTCAATGGCAGATTGAGTGGTGGGACAACTACGCGGAGTTCTTTCGTGGCACGGCCCTGACCGACCGGAATGTTCGGGCGTACATGGAGTACGACGACAAGGTGATCGAGGGATACATCACGACGGCTGTGACGGTGGAGAACGCGACGACGCACCACGAAGTGGCACTGAACTTCACCATGTGGGCCACCAATGTCACGTACAGAGTGACCCCCGGGAGCCGTCTGTTTGCGGAGAGCGGCGTCGCACAGTTCCCTGATTTCTCGCTGGACCCCACAGACGCTCTCGGGAACCACGTTTCGTCGACCGCAGCGGTCCGGGCTGCGAACATCGATGCGCAGTCGCAGTCGGGCTTGGTGAGCTGGCTTCGTACCGCCGCTAACGCCACCAACAGCTACGTAGGGGCGACCGGCGGCTACCTTGGGATCGCGAAGGCGGCGCTGTTTGGACGTACTGTGGTGATACCTGCGGGTTTTGCTGCGTCTGACTTCAACGCGGGGCCTGCCGTATTCGCGTCCGGCTCTGGTGCAGATGCGCTGAACCTGAACCAGTTTGTCTCTGTCCGGCTTCCCCCCGAGTTCTCCAATTCGGAGATCAAACCAAGAACGACGTACTACGACAACCGGGACGAGTATCCGTTCGTGGGCTCTTCGAGCCCCCTCACCGCGGAGGAGCTCGAGCAGCAGTCGGACTTGGTGCGCAGTGAGTTTGGGGTGGTCCGGACAGGCAGAGAGCTGGTCGTCGGCGAGGACGGGATGGAGGTGGAGATCACCGGCGACTCGGACATCTACGAGCGAGCGGAGAAGGCTTGGGCTGATGTGGGCTTTGCAGGCACCACCAATCAGCTCGGCGGCGGGCTCTCTTCCCAGATTGCGCTGGACGTTCTTCGCGCCATGTACGGAGTTGTCTCCTACGGCGCCTCGTTTGGCACTTCGCAGGCCCTTGCCGACGTCTCGAGCAACCCACTGAACGCCTCGGTCAACGCTGTGACGGGGCAGGGCTTTACCAATACGATCGGCGTAGACGCGGTAGCCGCGAACCCCGGAGTGTAGCGTGAGCGGTGTTTTGGGGACGGGTTCCCGTCTACATCTCCGACTATTCATCGAGCGCCTCGAGGTGCCGGTAATCGCCGCGAACGTGACTGCGTCTGTGGGCTCTCCGGCGGCGTGCCAGGTAGAGATGGTCCCGACGGACGCTGCGTTACGTCTTCTGCCCCGTACGGTAGTCCACCTCTTCTACTTGGATGCGAACTCTGTTCGGTACGCGGGAGATTCTCCTGACGGGCGGCGGGATGACGTCGTCAACGACTCCGCGTACAAGCTGCTGTTTTGCGGCGAGGCGTTCGACATCGTGTACTCCAAGTCGGGTACGGGGCAGCGCAGCGTTGTACTGAACTGCCTGGACTTCTCCAATCACTGGGACACCAGCTACCTCTATCAGATGCGGTTCGTGGACTCGGGAGCGGTAGGTGCAGAGTCTGAGATCGCAGGAAGCCGCCGAGTCTTCGTAGGAGCGGGCGGTGGAGGGGTCCACCCTTTCGACGATATCATCAGCCAACCAGCCAACGTCATCTCGGACATGGCAGGCACGAAGACTCCGAGGAACGTAAGACTGAGTGGGGTTAGCGACTCTCTGGGAGGCTTGCTGCGGGTGCTCGAGGCGGTGGGCGGCGTCCAGGGGGACTCTATCGGCCTAAACGCCTGGTCGACCATCTCGGAGCGACGCGTTCGCCTGTTGGACCAGATCGCAGCGGATTCCGGAGAGACGGCGAAAAATCTCTATCGGCAGTCCGTTCTCCTGGACTGGCTCAAAAACCGCCTCGGAGACTTGGGCGAGGTGATCAGCTTCCGTAGAATCATCGAGCTCATCAACTCCTTCATCTTCTACAATGTCGTTCCCAACCCCGTGGCGGTGTACCTGGAGGGGGACCGAACGGTGCCGGACTACCCGCCCACTGGCGCGGAGATCCCCACCGGACTCGTCCCTGACATGCTTACGGCAGAGGCAGTACTGCTAGACAAGATGCGGGCACGGGGGTGGGACGGCAGTGGCACAAAGCCACCTGTCCACAGGAGCAGTGGGTGGCGCTCATTGGCGGCGGCGCAGGAGCTAGCCTCTCGCGGCATCGGTGCGGGAGAGCACTCTCGTCACAACTACGGGATGGCGATTGACGTCTCGCTGAACGTTGCCAGTAACGGCATGGGGTTCGCTCAGGGGAAGAAGGCGACGTCGACTGACCCCGTCACGTTGGGGGCGTCGCAAGGCCTGTACCAGTTGGCGCTCAACTTGGTAGACTCGAAGCAAATCACCGAGTCTCAGCAGCTTATCAACGAGATGGAGGCCATTGCTGTAGGCGCGGGAACGCGGTTCCAGCTGTTCGTTGACTTCTATCGAGACCTGGGGGAAGTGGTCTCGGAGACAACACAGGCCACGGGGGTTGGTCTTACGTGGGGAGGGGACTTCAAGAAGTCTGACGACGTGTTCTCGTTGTTTAGTTTAGGGAACGATCCAGTACACGTGATGCTGTCGGACGCCGCTTCCCGTATCGACGCGCTCCGGCCCCCGCCGTCAGAGCCCGACCCGGCCTTGAGTACCGAGGGCCGTCAGAGTTTGATCACGCAGATCTTCCGCCCCGATGTCTGGTACGTCGCTCCGCCTGCGTGCAATGTGATCTACCCGGAGGAGTTCGGGCAGCTCACTTTCCGGCGCCAGATGATGCTGGAGTTCACCCGCTTCCAGCTGGATACGTACGACAAGTTGGTAGGGGCGTCGCTTACCCGCCAAACTTACTTTGCCCCGGTTCTGTCGAACGAGGAGAGTTTGACGGTGGGGGGCATCGGCAGCGCGGCGAAGGCGATTATCTACGAGCACGAGAAGTTCTCGGGGATTGTTCCCCGCCTCGAGCACATGACCGAGGAGTCTTTTTACGCAAGTGTCGTCGAGGGGCGAGAAGACATCTTCACCGAAGACTCGGGGGCGGTGGATAGCAAGATCGAGGCAGCGGCGTACAAGGATGAGCCCGAGAACCCCATCGACCGGTACGCGTCCCGCGCCACCGCCTTCAAGTTCTTGTCGAATCGCTACGCGGCACGGAGCTTATCCGTGTCCGGCATCTTCTTGCCGCGCCTGGTGGCGGGCTTCCCCGGGGTGGTCATCGACAAGCCGCCGACCACGGGCTCGTCTCGGCCTATTCACTTTTTAGGGATGGTCGTGTCTGTTCAGCACAGCCTCTCCGCTGTGGGAGGGGCCAACACCTTCGTCACGATGTCGCATGCCCGGTCACATCGCTCCTCCAGCAACGAGATTGATGACCTGTTCGCCAAGTCTGCGCTGGAGGAGGGGAACGCGTTCAGTCTGCAGCAGCGGGACGTCACGACAGCGATTGACGTCACCAAGACACATACAGCGGGCGAGCGGCGGGTGCTCGAGTGGGTGATCCCCCACGTACTACTCTCCCCCACCGTTCCCACCTCCTTCGAAGACACTGGGCTGCTTCTGGGGTTGCTAGGCCCCAACGACAAGCAGGTGACCAAGATCACCCTCAAGGGACCGAGCACTCAGGTCAGTGCTGCGGATCCCGAGCTCCTTTCTCAGGTACCGTGGGGTACTTCGGGTCCCGTCACCGTTCCTTTCGCTACTCTCGAGGTTGTTGAGAAGGACGCGGAGACGGTGGGCATCGAGGAAGCTATCCGCCCTCCGTGGGTCTCGGACGACTATTCCAACGCCAACATCGGCGACAACATCTACACGCCGTTCTTCGACTGCAAGTCCATCCTCGACGGAACGGGCACAGACACAGTGGAAGAGGCGGTGGATGCTCTCGCCAAGTCCTACGCTTTGGTGTCTGGAGGCGGAATGCAGGCCCCCGGACACATCTGGGCGCGTACGCGTAGGGGCGGGGCCACACTGAACCAGGTGTTGCTACGGTCTGCCGAGGACCGAGAGGCGTTTCACTATTTCGTCGGAGGAGCCCATTCATCGTCAAGAGGAGGGCAGCCATTCGAGAACCTGGAGGGGCTCGACCTAGACCAGAAGCTTCGTGGGCAGTTCAACGACGATAAGCAGGAGATCCGAGGGGACATGGACCCGAGGAAAGAGCGGTATGAGCGTGCTAGGGTGTACCAGGACGAGCTATTGAGGATGCGCGGCTTCCGCGGCTAGGAGTATTGATGTCGGTCCCTCCCTCAGTGATCAAAGCAGCAGCAATGTCCCTGCTGAAGAAGCTCCCGAAGCCAACGAAGCGCGACGCGCTTGTGGCGGTGGGTGCGCTGGGCACGGCGGCGGCAACAAAACGCCTTGTGGACGATGTCCGAATGGCAGAACAGATGCGAGCGCAGCAGCGCCAGTACGGAGGGTAGAGATGTCGAGGAGCCTGGATTTACCGCTTAATAGCCGGATTTTACGTTCCGCACAGAAGTTGGCTTTTGCAGTGACGGCGAAACCGCTGCATGAGCTCTCCAACAAGGAAATTGCGAAGCTGGAGCATTCCCGCAGAGCGGAGCGCAAGACCCCCGAGTCCCGCATCTTTCGGGGCCTGGGCTATGGAGCCGCGGGCGCATCGGGCGGCCTTTCGGGTTTCGTTGCTACCGTGGCCCCTGAGCTCATCGCAGAGGCCGACGTCGCCAACCTAGCCAGCAAGCTTAAGCTCTCAGAACAGCATAGTAGCCCCTTTTTCCAGCGGTCGGGTTTGTTCGACAGCCCATCAGTTGCCCGTGCAAAGTTGGAGGCGGCGAAAAAGGTAAAAGCTAGAGTCGCGGCCAAGACGACCCTCGGGAGGATGGCTATGGGTACATTGGGCGGGGTAGCGGCCGGTACTGCTGCTGCATACGGCCTTAACCGGCTTTATAGGACTCTAGGTGACCGACGGATGTCCCGAGAGATGAAGAGACGAGGCATGTCTTCGAAGGGCGAGCCTTGAAGGAGGATCGAGATGTCTGAGAAGAAGCCGTCAGTGGCGGAGCGCTTGGCACGTAGGGGGGCGGCGGGAGCCCAGGGTGCTGTAGCCGGCGGGGCTATCGCCAGCATGGCCGCGGGCGGTTCGCCGCGGAAGGACGCCCTTGTGCGTGCAGGCTTGGTGTCAGGCGCCGCTCTGGGAATGCTGGGGAAGGAGAAGAAGGCTGCCGCCTCTGCTTCTACGGGGCTACGGGGCCGGAGCACGGACTCCATGTTCTCCGAAGGTTTCGAGCAGGCCAACATCCAGGGGACGAACGAACTCCTCTCCGAGCTCATCTCCCAGAAAGACAAGATGGCCGAGCTCACAGAGCAACAGCTCTCGGGGCTCTTGACGTCTCCGTCTCACGGCCGAGTCCGGAACCTGGGGCCGACTGCTGTTCAAGCCTCTTCGGTCCTTCGGAGAGCGTTGAAGGGGTAGACGTGACGAAGGGGCTGGCAAAAGTAGCCGCTGACCAACGGTCTGGAGGGAAGTTCGACTTTCCCTCAGAGTGGCGAACTACGGGTCTGACCCCCAAGCGCGAAAAAGAACTCCACATGTGGAAGCAGTGGCGGGAGGGTGGGGAGACCCCCGAGCACATGGAGCCGCTGCTTACCTCCCTACAGCCTCTCGTAAAGCGACGCATGCGGGACTTCATGCGCGGCGTCCCTATCCACCGAGAGACTGTCCAAGCGGCGGCAGATCAGAACGTCATTCAGTCTCTCCGTAGCTACGACCCAACCAAGGCGAAGCTCCACACGTGGGTCACGTCGAACCTTCGCGGGCTCTCTCGGTATGTGATCTCCAACCAGAACCTGGTGCGGGTCACTGAGAGCCGGGCGCAGCTCATCGGCCCCTACCAGCGTGCTCGAGCTGCGTTGGCAGACGAACTTGGACGGCAGCCTACGGCGTTGGAGATTCAGGCACGTATCAACCTCTCCCCCGAGAGGGAGGGCCGAGAGGTAGATGCGAAGTCCCTTCAGCTGCTGGGGTCAGAGGTTCGGCGAGACCTACTGTCTTCCGCGTCGCTCGAGGACCCGTTTTCCAGCGTGCGTCCTCGAGAGCGGGAGCTGCTGAAACTGCTTCCGTACGAACTCGACCCCACCGAGATGCAGGTCTACGAGTACTTGATGGGCCTGAACGGTAAGCCGAAGCTGACGAACATGGGAGAGGTGGCTCGTCGACTCCGGTGGAGCCCCTCCAAGGTGTCGCAGGTGAAGAAGCGCATCGCGAAGAAGTACGAGGAGTACCGGTTCGAATGAGCTACGAGGACCTGCGAGGTCTCCTTCCGGGCCTTGAAGATGCCCTCACGGAGTACTTGGACGACGCAGAGGAAATCACGAAGGGAAGAAGGGACCGGCTCCAGAAGGTAAAGGACTCGCTGTCTCCGGGTACGTCGGTTGAAGCCTCTTCCTCCTCTCTCACCGAGGAGTACTACGATATATTCTCCTTGCTGATCTTCCCGGGGTCGTAATGCCCGCTCCTGCTTCTACTCTGTGCACGGTTACGCACACCTTCTACGATGCCTCTGGGACAGAGGTGGAAGGGGTCTTGGTGCGCTTTACACCTGCCTCGACTCCGCAGAGAGCCCACGCTCTGGGGTTCGTGGCGACGGAGATTACGGCGGAGTCGAATGCTTCGGGGGTGGTCTCGTTCTCGCTCTTCCGGGAGATGAAGGGGACCCTGACCATCACGGGCGTCGCGGTCACGCGGCAAGTGACCGTTCCTGACCTGCCGTCGGTTGACCTCTACGACCTGCTCGGAGGCCTTCCGGACCCGCTTGACCCGATCGACCTTCCCTTCACCTCGCCGCCTCGGAGGTCGTGATGATTCCCGTTACCTTCGCCATCGTGGATGACGCGACACCTGCGGCTGCTCTCGAGGGCGTGTCTGTTCGGGTCTACACTGCCGACGGAACTACCTTCATTACGGTCGGTACGACGGATGCTGCAGGGGAGATCTCCCTAGATTTGGTAGATGGGACCCAGTATTGGGTCCGCTTTTACCTTCCCGGCTACGCCTTTCCCTCGAAGCTCTTGTTCTTGGTAGATAGCGCTGCTGTCTCGAATACGTGGGACATCGTGGGCAATGACATCGTGGCGCGCCCCCCTGCGATGGACCCCAACCTGTGCCGCGCTACGGGGCAGGTCATCACCCCCGCGGGGCAACCCGTAGACGGGATTACGTTCCGGTTCATGATGACGGAGGAGGCCCGGGTGGTTGGGGGGCGCGTGGTTATCCCCAACAACACCATCATCCGCAGCCAGCACGGTGGGTTCGTCCAGGTTGACCTCATTCGGAACAACGTCTACGAGGTGGGGCTGGAGGGTATCCCGGGGTTGGAGCCCAACTGGTACACCATTCCGCGGATCCTCGTCCCCGACCTAGCTGCTACGTCCTTCGTCGAGCTCTTGTGGCCGCACGTATCGGACGTGACCCTCAGCGGCGTGACCGCGACTGTGGCTTCGGGCAGTACTCTAGACGTCGACGTGACCTCCGTCCTGTTGTCGAGCGGCGTATCGGTGCCGCTTGAGCTTGACTGTGACGAAGAAATCCAACGGTCGTACTATCTCACGGTAGTCTCCGGGGACCCCTTGATCGTCGGGGCGGCATGGAACTCTGACGAGACGGCCATTACGCTAACGGGGGTTGCTCCTGGAGTGACTACCGTGACGGTGAACGAGAACCCCCTATCCAGGGTACCGCGCCAGCCAGCGCTACCTGAAACCCTCGCTACGATCACCGTCACGGTGACCTGATAGGCGGTTCCATGGGTTTCTCGGATGACGAGCGCGAACTGTCTTCCGCCCGGATGTCGTCTGACCCCGGCGGGCATCAGACGTTGCTTTCGGGAGTGCGGGACCTAGAGCAGCGGTGGGTATTGGTTCGCGGGCAGGTAGCTCGAGCACTGGTCGCACAGCCGGGTGTGGCGGTGTACTTGCGTTTCCTGCTGACCAACAGACTTCGGAAGTCGCTTACCCGCGTAGCCGCGGCAGCATCCGGGCTAGCGGTAGCGGCAGAGGGATTGCTGTTCGCACAAGGCGGAGCCCTTCCATCGTCGTCTGTGGCGTTGAGGGAAGTGTCGGGGATGGCGGCGTTGGTGGCGTCGGGTGGGCTACCGTCCCAGACGGCCTTGGCCCGCGCGCAGGAGTCGTTGACTGCCCACATGGAGTCGTTGGCGAAGGACATCCGCATAGGGTCGAGGCTGCAAAAGAAAGGCACCGAGGCGGAGGCCGCGCACGCAGCCGCCAAGGAGCTTCTTGCCGCTGAGTGGGAAACCTTCCAGGTTCTATTCCTTCGTTACCAGGCCACCAAGTGGGGGACGCCCTCCTTGGCGCGTGGCCTCGCACTGGATGTTCCCCTTCGAGCGCTGGAGACTACGCTGCGGCTAGACGTCCCGACGGACAACCTATCTGCGTACATTTCGCAGCTTCTGGCGGGGACGTCTGCGCTGTCGGCCATGGGGCGAGAGTTCTCCTACGAATGTCGACTGTGCGTGGCCTCCGGCACGGCGTTCCCTTCTCACGTAGGAGTGGAGCTCGTGGTCTCGGGTGCGGAGTCTACCGGGCTTGTTTTGACCGATCGCGCAGGGCAGCGCCCTTCCCGCCCGCACTCTGCGGCGGCGCTCGGCGTACAGGTGGGGGATGCAGTCACGCTGAACGGGGCCACCACTACCGTGTCCGCAGTATCCGGCACCGGCATCACGTTCGCGGCCCCCCTGCCCTTTACTCGGGTATCCTCCCTGGAGGTTGCCCCCGAAGGCGTGAGGGCGTGGAGAACCGGTCAGCGCACCCTCTCTTCGGGTTTCCTGGGTGCGGGGAGTCCTGGGTTTCTTGCGCTCTATCCTGACCTGCCGGCGCACGTACAGAAGTTGGAAGGCCGGGAAGCGGGACGTGTGCGCGAGCTGGTGTCCTTCTTGGCTACGCTGGAGCGCCGCCTAGTGGGCTCGTTATCCTCCGATACTTCCTCCCTGCTCAGCCGGCTGGGGGTCCCCATTTCCTCGCTTGGGGCTGCAGGAGCGGTGGTTCAGACCGTTTTAGCGGCAGGAACTCCCACACCTACGCAAGATGACAAGGAGCTGGGACGGGCAGTTCTTCTGGCGGTGGGGGAGGAAGGGTTTGATCGTGCCCGGAAGCTGCTGTCGGAGGGAATGATAGACTTGGTCTTGAGGATGGAATTCAGTGAAGCTACCTTCGCCGGCTATGTGTCTGCTACCTTCGGAGCGCTGTCATCTGGCCTTCCGCAAGACACGTTCTTGGGGAGGGGCTGATGGGGGCTGACCAGTGGGCATCGGCGCGGCGTTGGATATCTGAAGGTCTGTCCTTTATTCGCTCTCGAGAGCAGGCGGCTGGTGCAGCGGGAACGACCTTGGACTCTTCTCTGGCGGCCTCTTTGGTGCGCCTGGATTCTTCCCAGGTCGATGACGTGGCCAGCATTGGCGGCGGCTCGCCCCCGTATGCGGTAGCGTCGTCTGGTGTCGGGAAGGGAGAGCTCCAACGGATTCAAGACCTCAGGGCGGCCTTGTTGGGGAGCGATGGCCTGCTAGCTGCGCTGAGAGAGGTCGAACCTCCAGACGATGGGAGTGCTTTTGGCTGATTACCAGGTCATCGTTTTTCGCGACTCGGCGCCCCTGGAGTCGGTAGGTATGGTGCCGGGGGCCCCTGTCCCGACGTTGGAGCTGACTGGGCGGGAGTTCGGAGCTGCGGTGGAGGTGAGGATCAACGGAGTGGCCTCCCCCGAGTTCGTGGTCTTGAGTCCGTCTCGTATCTACGCGCAGGTCCCTACATCGCAGATTTCTCGGCAGTTGCAGGAGCTGGCGGTCCTTACGTCCTCCACCGGGAAGCAGCCGTCCGCTGTGGTAGAGTTTCGCGCATCTGCAGGCAGGTTCGTCGCCGAGGGCCAAGTCAAGCTGGTCCAGACCTTCCTGAAGATCCTATTGACGTCTCCGGGGACGGATATCTACTACCCGTGGCTGGGGGGCGGCCTTCAGCGCCTTATAGGTACTTACAGTACCGAGCCGACAATTCGGGCGGCGGCGGAGCGAACCGTGAGCCAGACTGAGCAGCAGATGACACGAATCCAGGCAACCTCTTCTGCTCCCGATACGGAGAAGTTGGCTACAGCCCGTATCCAGTCTCTGACGTTCTCCCCCTCTTCTGCGTCTCTGACCATGGCGGTTAGACTGGTTTCGCTTAGCGGGCAGGCATCCAACGCCGGGTTGGCGCTGTAGGAGGGCAGGTGACGACACAGGCGGAGCGGATCAAGAGCCTACTGGTAGAGCGCCTTCAGAGCTACGACTCTTCTCTCGATACTTCCGAGGGCTCGGGCTTGTACTCTCAGGTGGTACAGCCCATCGTAGATGCGATGGGGGTGGACTTTCTGGACACCGACTCCCTGGAGTTCCTTCTCACTCGACTCCGCCAGGAGTTCCCCAGCATCCCCGCTGACATCGCAGATGCCATTGTTGATCAGCTCATCAAGCCCCTATCCCTGTTGACCGAGGCGCTGAAGCGGGAGCTGGAGACCGTCAAGCGAGGCCAGTCGGCACGGAACAAGGAGTCCCTGACGTTGGAGCAGGCGACCGACCTCTCCGCGAACTGGTTTGTGTCCCCTCGCGGAGGCGGACGCGCTCAGACTACGGTGCGGGTGTTCTACGCGGCGCCCAGAAATGTGTCGATTACCTCGACGTTGTTGTTCCAGACCTCGGGAGGATTGAACTTCCTTCCCCTGCGCGCACAGTTCATCCGTCTCGAGACGGTCTTGTCGCAGCGTCAGGGGTTGGAGTACTACGTTGACGTTCCGGTGATCGCCGAGAAGGTGGGGTCCGAGTACACGGTAGACGCCGGAGGCATCACCCGAGCTACGGGCCTGGACGGGGCGTCGCGCATCACCAACCTCTTCGCTGCTTCCCCCGGTTTCGATGCAGAGACGAGCGAGGAGCTCCTGGACCGCACTGAAGCGAGCTTGGTAACTAGGACCCTGAACGTCAAGCGCGGCATTCAGGCGCGGCTATTCGAAGACTTCGTCGACCTCCGCAACTTGGAGGTCGTGGGCGCAGGCGACCCGGAGATGGAGCGGGACCTACTTACGGGCGGCGGCGAGGGAGACGTTGTAGCTGCGGGGATCTGCATCTTGGTGGGGCAGTACTGCCTGATGGTGTCGCAGTTTGAGTCGCGAGGCGTGACCGGGCTACGCAAAGCAGAAGTCGGGGACGAGATCGAGCTGAACTACTGGGACTTCCTCTACGCAGGGCTGGTGCCTACCGAGCGGAACGAGGACTTCGTCATCCACGACATCCTGTTCGATACTCGGGGGTCTATCACGAACCTGCCGTCCATTCTCCTGATGCGGCTATCGGGCGGCCCGACGGTGCCCTCCCCTGTGGACGCTACGATCCCCGGCACGCACCCTGGTGTCTTCGCGGTAATTCGGGGACCGGGAACGGTGGAGATTTCGGACATCCCCGGAGGGATTTTAGAGCCGAACTCGGTACGCGGGACCGTTATTGTCGACGCAGACCAAGTGCATTTGTACGGGCACTACGACGTCTGGGCACGCCCCACTACGGACACCTCTGCAGAAGCGCAGATCGAGCTCCATACCTCTGCTTCGTTGCGTGAGGGGTCAACCCTCTCTACCGCGGTTGTGGCCGAGGGCGGCCCTAATGCGGTGCACCTCCTGCTACAGCTGGAGATTTCCTCTGTCTCGGGGTCCTTCATCCTCGGAGAAGTGGTCCGTGTGGCGGGAACGGGGGCCGGCGGGACGATTGTCGAGATTGACGGAGCCGTTCTGACCCTCTCTGGCAGGACTCCGTTCAACAATGTGCTGGTCAGCCACATTATCGTGGGGGAGACCTCCCTTGCGTCGGGCACTGTCGACGTGATTAACGAGGAGACCCTAGTCGAGTTCGGTTTTCGCCCCTACGACGTACCTGTGGGGCTGACTCTGGAGATCTTGAAGGGGCCCGATGCAGGGTCCTACAAGGTCATGAAGGTGGTCGATGACAGGATCTTGATCCTCGACGCTCCCATGACGCAGACGAACGTGGGGCTGGATTACCGCCTTATCTCGAGGATTGAGGCAGACCTCTTCTCGCCGGAACAACAGTTCCTTCCCTTCGTTGGGAAGGTGTCCAGCGACCTCAAGACTACGATCGGGACTGGCTTGGTGCGTATCACCGAGAACCTCCGGGTATTGGGGGTCATCGAAGGGGACCAGCTGGAGATCCTCGAGGGCCCAGACGCGGGGGTGCACACGATCGAATCGTTTGACGCTGTGTACGGAGGCCTCGGGCCCGTGCTCGGTACGATCATGTCCTCGACAAACTCTGGCCTGCCCTATCGTGTGTACCGTCCCTCCCAGGGGGTCCAGGCACCTCTCGTTCGCATCCCTCCGGGCGGTGTACGGCTCCTGGACGCATCCGGGCAGGACTCTGGGACTACGGTTCCGTACGCGCTTCCCGTTAGCGGCAGAGCGCCCGCTGGGTTCTCCGGCGCGAGGACCAACGCCGCTGGCCTTAACGGCTTCGTTCTCCCTGACCCGGGTCTCCCCTGGGAGCCTACGGCAGACGTCACGGCCGCCGCCAGCCTGTTCGCAGATGCCAAGACCTGTTTCTCCGACGAGTGTGTCCCGTGCGACGGGTACATTGCGGTCGCAACTCTGCTCAACGACGGGTCGTTCTATGTGGATTCGGGCCTCCCCGTCGCCGCTATTGCGTTCCTGTCCGACATCAAGACATGGTTCTTGGACATCATCGACACCTTCGGGATCGGGGCCGACGCCGAGGCGTTTGTCACTGGCCTGACTCCCATTATCTGGGATACGCCACCCGGAGCAGGCGTGGTCAAAGCGCAGTTCGAAATCTGCCTCCCCCGGGAAGCCTTCGACGGGTGCAACAACACCTTCGTCGCGTTGCCGGATGTGCAGTGGGACGCGGAGTTCGCCAAGGTAGCTACCTTTCAGGAGGCCCTGGACAACTTCATCAACGGGGAGCTCGACGGAGGGCACGTGCCTCCGGCTCTGTGGGGAGCAGTCCCTGGCGATACGCTGACCGTTCCGGCAGGCGCGAACGCAGGCTCCTATGTGATCTCGGGGGTGCACCAGTACCGCATCGGGACGCTGGGCTCGATCGTGGGCGGCGTATACGAGGAGGACGAGGCGTATCCGGTCGCCCTGGTGAACATCAAGGGCGAGTTCCCGGTGCTACCGCTCGCGGGACTGGTGGACTTCTTTGCCGCCGGCATCCCCACCCTCACTGTTCCCGCGATGCCCAGCTTCGGTGTCGACATGTACGACAGTACGACCGGTGCCTTGGTCACGCCCTGGACCGCCGTAGAGGAGATCCTGACCTTCCTCTTCCAGTGGTTCGACGCTGCAGGGTTCGATGCGCCGGACTCACTGAGTCTGGACCCCGGAAATACGCTGACCACCCTGTGGCAGCTCCTGTTCGTGGACTACACGGTGGGGGTCCCTGCGTGTCTTCAGGATATTCGCGCGGCCTTCGTAGAGCCGACCGCGATGACCGTGTACGCCCCCCGAGAGTGTGCCCCCTACAAGACGGGGACAGCTTTCGGCGACGGTCCGCTAATCTCCGGTTCGGCGGCAGTCAGCCTGCCCCAAGCAGGGCTGGGCGGAGGATCGTGGGAGGTCACGGTCCGGGACCTGTTCGGGGTCACTACGTATAGCGGGACCCTGCCCGCATCTGCAGGCACCGAAGCAGTGCCCGCTACTCTTGCGGGCATCATTACCACCGCCATCCAGGACGAGGGCCTGGTACATCACGTGGTGGTGGCCTCTGGGAGCAACTTCAACTTCACGACCGTTGTAGCGGGGGTCGAGGGGGATGCCCCGTTCGGCCTGGATTACCACGTCGCACTCAAGGCGGACGACCCTGCGGACGCGTTCGCCCTCCTGGGGTTCGTGACATCTACTGCAGAGACGGGCACCAGCCCCATCCCGACCACGACAAGCCTGGTTGCGCGTATGCGCCCCCCTACGAGATTCGTGGGGGCAGTAGGGGCGGAGAGAATAGAGTTCACTGTCGACCCGAGCGTCGAACTTCTGGTGTACCCGCCCGCCGACACTGACGGGGAGCTGCCGGTTACCGAGTTCCTCCGTGATCTGCTTGTCTCCGAGCAAGACCCTGCCTCCGAACTCACTGCTCTTTGGTCTAACGACAACCTGTTCGAGACAGCGGTGTTCCGGGAGCTAATCCCTGGGGCAGACTCAGTACGACTTTATGCACACCGCAAGTTCTTGGCCGTCGTGGTCCCCGAAGGCCCGGCCTTCGCTGCTCCTGACCGCGTTGTGGGCGTGATTACGTCGGCAGGCTCCCCGGTCGTGCGCCTCCCCTCGGTATCTGCTCCGCAGTTCACCTTCCTGGCCCCCGCCTCGGGGCTTGACCGGGATGAGGTGAAGGTAGGGGACCTGCTCTTCATCGAGGAAGGGGACGACTCGGGCGGATATGTCGTGACGTCGCGGACTGCGGCCGAGCTCGTCTTGGACCGCCCCCTATCCCTGTCTACTGCCCCGATCTTGAGCGCGGGGGTCACAGGTATCATCGACGTGGCCACGGACGACGAAGCCATCGTCGTGCCCGCACTGCCTACGTCCCTGATCACAGGGCCGTCACTGTCGGACTACATCGGGGATTACGTCACGATCTGGGCCACCAGCCGCCCCGAGTACGACGGGGCGTACGCAATCGCCAGTATCGATGACCTGGGGGCCACCTGGCGCCTGCATCTGACTATCGACACCCCCTTCCCCTTCGACGAGGCAGACGTGCACTGGGCCGTGGCAGCTGCGCCCGACCCCACGCCCGGAACTAGCGGGACAGGGGGGCAGACGGCGCTTTCCGCGGTACGCCCCGTACGCGTCTACAATGGAGTACCGGAAGAGCACGTAGTGGCGTCACACACGTTGAAGTCGGCCTTCCCGTCGTATGTCGTGGTCAGTCATGCGGCAGCTACAGAAGTCTCGAGAGGGGTGAAGCAGCCATACGCGTTCGTACGGAAGGGCGTGAAGAGAATCGCTGCGTCGGAGATGCTGACGCAAGGGCGTGCCCTGGGGCTGTACTGGTTCGATATTCCCGCCATCTCCCTCGGGCACACAACGACGCACAACGTGGAGAAGGACTTCCGCCTCGAGCCGCTCTTTGGTACCTACGACTCAGACGGGTATTGGCTGGACGTCCGGGACCGCAACCTGGTGTTCAGCGGAAAGGAGGACACCGCGCTCGTACTCAGTGGCAGCATCGCGCCGACTACGGCCGGTGCCGCGCTCACGTCGAAGATTTCTCTGCACGGTAGGAAGATCTCCATCTCGTACGAGTACTCCCCTCTCGTAGACCGCATCCAAGCCCTGCTGGTGTCCGACTCGGACCGTATCGTGACCGCCAGCCCCCTCGCGCGACACTTCCTGCCTTCGTACGTGTACCTGGACATCGTCTTTGAGGGCGGGAACTCTCGAGAGAAGGTGGCCGGTGAGGTGTCTCAGTACTTGAACGGGCTCAACCCTACCGACGCGCTTGACTTGTCGCAGGTGGAGAAAATTCTCCAACGAAACAATGTTTCCAGGTACGACCACCCCATTACGCTGATGGTGGTGACCCATGACTTGGACCGGCGTCTAGTGGAGTCGCGCTCGCAGAACCGACTGGACGATGCGTCCGAAGACTTCGAGGGGTCGAACCGCCTCACGTTCTTTATCCCCGGCCGGATTGCTACCGAGACCGAGGAGTCGAATATCCCTGACGGGGAGCGAATCTTCTTGACTCGGACGTCAGGTACGGGAGCTATCTAGTGGCTTTGCACCGCTCGCAGTACGCGAGCAGGGTCACCTGTACTCCTCGAAAGACCTTTTTCGGGTCGGAGGGTAGCCTCGGGGTCAGTTGCCCCCCACAGGTGTCGCAGGTTCGATCAAGGATCTCCCTTCGCTGCTTCTCCCCCCGCTCGGCTTCCTGCAGTAGTACGCTATCTCTGCCCTCAACCAGCCCTCTGGTTATCTTGGGGTCCAGCGTCTGAAATCCACGAAAGGTATTAGCCATGGCTGATCCAGTCATTGTAAATAGGCGACCGGCGGAAGGGAGTACGAACGTCGATGTCGACGCCTCCTTGCTGTTCGGTCTGCGGGACGTAGATACCCGAGTAGACCTCAGCTCCGTCTACATGGCCATAACCTACGGTCGCTCGGTCATGAACTACATCATGGCAGGGCTTCCTGTCATCACGGACGGCCAGGGGGAGGCGCTGCTCCGGTATTTTGACGACGCGAACGTAATTGCACCGCCCCCCACGGAGGCCACCACCCTCATCCTAATCGGGCCCGGTGGGATCTCACTGCGTATACAGAAGTCCTCGGTCGACGTACAGGAGTCCTTCTTGTTCGTGCGATACCCCTTGGAGCCGAGCGGGCCTGTCGCCGTCGAGTCGGGCATCGCTATTCCGATCTACACGTCGGCGAACCCGGCGCACAGCTACTACGACCAGCCGAACCACACAGGAGCAGTGTTCGGGCTCATCAACTGGCGCAGGGGCACGGGGGTCTATCTCCTGTTCATGCACGATGGGATCTCGAAGTCCATCCACGTCAGGGGCCCCGCAACTACAGCTTCGGGCGCGCGGACCTTCATCGCCGACTGGGCGGTGGACTGGACGGGGACGATAACGTACCGAATCGTGTGGGACGACACCCCCGGCAAGCGGGCCATTTACCTGTTCGCTGATGACGGGACTACCGAGCAGAGCCTCGTGATTCCAGAGTCGACGATGATTACGCTAGAGGCAGCTGGGATGCTTCCCGGTCGACTTCTAGGCGATATCCGGACAGGGGGCCCGGCGCAGGACGTCGTGACCGCAGTGACGGGGACCAGCTCTCCGGTATCCGGGGACGTCATCGACTACCAAGACGCAGAGGTCGCGGGGTACGGCAGGGCACTTGTCCGCAGCGGAGGCGCTACGGGAGACTCTGTTTGTCTTCGTAGCTCTAGTGAGTCGCAGATCTTGTCCGGTGAGCTCCTCGAGGACGAGCTCCGTGCGTGGGCCGAAACAGGGACAGGGGAAGTGGCCGAGTCCGGTTCTTCGCTACAGTTCTCCCGGACGGATGCAGATGGGGTGGGAGAGCTCTATCGGGAGAGGGACGAGCCGGACTTGGTGGGAGAGGAATGGTTCCTGGCGGCCACCTTCTCGTCGCAGGGCATCTCGCATGTGGGCTCCGATGCTATCTGGGCAGGGTTCTTGGTTGGCGACGGAACCAACGCACTCTATGTCGTACTGCTGGATGACTTCGCAGACAAGCGCCTGGGGATTTGGTCTGGCACTGGACCCCTGACCTCCGATTTCTACGCTTCGGGCATCGTGGACTGGACACAGCCTACCTCGCTTGAGGTGGCCGGCTCCGCCACGGGGGCCTTCGTGCGTGCGTTCATCAATGAGGCGGAGGTGCCCGACATCGACTCGGGCGGGTATCCGGGAGCCGGGTTTACCTCCCTGACTTCTGATACCAAGATCCGAGCGGGCTTTGTACGAGACGCGGGTATCCAGCACAGTGGCCAGTTTTTGTTGGGGTCCCTCTGGTTCTTCCCCAACGCCGTCTTTGCGGACCCTGCGGATGGTTTGCCAAATGTGGGCCCGTTCGCGTGGACGCTGTCTTCGGCAGGATCCCCGACCGTGAATGTTGTGGGGACGCGGTACGAGATCGAAAGCGCAGAGCCCACGTATTGGGTGTCGTACGGGAGCGCGTCCGCCAACTACGCTCAGGACGGAGGAGCCTGGGCACGCTTCTACGGGTCGGTAGGCGCGTGGACCGACTCCCTGGGCTCGTCGTCCCCTGCTGCTTCGCAGATCGGCCCAGTAGCGCTGCTCCCGTACGGGACCACCAAGGGGATCTCCCTTTGTTTCACCCAGAGCGCTACCGGGACCCGCTACGTCTACGTCCCGGGGCTACTGGCTACGCTGGGTGACGTGCTGGAGCAGAATGCAGTTGGGGTTTTGATTTCCGCGCCGGTGGACTTCACGGATGCCCACACCTACCTCGTGATTCTGAAGCACTACGCGTGGGTTCGAGTGTTCCTGGATGACCAAACAGTGCCCGTCATCGACATCCCCTGGGCGTCGCTGTCCAAGCTCGAGAGGCCAGCACACCTGGCGGCACTCCCCGCAGGGACGTACGCGCTTATCGGGTCACTGGGGCTGGGTTATGGCGTGGATGCGTCGCTTACCCGTGTTCGCGCGGGCTACGGAGAAGGGTATGATTTCTCCGTGACGCATGTCATCGATGAGGAGACCCTGCAGGAGAGAGTGTACGGGTCAAACGCGGACATGGTTGTGGACTTCGAGGACGTTTAATGGCCAGCACGACTACATCGTCGGGACATTCGTTAGAGGCAGCTGCGACACAGCCCGTGGCCGTTATCGTCCCGGTCGAGCAGTTCGTGATGATCGGGCAAGACGTAGTAGTGGACGGGAGGCAGTCGACCTCCGGCGATGACGATGAGGCGCTGACGTACCAATGGTCCCTGCTCTCTACGCCGGTGGGCAGTAGTGCGGCTGCGTTGCTCATTCATGACACTACGGACGGGGCGTCGGTGACCCTCCGTCCCGACGTACTCGGTCCCTACACGGTACAGTTGATCGTCTCCACGTCGTCGAGAAGCAGCGAGCCCGTAACGGCAACTGCGTATGTCCAGGCTACGCTGGTCCCGTACACCTCGCGGGTCATCCCCGATGGCAAGTTCCCCTTCAAGGTTCTGGGGGATTTCTGGAACTTGATCGACGATAAGGCCGCGTTCCCCATCCTCTGGTCGGGCCAAACACAGCTGATGGCGTCCGACCTCCTTCGGCTGTTTCAGTACGAGTATGGGCGAAGCATCAACAACATCCAGCCTTGGTTTCGTCGCCGTTGGCTCTCCTACGCCCCCAAGCTGCCGATCGAAGGCGCTGCTGCCACATACGTCCTGGGGAACCACCAAGCCGGTACGGCAGCGTTCACTCCTTCCACGGTGGTCGCTGCCGTTGGTACTGTCGTAAGCGAGTTCGAGTTTGTGATCCTCGAGGGATCACCAGCGTTCTCGGCGGTCGGAGAACAGCTGGAGGTACTCACTACCGGGGGCTCTCCCGGCAATGTGGGCCTCTACACTGTCTCTGCCGTCAATTCGAGTGGGGACGGGTTCATCCTCTCCGCAGCTACTCCCTTCCCTTCTCCCACGGATGAGGTGCTAGCCTCCGGTGCCGACGTTGCAACGGGAGCGGCCAGTGACGCGGTCGAGTCTGCCGCGGTCGACTTCAGCGCAGCCGGTGTGGTGGTGGGGGACCTTTTCCGCCTGGAAACAGGGGACGAGCGGGGGTACCGGAGGATCACCGGGGTCGGCGTAGCCGATGGGCTCCCCAACAACCGAACGCTGCAGCTCGAGGCGGTGTCCAACTACTCCCAGGCAGGGCTATCCTTCACGGTCCTCAAGGCCCTAGTGTCTCGTTACGGCGTGGAAGCGGTCCCTCTGACCGACACCGTGTACGTCCCCGAAGCAGACGCAGACTTTTCTGCCTTCCAGCGCACTACCCTCTCCGGCAGCGGTGCGGTCCTTGGGGCCTATGAAGTTCAGGTAGAAAGCCGCCACGTATTCGACGCCCTCGTCGGGAAGACGATTACCCTTACGTCCGGGAACGATACGGGCCGAACAGTGTCAATCGTGGCCGTAAGCCGCTCACGTACGGGATATGTGGTCGGGTCCCCACTTACCGCTCCCTACGGAAACGCCGGGTACAGCATTCCCGTAGTGACGGACATCTCGGCGCGTCTGCTAATCCTAGAGGGGCAGGCGTACAGGCTCCTCTCCACGCGTCTCGACGCGGATCGTCCCTCGGTAGCAGCGGGCGGCACGGGGCCGGTGTGGGTACTTACACTGGAGCGCCCGCTGGCACCCTCAGGGCGTTCGGGGCTGTCCTGGCGTGTCGGAGCGACGCTGATTTCTGATGAGGTCGAGGACTTTGAGCTCGAGGGGATCTGCGCGGGCGACACCCTTATCTTCGAGGTCTCTCGTACGGACGCGTCTATCTCTGCGGAGATCCCCTGCCAGGTACTAGGGGCTCGAGGCAACATGCTGGCCTTCGACTGGGGGGTCGCGGTCCCGGTAGACGGAGCAACTAGTGCGTTCACAGAGCGCGATGTCCTCCCGCTAGTGGAGGGCCTGCACCTGTCCTACGGGTACGTAGACGATGCGGACGTAGTACAGCTAACGGGAGCTGCGGCAGACCTCTTTGCTGCGATCCCTGAGTTTACCTTCCAGCAGCAGTACTCCAACCTGGAGCTGACCGCGGACACTCGGCTCACGGTGGCGGGGCACTCGTTCCGGGCCAAGGCTTCGAGGATTGTGCGGAATAGTAAGATCCCCGTAACAGATGACCTGACGTCCGTACCGGCGCTGTTCGAGTACATCAAGGACCCCGAGGGGGATACCCGAGCCGATGGTTCGTATGTGTACGCTGCGGCAGACGGCAATCACGTAGAGCTGCCCCGGGCCCCGGTGTCTCTGCTCGAGGGGCGGGACTACTTCATCTCGGGCAGCAAAGAGACTGCGGGCTCGGAAGGGGTGACTGAGGCAGGGTCTGACGTCATCGAGGTGCAGGACGGAGACCTTCTTGTCCGTGGAGTTGTTGCCGGTGACATTCTGGAGCTCCTGACCGGGGCCGACGCCGGGCGCTACGTCATCTTGAACGTACTTGCCGCTGACCGAGTGCGCGTCATGGGCGTAGACGGGGACCTGCCTTCGGTAGATGGCGCGGCCATTGAGTACTTGGTAGACCGAAGGGTGGACGCCCGGTTCCTGTTTTTGGTCACCTCGTACGCACCCAGTACGCCGGCACCTGAGTCTCTGTGGGCGGAGACGTCCTTCTTCGACGCAGCGGAGTACATCGAGGATAACTTCGGGGCTATGGTCGGGGTGACTCGAGGACAACTGGATGAGTTCGGCTCGTCCCAGGTGTCCTACCTGGGGGCCGTCAAGGGGCTGATGTACGCGTGGGCCACGGGCCCGACCGTAGACGCTCTTACGATAGGCACGCACATCCTAGCGGGCCTTCCTGTCACGGAGTCTCGGGGGCTCATCAAGCAGATCGACCCGAACTACGGGGAAGACTTCGGTCGTATCTTGGTCGAGGACCTTACAGACGAGAACATCCCCAAGGGGTTCACTCGTGTGTACTTCTACAAGCCCAGCGGCAGCACTTCCCCCGAGTTTGCCGGACTAGCTCTGAACCCCGTGACCGGGGCGGAGTACCGAGTAAACGACATCGTAGAGGACATCCGCCCTCTCACCAGAGGGGCCGCCGTCCGGGACTACATCAACGCGCCGCTTTGGTGGTCCCCAGGGCCGGGAGAAGGGGAGCTCCAGAAGTACCACACGTGGCAGATTGCTGTCGACGCGACGCAGATCGACTCGAGGGACGTGCCCCTTATCCAGAGCTTCGCTACGGCAATCCGGGAGGTAGAGACGGTTCCGCGTGTGCTGTTGGAGCTCGGGCTGGTGGACACCGTAACGGTAACTGACGATCTCTTTCTCGAGGTCGGGCTGTATGCGTTCGACGACCCTGCGTTCAGCTTGGAGTCTACGCACATCACGGATGACTACAACGGCGGGTCCCTTCCTCTTCGCAGGTTTGGGTGGGGCTCGTTCATGTCCCGGACTTTCTGGGAGGGGTACGACTTGGTGCAGTCTGCCGGCTCCAATACGGTGACGTCTGCTCGCGGTGGGTTCACCGCCGGCCTCGCGGGGCCAATCAACCCGAAGTTCACGGGGGTCCCCGCTACAGGCTCTACGGCCATGGTGCGCGTAGGGGACATTCTCTTCGTCTCGACGGGCCCCAACCGGGGGCGGTATTCGGTGACGGCGGTCAACTCGAACACCGAGCTCGAGATTGCGCAGATCACCCCCGCGAAGCCGCCAGCTAGCCTTCCTACCGCGGACTTTTCTGCGTCTTCCGGGGATCGATTCTACGTAGAACGGCTGGCCGAGAACCCGCTAGTTGCCGGGGCAGACCTGGCTACGGACGGTACGACGGTCGTTCTGTCCGCGGGCGCTACCTTCGTGTCGGATGGGGTCACCACCGATGACGTTTTGATCCTCCGTTCGGGAGCGGACAAGGGTCGTTATCGGATCTTGGAGGTTCTCGGGAATACCTCGCTCGAGCTCGACGCTGCTCCAGTGGCCGTTGCTGCCGGCATCACCTTCGATGTCGAACGCTATGCCTTGTTGGTCAACCCCATCGTTACTAGCGCGGGGGACACGACCGCCGGGTCTCGCCACATCACCTCGCTGACGGACTTCGACTTGGAGGGCGTATTGTTGGGGGACGAGCTGACCGCGCTTACGGGTACGGACGCGGGGCTGGTCTTCCGGGTGCTCGACGTCCCTTCCGCAACCGAGCTCGTAGTCAGCAAGCCGTTTACTGCGTCGGAAGTAGGGGTCAACTTCGAGATCAACCGGCAGGGGTTCGGTAGCATCCCCGATAGTGACTGGACCTTCGAGGCATTGGACCCGTGGGATGAGGTCCACATGGTGATCTACCACCCGCGCACCCCGTTGGGCGGCGGTCCGTTCACTACGGCCACATTCACTGCAGGGGCCCCGGCGACGATTACGTTTGCGGTTGATGTCGCTGCGGCGGGAGCTACTGCGGCAATGGTGGTGGAAGTACAGGCGGGAGACAACGTAGGCGTCTACGAAATCTCCTCGGTAGTCACTACGGTCGTGACCCTGGACGGCGTGGAATCGTTCCCTACCCCCGGGGTCGGGGTGGTGAGCGCGGACTTCCTCTCCGAGAGTGCTGACTTCGACGTTCTGAACGACACGGTCACGGAGAACACGGGGGCCAATCTGGAGTTCGTCGCTACGAGCGCAACGGCCCTTGCGGGGGCCATCGCTACCGTGGTGGGTGCCGTGGTGACGGGTGCGGGCACTGCCTTCGAGTCTGAGGTACAGGCCGGACAGCTATTCAAGATCGACGCCGATGGGGTGCTCGCTTGGACGCGCGTCTTGAAGGTGGACTCCAATACGCAGCTCACGCTTGTGGAGACGTACCGAGGTGCATCGGCGGCTGGCGCCGCGTCGGTCTCGGACTACTTGGGCGGTATTGTCCAGGGGGACAAGTTCGAGTTCTCTGGCGGGACCTTCGTAGTTGAGCTGGTAGTGGCTGACGTGGTTACTCTGACCGCGGATACGGGCGTGACGCCTGTAGCAGCACATACCGGGAAGTTCCTCCGGTCGAGGCTCCCATGACGCGGCTCAAGGACACCACGCGTATTGAAGACCGGCTCACGGTAGAGTCGTCGGGCGGGGAGCAGGCTACTGTTTCGCGGGGGATAACGATGCGTGACGGTACTGCACCCACGGTAGAGTGGGTCGAGCGCACCTTCGACGTTTCCCGGAAAGAGGCAGCGCGAATTGTGCTGCGCTACAAGTAGATGTGGAGATCGAATGGCGCTCCGTAGGTTTTTGCGGGTATTTCTAGGGTCCCTCCCGGCCCGCCAAGTTCCGAAGTCTGGATTGCAGATCGAGGGTGTGGTGACGCTCGAGACGCGGGAGGGCGGGAAGCTGCGGCAACGCGTGCAGGGGACGAACATCTGCACGCTGACAGGACGAGAGTTCTTCGCCGAGCTCGCAGCGCTCCAGGCATTCTCTCCTCGGGCAACTTTTCGCGATGACCGCCTAGCCTACTTCGGGCTCGGCACGGGGGCACAGGCGGAGGTCGCCAACATCACGGGGCTGGTACAGCCGGTGCCGTACGTCACTGGCGAGTTTCTGGCGGCGGTACAGGTCCCTGCAACATTCCCCGCGTCGTCCACTACTCGAACGTCTGTCCAGCTCATTCGGGAGTACGGCCGTTCTGAGGTCAGTCTGGGAAGTACGGTGGTACTCACGGAAGCGGGCATGTACTCTGACGGGGACCCCTCGAGCAATTGGGCAATCGGGAGCCGTCCGACGGATTACGCCACTGCCTCTGCCGATGCTCCGTTCTTCTACAAGGCGTTCGAGCCCGTGGCGAATACCCCCGATCTGACGCTGCGTTTGACGTGGGAAGTGAGGTTCGTGTGAGTCAGGATTACCGCCGGTTCCCCTTCCTTCGGGGCAACACCGACATCCCCGTGGTCACCCAGCCTCTCCTACGCGGCACGGTGCGCAAGGACACCTCCACGGGGGAGATCACCGCTCTCCCGTTGTCCTCCGAGCTCCGGGTGGAGTCTGATACGGGAGGCCCAACGTCCGTCGTGTTCGCGACTTCGAGGGAACTCAGCTCGATCGTCACGCAGTTGAATACCGCATTGGCGGGTACTGCTACGGCGGAGGAAGTGGACGGGGTTCTGGCACTACGGTCGGTGACGGCCGGTGATGGTGCGTTTGTGCGGGTTCACCCTGAGACCGGAGGCTTCACGGATGCAGCTCCGTTCTTCGGGCTGAGGCAGCACCCGCACCCAGAGGCCACTGTGGCTTCGGGGGACGTTGAGGCATCGAATGTGCGGTCGCAGACGCAAGGCAACCCGCACGGTACGGGGATGCTGGCCAACGAGGATGACCGCCTCGAGGAGAATACCAATCGCCTGGCGTCCGTTCTGGCTCTCAATGGCGATTTCCTGTATTCGGCCCTGAAGGCTCCTGTTGCGCAGCACGCCGTTCTTGACGTGGACGTCTCCGATGTTGCGTGGTCGCCCCGAGTGGTCCTGGACGCCGACGGAAACGTAGAACAGCTGAACTTGTCGAATCTGGTGCCGGTTGATGCCGCTCTTGCGGGGCGAGTCTACGTCGGCAATCTGGCGAACAGCTCTACGCTGTGGGACCTCAGCCAGTACTTCCAGGTAGTGGACGCGGACGGCAACCAGATTCCGTCGCAGTTCTTGAGCATCGTGCGCGTCGGCGCAGTGACCCGTGGTCAGCGCGTAGCGGCCATGCCTACCTTCGGTACGGAGGACGCGGCACCTGCGGGGGCAATCGGGGACACCGCAACTGCGGCACCGGACGGCGGAAACGCGCTGGGAGTAGATCTCACCAAGGAGCCCTCTGCCGCGATTACCGAGGTGAAGGACCGGACTGCGATTGTGTGCGCCGGTGCCACTTTCGTTACCAATGGCGTAGTAGCGGGCGACGTTGCCGTCGTCTCTGCGTCGACAATCTCCACCCCATACAACCACAACGGCACGTACCTGGTAGACGTCGTGGTGTCGGAGACCGAGCTCGTTCTCCGCGCATCGGTCCCAGGGCAGAAGGCCTCGTTGAACTTGTCCGGCGGTACGCTGGGCAACGTGGTGGTTTCCAGCGGTGGGGACTTCCAAGACAACGTCTGGCTATCGTTTGTGCCGCCGATCCCCCGCACAGTGACTCGGAATGGGGTGGACTTCCGGGTGCATCTAGGGCTCGAGCGTTCGTTGGCCGAACTCCAGGCCGACACGTTGATCAAGAACTCGATTCGCGGGGCGCCGGAAACCGACGGCTTCATGATGCGCGGGGTCTGGCAGCGTCACACGCTCGAAGGTGCGTACGATGGTCCGTGGCCGCGGTCTCCTGCAGTGGCGGACAACGGTCGTGGCGCGTTCATTACCCAACGCGGGCGCCCCATCACCATCCACAAGAGGCTGGACGCGGCGTACGCGGGGGGAACCCCCGATCGTACATTTGCCGCGGGCGAGGTGCTGGCCAACAACATTCTGGTCGCGGACGCCACCGATACGTTCACCGAGAACGACCTCGGGCGTGTGATCTCTCTGGTCGGCGGAACTATCCCTACGGGGTTCCGTGCCGTTATCGACATTCTGTACGAGGGCGGTAACTCTGCTGCGTTGCGCCGCATCGATACTGCGTCCAACACCTCCATCCCGGTAACTGCGGTAGTGGGCTACACCATCTTCCGTGACGCGCTCCGGCAGATGCCCGCGTCTCTTCAGGTGGTGGTGCCCGAACACCACTCCGGGACGGATGACACTGCAACTCCGGGCATCGGCTACGTCCGGGAGAAGAGCGACGTCGCAGAGGTTGCGGACGCGCTCATCGGGACCCTTGGCTTCTTCCACGTAGAGGAGATCGCAATTCGTGGCGCATCGGGCGCGGGAGTCAACCTTCTCGGGTCCACGGGTGTGTTTGCGGTAGGGACTTCGTACGTCGACCTGTCCTTTGACCCTGCGGCTACGTACAACTTCCATGCGCCCTTGAACGCCTCTCTGGGGCTTATTGGCGACAAAGGGCCCATGCTCTGTCGCGTGATGCACGGGCCGGAGATGGGGTGGTACTGGGTTCACCGGATCCGGTCTGTTGCGGGGGCAAGTGAAGCGGCAGACCGCTTGGTTCTTCGTACTCTTGAGGGCGGCACCCCCGTGTGGACGGCAAGTGCCACCTATGAGCTCGCGTTCTACAATGTGGTGTTCGGCACACAGGTCCCCAACACGGACGACGGGTCCTGGGCGGGTGTGCGAATTTACACCGACCTGGAGCACAGTGCTGGTACTACGGGCTCTGCCCTAAACCTGGCACATCGCGGTACCGGCGCCTCGTTGTTCATTGGGCTCAACGACGGCAGTTTCGTCGCCGATACGAACGGGGACGGCGCCGTAGGGAACGCGATTAGAGTGGAGGCGTACGCCCCCGCTAACGGGCTGCTTGTTGGTGCCGTGGGCGATACGGGCGGCGCGGATTCTCGGCGGGCAGGGTACGCAGCGAGATTGAAGGCGCGGACGCACGCGCGCGACCTGTCCGTCTCAGTGTCTGTGCTTTCGCAGGCGGATCAAGCCGCCACCTTCTGGACGCATCAGGGGGGCACCGACCCCTCACTGGTTGTCACGCGGAGCTCGACCGACGCATTTCCTGACATCCAGGACATTCATGTTCCTGGGTTGGGGATTGTCGGGAACGTCGGGGACACCCAACTGGGCATGGGTACCGCCGTAAACCTGTGGGCGGGTATCTGGCTCCACCAGAACGTATCTGGCGGGGCGGGAAACGACTGGGAGCCGGGCTTCTTCTTTGCGGAGGGCTTGGCCGTCGTCGGGCGGACGGCTCGTCCGGCGCTGGACGAAGACTTGGTGAGCTACCTCGGTCGGGGGGCCTACCTCGGGTGGGACGCCCCCGCGGCACTGGGAGACCCCGCAGAGGTGGCGCCAGGGGCGGCTTTCGCGGGTGCCCTTGGGGGGCCTGTTACTCCCCCCGACTACTCCACGTTCAACATGGACCATGCCGGCACTATTTACCTAGCGGCAGCGGTGACGGCGATCTCGGGGGCAGAGGAACTCCTTCTCGGCACACGAGTGGTCATCGAGTCGGGGGCCGATGCAGGGAAGAACTTCCGCATTATCCACTTCGACCGTGGTAGCGAGATTGCAGCGCTCGCGGGACCGGCAGACATCACCGCATCGTATTCCGCGGACTACCGGATCTACGGAAATCGGTGGAGGGAGATCTACGGCAGTGTGGGGGACTGGACGCAGATTGGAACGCGGTTCGCACGAGGGGACCCCGCCGACCTTCCCGTAGTCACGTTGGGGCGCGTGTTGAACACGCTGGATGACCCCCTGTCGTCGGCCTCGTGGCC
>Ga0208299_1000765_pt1 | contig 27482 bp, 12 predicted proteins | sample 15_taG_FD_184089 | JGI IMG/M metagenome (GOLD analysis project Ga0208299, IMG submission 184089) | Marine viral communities from the Subarctic Pacific Ocean - 15_ETSP_OMZ_AT15312 metaG (SPAdes) (version 2) | ecosystem: Environmental > Aquatic > Marine > Oceanic | place: Pacific Ocean | collected...
ATTTCTTTAAAGGACTTGTAATTCCTAATAAAGTTTCATTACTTATTCCTAAAAGTGATATAAATTATGATAGTAAAAATTATAGATTAGCTATAAAATTAAGTGCTTCAGATAGCGCTGTAGATATAATAATTCAACTGAAAAATAAAAGAGCATAAAAATTATGAGTATATTTACTAAAATATTTTCAAGTGGGGCCACAGAGCTAGTAAAAGGAGTAGGTGGAGTTATAGATAACTTACACACTTCTAAAGAAGAAAAGCTTGCTGCAGAACAAAAAATAAAAGAATTAATCTCCAATTATGAAGTTGAAATGGAGAAAACAATAACCGATCGGTGGAAAGCAGATATGAATTCTGATTCATGGCTTGCTAAAAATGTACGTCCTTTAGTACTTATATTTTTAGTGCTTAGTACTGTATTAATGATATTTATAGACGCAGGTACAATAAAATTTCAAGTTGAATCTAAGTGGACTGACCTTTTACAGTTGGTACTAATTACAGTAATTGGTGCTTATTTTGGAGGAAGAACACTTGAAAAAAGTAAAAAAAATGACATTAAATGAAATAGCGTATAACTTATTAAATTTATTTAGAGGAGGAAGAAGTAATCAAGACGAACATATTTCTCTCGATCAAGTTAAGTTTAATATTAAACATTATAGAGCAATGTTTATTAGAAGAGATTTTGCAAAAAATGGATTTACTAGTAGACATATTGAGCAAGATTTAGGATGTGTAGATGTTAAAAAAGTAGATGCTAGTAAATGTTGTAAATTATCATCTGAGTGTTCAGTATATAGGACAGTATCTAAAATTCCAAAAACTATAAGATATAACTTTAAAGAAGCTATTAGTTATGTAGGAGATTTAACAGGAATTGGAAATATTCCTATTGTTAATTCCAACACAATTCAATGGTTACCTTATGATAAGTATACAAAAGATAAAATTAAATCTTATATGATAGGAGATTATGTATATATTTATAATGCAGAAGGATTAGAATTTATAAATGTTAGAGGAGTGTTTGAAGATCCAGAAGATGTAGCTAGATTTTCAGATTGTGATGGAGTTAAATGTTATAATGATAGTAAATCAGATTATCCTATTTCTATTGATATGTTAAGTTTAATTAATCAAAGTTTAATATCAGGAGAATTGTCTTTATTATCAGGAACGTTTAGTGATACAGAAAATGATAGAATGCAAGATCCCAAAACAGTTAGAGGGACTGCGCCTAAAAAATAATATAGATGTCATATAATTTAAAAGATATATATGTAGACTATCAAAATGAATATAATGATGATATTAATAAAACTATTTTTACAGATATAGTACATCAATTTAATATGATGATAATGGATTATATTTTAGAAGGTAAAGAATTTAATATGGGGAATAATCTTTCAACCTTATCTATAGTTAGGAGAGATAGAGATCCTAGATCACCTAGAATAGATTGGGGAGAGAGTAATAAGTATAAAAAAGAACTCCTAGAAGAAGGTCAAAATTTATACAACTCGGAAACGGGTGAAGGAATAAAGTGGTATATTTATCATACTGATGAGTTTTATTGCAAATACTATTGGAGGAAAGGTAAATGCAAAGTACCAAATAAATCAGTATATAGATTTGATGCTACACGTGGAATAAAAGGTAATAAAGAAAAGTTAATCAGTCTCTTAAAACAAGATGACTTAGCATATTTAAAATTTAAAAAACATAATTAAAATGGCAGTAATAAGAAAACAAAATGGTGGAAATAGGTATAAAAAACGACAACTTAAAAAATCTAAAAGATTATTTAAAAAAGCTGAAAGATTAGAAAAAAAAGCAGATGAGGCAAAAGCGTATACAAAAGAAAAATATGGTAAAGAAAGTTTATTTGTATTTCAACCAAGTGGTAAACGTGCTAGAAGACGAGCTGAGAAAGCATTAAATAAAGCAAAAGCAGGAAGTAGAAAAGCTTATAGAAAAGGAAAGAAAGCAGGTATATATAAAACAGGAGGATTTATAGAACCACCTATTGAAGAAATATAAAATAAAATGGCAATATACAAAAATATATCTAGTAAAACTATAATACGAAAAGTATTTAGGGATTTAAAACCTCAAAACGAAGATTGGATTGATGACGCTATTGAGTGGATTGGAGAAGCTTTAGAGCATATCGGATCATCTACACAGCTATGTCAAAAACAATGTATATTAACTATAAAAGATCATAAAGTGTTAATGCCTACAGATTTATATTATATTAATCAAGTGGCTATTAATAATTCTGTATCTCCTGTATCATCTAATGAATTAGATACTTTAACAGAAAGAGTTGTAGAGCTTAAAGAAGCTATCGCAGCTGCTCAAGCCGATGATTTAGAATATTCTGATACTGCTGCTATATTACATGAGATTAATGCTAGAATAGTTGTTATAGAAAATATATACTTTAAAAACGAAAATACTATGCAACCTTTACAATATGGTGCAAGTACTTTTCATAGAAGTATGCATTGTGAAGGATGTGTAAATGAAAATACAAACTATGAAGATACATATATAGTTGACTGTGATTACATTAAAACTTCATTTGAAAGTGGAAAAATTTGTTTAAGCTATACAGCTTTTCCTACAGATGAAGATTGTTATCCTATGGTTCCAGATGATATAAGCTTTAAAGAGGCTATGTTTTGGTATATATATAAAAAGATTTTATTATCTACTCCTAAATTTAAAAATAATCAAATAGGATATGAGTTTGCAGAGGCTCAATGGAAATATTATTGTACCCAAGCTAGAAACGCAGCTAATTACCCGGATATAGATAGATATGAATCTTTTATGAACCAGTGGGTTAGATTGATTCCTAATATCAATAGACATGATGTAACATTTGAACAATTAAATACAAGAGAAAATTTACATAGAAACTAAATGGAAGAAATACTAAAACTAATAGAAGGTTATGGACTACCGTTAATATTATTACTAGGAGCTTTATACGCACTATATAGGTTTTTAGTGTTTAGCTTATATGAAGTAAAGAATCAATTCTCTCGTCATCACGAAAAGGCAGCAGAAAATTTTGAGGAAATGAAAAAGAAGATTGATATAATTTTAGAATATATAAGAAAGCACTAATGGCGGAAAAAAGATTTATAAAAGGATTATTTAAAGATACTGCGCATATTGATCAACCTGCAGGAAGTTGGAGATATGCTAAAAATGCTATAATAAATGATAAAAAAGGTAGTGTGTCTAATGAAGGAGGGACAGATTATAATACTAATATTACAAATAAATTAAAACCTTTACATAATTATAAAGTTATAGGAGCTATTGAAGTTGATCAAGATAGAACAGTTTTATTTTTAAAAAAAACTACTGCAAATTTCGACTCACAAATAGGATTATGGAAAGATGGTTCTTATACAACTTTATATGATCCTGATCCTATAACTCAGGGACACGATCTTAGTTTTAGTATAGATCATCCAATTGAAGGTACTTTTAAAATAAATGCTAAAGAAGATTTAATTGTATATTGGACAGATGATTTGAATCCTCCTAGAGCATTTAATATTGATAGGCAGCAAAGAGCATTAGCAGCATCAACAACTCCAAATCCAACTACAGAATTATATGGTATAAATGCGTGGACTGCTAATGATAAACATCATGTAGAACTTTTAAATTTATTTCCATATTCTGGTCCTGTTCCACATGTAGAATTAGATGAAGGAGATGGAACATATCAAGGATCTATTATTGAAGGGGGAGGATTAAGAACAGGAGTTTATTATTTAGCTCTAGCTTATGTAGATGATGATTTTGTTGCAACTAATTACGTAACAATAGCTAATCCTATTTCTATTGTTGATGAATTTGATCATACTCGTCCTACTGCTAAAAAAGACGGTATGAAAGAAGGAAGTCAAACGTCTAAAGCTATTAAATGGCAAATAACTAATCTTAATACAGATTATAGTTTTATTAGAGCTACAGTTGTACGTAAGATGGGAGATGCTACTGAAGCCTTTAAATTAAATGATTTGTCATTTAGTACATCTTCTATAGATGTTGTATTTAGTGGAACAGAAGGATATGTACCTAGTTCAGTAGAAGATATTATAATAGATACTATATCATATGAAACAGCAAAAACAATTAACCAATTAGATGGTATTTTATATTTAGGTAATGTAACAGGTACTCAAGATGTGGGGTATCAAAAATATGCAAATAATATTGAATTACATTCTTTAACTAAAACTATAACTGATTTTGATGAGTATTGGGCAACAATAGATAATTTTGAAAGTGGATTTGGTAATCTTCCTGTTGATAAAGGTAATTCTGTAGATCAGACTAAATCTTATAGGCATCTACCTAATATTTTTAAGTATAGAGGATATATGAGAGATGAGGTATATGCTTTTTATATAGCATTTATTATGAATGATGGTAGCATGTCGTATGCTTATCATATACCAGGTAGAGATGTCGTTACAACAGATGATGAATTAGCTGAGCCGTCTGGTAATTACATTAGTAATGACTTAAAAGATCTTAGTAGAGCATATGCTAGAAATTTTCATTTTCTTGAATATAGTGACCCCAATATTTATGCAGGTTCTAATTGGATGAATTATTGGGAAAATGCTACAGAAATTTATCCTCCTACAGATGATTTTGAAATATGGGATGGAGCTTCTAATGTAGCAATAGGAAATCTACAAGGTTCAAATGTTAGACATCATCATTTTCCATCTAATAAAAATGATAATAGACAAACTATTGTTGGAAATAATTGTACTACAGAAAATGCTGAATCTATACCTGTTAATGTGGCTACATATCAAAATTTAGAATTAGAATTTAATCAGAATAATAATGGTCATCATGTTGAATTGCCTACGTATCCAAGTTGGAGGAAACATAAATTTCATGATGAACATAATGTTGCTAATGATCAAGATGCCGTTAATGCTTTATGGAATGGTTCAACAACACTCACTGCTAATCAACCTATGGATGTAAATGTATGGTATTTTATGGTTTTAAAACAAATGACTAACAATGATCCGAATAAACCTGTTAAAACTAGAATAGGGACAGACTCTAAATCTTATGGGGCTACAAGTGCTTGTGAGGATGAGGTTTGTCCTACAGGTGCTTGGGGTTGTTTTCAATGGCCTGGCTGTGGTGATGGGGGACTGCTGGCTTATCGAGCGGTGGATTTTAATTGGGCTACAGGAGGAAATTGTGGTAGTGGAGTTACTATACATTTAGAACCAGGAGAGAGTATTTGGATAGAAGGAAATGCTGATGGTAATACTCAGTCAGATGTTAGACAGGCTAATATAAGTGAATATGATTGGAATTGTAATCAAAGTACTCGTACTCACTCCGGGGGATCAACTTATGAATATGAACATACTCATGTTAGATTTAGTATTACATCATCTATTAATATTATAGATATAGATGAATATAGTGATGCTTTAATTTCACATGATGTAGATATATTAGGATTTCAATTAAGAGATATAAAAATTCCTAAAGATATTGCAGATAAAGTACAAGGATTTAGAATATACTATGCTAATAGAGAGCATTCAAATAAAAGAATTTTAGGACAGTCTATCTTAATGCCTATGGCTAGAAGATATGCTCAAATGGGTATATGTTCAGAGGCTATAAATAGTACAAATTTTGAAGAGTCACAACACATTCTTAGTACATTACAATCACAACCAGAATATTTTTATCATGTAGAACCATGGGCCTTAAATACTACAGATTATTTTCCTTTAATTACTACTATGTGGGATGATCCTAATAATGCTATTTTAACAGATAGAGAAGGATATAAAGGATTTAGTTTTCATGATTTTCATTTATTAAGATCACATAATAGTTTAGTTCCTGCTACACATATAACTCTTGAATATGCAGTTGAAAACTTTGCTTGGAATGGACCAGCTATTGATCAGGATAAAAAAATGACTTCTACACTTGAGCACCCTGATAGTATAGCAACTATAAGTGAAGAATGGGGGTGGGATACAGAATATAATTGTTATCCTCAGAGAGTAAATTCAGCTATTTTTATAGGGCATAGATATGATAATGTTACTGATAGACTTCCTAGAATAATAGGACAAAAAGCAAAAACTTATTTACGTGGAGATAGTATATTTAATGGGCAAGAATTAGGATTTGGAGGAAAAGTATTTAATGAATTTGGCACAAGTTGTATAATTTTTAATTTAATGGATGGTCATGAATTACATGCAGTGGCTACAAGAAATACTCCGGGTGGTGCTACCGGTAATTTATTTGATAATTATGGATTAAATCATGAGGGTGGATGGTCTTTATTAGTAAATCCTTTACACCAACCAGCACCAGGGCATTCTCCTGTAACACATGATAGAAGTAATTATTGGCTTATTAATCTTCATGCATTTAAAACAGACTTATATAAATCTATAGATAGTCAAGATTTAATATGGACAGGATTTGAAATCATAGGAAATGATTTAGATAATTTTACTGCTGATGAATCTGGTAATATGGGTACAGGTACAGGAAATACAGAAGATATAGTTTCTGAGGGAATATTTGGAGGAGATACTTTCATATGTAGACATGGATTCCCTATATCTTTAAAACCGAGTAATACACAAGAAGAATCTACTCCTAGACGAGCTGTTCATTTTCATATTAATGAAAGTCCGGATAATATTAATTTTAGACATACAGAATCTGATGATAGTTTTTATTTTCCAGGAACTCCTGCAAGAGAGATGTTAAAATATTCTGGACTTAAAGACTTTAATAGTCAAGATAATTTAAAATATAATGCTAACTATTCTGAAGTAAATGATATCAGACCAGCATTTCCATTACCTTTAAGAGAGACTAAACAAGAAGACTTTTCTACAAGAACTCATAGAAGTGCTAAGGAGGATACTAGTAGTTTAATAGATAATTATAGGATATTTTTAGCTAATCAATATAAAGATCTTCCTAAAAATAGAGGAGAGTTATGGAAATTATCAACATTTAGTAACCTATTATTTTTCCATATGGAAGAAACTTTATATAAAGCTAAAGGTAAACAACAAATGCAAATGAAAGATGGTAGTGAAGCTTTTATAGGTAGTGGAGATATATTTGCCCAAGAGCCAGATGAAGTAATTCATACTAAAGGTGGATTTGGAGGAACTAAAAGTCAATGGGCCGCACTAACTACTAGACACGGTTATTTCTTTGTAGATAAAGATTCCAGAAAAGTTTTCTTAATGAAAGAACAATTAGCAGAAATTAGTAGTTTAGGACTAGAAACTTGGTTTAGAGATAATTTAAGATTTACTTTAGAGAATTATGGATTAAATCCTAATAGTGTTATTGATAATCCTATAGTAGGTATGGGATTTCATTCTGTATGGGATCCAAAATATAAACGTATTATATTAACTAAAAGAGACTTAGTTCCTACAGCTTTATTTTTAAATAAATATAATACTGGAGTTTATCCTATTCCTTATGGAAATGTTAGATATAATTCTAGTACTGGTTTTTATCAAGTACGTATAGCATGTCTTTCTCTTCCAGGAGTGTCGTGTTCAGAATGGGTTGATATAGAATGGTCTAATACAGCATATTTTGAACCTGGTAATGGATGGACAATATCATATTATCCTGAAATGGGTGTATGGGTAAGCTTTCATGATTATATACCTTATATTTATTTTAATACTTCTACTGATTTTTACTCTTTAACGGATCAACACCCTGCACCTGTTGCTTCTTGGAGTACTTTAACTGCTACTCAAAAAAGAGATTATGCAACAGATAATGCAACGCTTTATGGTAACTCTGTAATATGGAAACATAATTCAGACACTAAAGGAATATTATATCAAGAAAATGAATCTCCTAGTACTAGTGGATTATCTAATACTGCTTGGTTAGATTTAGTAACATATTATAATTTTGAATTTGAATTTATACATAATGATCTTTCATCTATAGATCAATTATATTCTAGTTTTAATTATACTTTAGAAGCATTTAATTCTGACGGAATAAATATTTTAAATCATGGATTTACTTCTTTTTATTTATATAATACTTTACAACTTTCTGAAGAGTATAATTTAGAGTATTTAATAAATACTAGGCGTGTAGGTAATAATTGGAAAGTTAATAAGTTTAGAGATATGGCTGCTTTAGCTACAGATACAAGTTCTTATTATACTGCTACCGGATCTAATATAATAGGGGGAACAAATACAGGAACTATAACAACTTCTTCTACAAATAATATGTTTACTATAAGTGGAATGAATGAGACTATAAATTCAAATTACATAGATTCAACAAAAAATTGGGACAAAAAGAAGAAATTCATAGATAAATGGATAGGAATTCGTTTAATTTATAACAACATATCAAATAATTTACTAAATTTGTATTCTACGAATGTAGAAGCAAGAAAATTCTATAGATAACATGGCAAGAAAAACTAAAAATAAACGAAATAGATATCGAAGTATATATCAACTAGGAGGGCTACAAGGTGTACCCACTAATCTTAATGTATCTGATACTACAAATGTAACTCCAATACAAAGAGGTCAGCAATTAGGACTTTTAAGTAATTCTCAAAATATAATGCAGCAACAAATGGCTAGATTAAATGCACGTGAAATAGAAAAGCAAAATAAAATAGCAAAGAACAGGGATAGTTATATACGTCCAGGCGATTTAAGATCTTTTAATCAATTTAAAAAAACTATTAAGCCAGTAAGTACTGATCCAATGCAGGCTGGTCCTAGACTATTTCAAGGTGGTGGAATGTATGCTGATAATACAGTGCAAGCTGCAGCACAAGGTTTACAAGGGTCTACTTCTAATATAGTGTATCAAGAACAAGATCCTAAATTACAACAACAAAGACTATTATCTCAGGAAGAAGAATTAAACAGATTACAAGAGGAATCTAAAGTAACAGAGCAAGAAGTTAAACAACAAGAGGAACAAGGTAAGCTTGATGTACAAGCAGCAGCATTAAAACAACAACAAAAGTTTGCACAAGGTGAAATGGCTGCAGGAGCTTTATCAAAAGCTGCAGGTATGTCTTCTGGTCAGCAATTAAAAGGAGCTGCATTAAGTGGTGCAATAAAAGCTTATCAAGGAGTAAGAGCAGCTAATCTTGGAAGTAAATTAACGCAAGCAGGAATAGCAGGTGCAAAAGGAGCAAAAGTAGCAAGTTTAGCAGGAAAGGCAGGGGCTTTTCCTATGTCTTCAGCTACAACAGGAAAAACAATAATTACTGGTGCGGGAGGAAATGTAATTAAAGGAGGTAGTGCTGTAGGAGCAGGTCTAAAATCATTTATGAGTTCAGGTGCAGGACTTGGTACTGTAGCAAGTTTAGCAGGTGCTGGATTAAAAAAATGGGCTGCAGATGATGATCCAACAACTGCTGATTGGGGAGATGTTGGAGGTAGTGCATTAAGTGCAGCTGGAACAGGAATGGCTATTGGTTCGGTTATTCCAGGAATTGGAACAGCAGTTGGTGGAATAGTTGGGGGATTATATGGTGCTGGTAAATCAATTTTTACTGCTAAGAAAGCTAAGAAAGAACAAGACAAGTATTTAGCTAAAATTGAAGAAAAGAAACGAAAATACAGTAAAGAAGTAGGCGAAAGGTTTGCCACTCAAGGATCTGCTGTTAGAGCTGGAGAATTGAAAGGAAAGACTTATTCAGGATATGATTATGGTAGAAATATAATGGCACAATTAGGGGGCATGAGAATGGGTATTCCTAGATATGGTTATGCCGCTTAAAAAATAAAAATTATGCTAAGACAAAAGTTTGTAGACAGACTAAGAAAAAAATATCAATATGCAGGTATGAAAACTACTACACCTAAGAGTGTAGAAGAATCTATAAAACCTACACCTCCACAATTAACTCCTGGATTTGTTGTACCTGAGGAAAGTGGGGGGCAAAAAGCACTATCTTTTGCAGCTAAAATAGCAAAGTATGCTCCACCATTAAAAACAGCCGGAAAATCTATTTTTCGAAAAGCAGCATCAAAAGCATTAGGACCCTTATCATTAATGTTAGGAGCAACTAAAGCTTATGCTCCACCAATTATTGATCCAAAAACAGGAGTAAATAGATATTCAGGAGAACAATCCTATACTCCTTTTCAAACAGGTGGAATGTATAATCAAATGCAACAATATAAAAAAGGTGGCGAATCAAAAAAACAAAGAAGAAATAGAATTAAGAATTATACACACCCTTACTTACAACAGTATTATGATGAATTTGCAACTAAAGGTAATATATCAAGTAAAAAAGATGTAAGAGATATATTATCACAAATGAATGTTACACCTAGTGATACAGCATTTGTTAATACTGGGTATGGGGTAAGTGATGTGAGATCTTCAAATGTTTTTGATGTTAATCAATATATTGGTTCTCAAATGTATGATAAGAGTGGTACTGGTAATTGGTCTGGTAATATAGGGCATGAGGATAAAATGCCATATTATACATCAGAACCAGATGAAGAAGGTGTTTCTTGGGATTTTATGCAAAACCTGTATCGTAATGATGCTGATACTTATACAGGAGTACTTAAATCTAAAAAACAAACTGGTGGAATGTACGATCAAATGAGACAATATCAAGGAGGTGGAATGGTATTACCAGGAGGAGAGATGGAGCAAATACCAGGCAGTGATGCAGTACAATTTAATGGGGCAGATCATGATCAAGGTGGTATTATGTTAGATCCACAAACAGAAGTAGAAGATGGGGAAACTATGGATCAAGTAACTATGGCTAAAGGTGGGGGACAAAGAAAAGATTATTTCTTTTCATCACATTTAAAGAAAGGTGGAAAATCATTTGCTGATATGCATAAAGATATATTAAGAGATGGAGGTAATCAACAAGAAATTGATTGGTTAGCTCAAATGCAAGAGAATGCTGCAGGTAGAGATCCTAATCAAGTAGCTAAACTTGGGGGAGTAATGAAATATCAAAATGGTAGTTTTTTAGAGAGAGATCAAGTAGGGCCTGTAGCAACTGTAATACCTGAAGAAGATGAACTAGATGTTTATGATGAATACGGAAATCTTACAGCAGATCTTGTAGAGGGAGATTATAGTCAGCTAGCTGGAAATAAGCCATTAACGGAAGAAGATAAGAAACAACTTAAAAATGAAAAGAATCCAAGTAAAATTAAAGAATTTTTTGCAAATCTATTTAAGAAAAAAGAATTAACAGATGAAGAAAGATATAAGAGAAGTCTTCAAAGAAAAACTCCTGCAGGTGCTTATATAGGGGGAGCAGCTCAATTATTTCCTGCAGCTTATGCTTTTTTACATAAACAACCTGAAGCACAACAGATAGATTATACTCCAGGATTTACAAGTCCAATTATAGCAGAGAGAGGAAAAGCAGCTAAATTAGACCGAGTAAATTATAATGTAGAAAGAGCTAGAAATGCTGGAGATATGAGAGCTATTAATAAGTATATAGAAACTTCTGGAGGAGGACCGGCTAATGTTATTAATAAAATGATGGCTTATAGTAAGAAACAACAAGGAGATGCAGCCATATCAGCTGCAGAAACTAAAGCAAATATAGAAATAGCTAATAGAGAAGCTCAATTAGCACAACAAATGGAGTTAAGTAATTTACAAAGATCTCAACAAGCATCTACTGCAACTGCTCAGTTATCTCAACAAGAAGCTGCAAGAGCTGATGAAGTAGAAGCTATAAATGCAGCAGCAAAACAAAAACGTATAGAGGATATGGAATACATGAAGTATCAAGGTTTAACTGCAGCTGCGCAGGGTATAGCTGGTATTGTAGGAGACTCACTAGATTATAAAGCGCAAGAGAGATTAGCTCAAGTATTAGGATCTGAGGGTATATATGAAAGAGAAAAGATAGTGAATTTCTTAATGAAAGAAGGTATGACAGCGAAAGAGGCTAAGAAGAAAGCTAGAGAGTTGTATAATAAATATAATCCTAAAGAGGATGAAAATATATCAGTATAAAAAATAAAAGACAATGGCTAGATACGATTTACCACAATATCAATCAATGTACAGAGATCCACAATCTGTAGCTATAAATACAGCATTAAGACAAAGATATGTTGAAAATTTTGCAGGGGCTGATGCTTTACAAGGAGCAGTAGATGATATGACTTCAGCAGATTTTGAAGGGGATAAATTAGAAAAGCAACAGTTAGTTGATAAGTATAATGCTAAATTAAATGAAATGAGTTCGCAAGGAGACTATGAAAGTATGGGAATGCGTGTAGCTAATAATGCTAGAGATTTTGTACAAGATTATAAACCTGTGCAGAAAAATAAAAAAAAATACGATGACTATATTATAGAGTTAGATAGATTACGAAAAGCTGGAATCGCTGGTGGAGGTATAAGTGAATTTGTTTATACAAGAAAAATAGCTGAGGCTAAACATGGATATTATGGGCTACAACGTAATGAAGAAGGGAAAATAGATGAAGGTTCATATTTCTCAGGGCCAGGTGTTGTTAAAAGTGTAGATTATATAAAAGTATTAGATGATGCTCTTACTGGTATAAAGCCTGATAAAGCGTCTACAGTTTTCGATATACCTCAAGATCAATTAGTACTTGATCAATATGGAAGATTGAATGTTAATCCAATGGTAGATAGAGAAACAGGAAATATAATATATTGGGTTGAAACAACAGAAGGTAGAGTAGAAGTTAGTGCAGATAGAGTACAAAGAATTGTAGGAGATGTCTTAGCGGATCCAAGTGTACGAATGTCGATGGAGCAAGATGCTCATCTTACTACATTTGATATGAGTCAAGAAGATATTACAGCAACACTAGATGAGGAATTCGCAAAATTAGATAAACAGATACTTGAAGCTAAAACTGATGAAGATAAAGAAGCATTAGAAGAGCGAAAACAAGAATGGTTAGATAAACAAGCAAATGAAGGTGATTTAAGTTTAGTAAGAAGTCTTACAAGAAATAATATAATGTATAGAGCATTAGATGCTTCTGTAGCTAAACATGCTTATTTAGAAACTGAACGTAAGAAATTACTTGATTATGATGATGATTATGTGCGAAGTCAAACTGATCTAACTAATAAATCTGTTCCAGCTGTGAATCTATTTGCAGATGCAAGTGAACAATCAGGATTAGGAGGTGATACTTTTAAGAAGAAAACAGAGTATGTGATTACTACACAATCAGTAATTGATGATTCATATACTAATTTACTTAATAAGAATAAAGTTTATGCTGATGAAAAAGGTGTAGATGCTAAAACACTAGAAGACATTCAAACTGAACTTCATAATATTCAAAATGCAGAAGAATTTGAAGAATTAGCTAAAAGTTATAATATGACTCCTGAAAACTTTAGAGGGGAAGTAAATAAAATTCTTGAAAATGAGTCCAGAGTAAATCTTGTTAATCAGAAAATAGAGGAAGCTACAAAAGAGTTATTTGGAGATACATATAATGAAGACATTAGTGCAGAGTATGAAAATAAAGAAGTGTCAGGATATAAAGGATCAAAATCTGAGTTTTCATTAAGTTATAAAAAAATAAGAGATACATTAATTTCTATGGGGGAGATTGAAGCAGGTTCTAGTATTAAGGACGCTTTAGATTATTTAAATAGACAACCTACAAAACAAATACCTGGATCATCGTCTGCCTATGGTGGAGGTGCATATTATCCAGCTATTGCAGACGATATACTTCAATATTTAGCTGATAATGAAGGATTAGTAATTAAACCTAAGTCAAAGGGTGCTACAGTTGGAGGTACAAGAGAATCAAATCAACAATTATTTAGGAATGTTAGTAAGAACTATACTGAAAGAATGGAAGAAGATAATGAAAAGTTAAATAAAGAATTTTCAAAACAAATTAAAACAGATGCTTTAATTATAAAAGACTTTGGAACGAAGGATGATGGAGGAATTAAAAATACTGAATATGTTAAAAAACAATTTAAATCTATATTCTGGGATGAAAGTCAAAAAAGAGGAGTATTCCCTCCAGGAATGAAAATAAGAACTCAAAATGGATCATATGAAGGCGACTGGGCAACATATATGGATCAACAATCAATGTGGGGAGATGCAGATTATACAATTAATATCGAAGGTATTGGATTATCTAACGTTCCTAGTGTAGATGGTAAACAGATGTTATATGTACCTATAAAATTCACTTCAGGAAAACAAGAAGGAAAAACAACTTACTTCTTAGTAGATTCTTCTCAACTGCAAAGTGATGAACTAGATGATTGGATGAATTCAGCTGAATTCCAAGTTCAGAAAATGTATGCTAGAGGAGAATGGGCAAATGTTAGTGACTATGCTCCGGAAATGTTTAGTAATGTTGAATTTCAGTATGCTAAGTATGATAAAAATGGTAAACAAATTCAGAAAGAAAAAATTTATATAGATCTCCCAGATGATGATACAGATGAACTTATTGAACATGATAAAGCTGAAGGATTAGCAGTACTTGCAACTGTTTATGCTAATCTAGGATATGCTGATTTATTTAATGAAATTAAACGTAAACGAGGTTTAAGATAATAACTATATGGGAATTACTATAACCAAAGATCTGTTAAATCCACAAACAAATCTACAAGAAGAAATAGATGATAAAAAGGAACCTCAGCAACAAGGGGTAACAGTAAACTCATATAATATGAGTTATAAACCTGATAGAACCTTTTTTGATTCTATGAACTTTACTAATATCTATACAGACCCATTGTATAAATATACAAAGTATGATGTATCCCCAAATAGATTTATAGACTGGGACGAAACAAGAGCTCAAAATCAAAGCACTGGAGAACAATGGTTAAATGGATTAACTAAAGCAGGTGTTACCACACTTGGAGCTATAGCAGAAAATACATTAGGAGTTTTATTTGGACTAGGAGAATTAGTTACTGGAGGAGCTTATTATGATAATTGGATAGGGCATAAAATAGATGGTGCAAATGAGTGGATGAGAGAAGCTATGCCTAATTATATGACTCAGGCAGAGCGTGAATATACTACTGGGCAAAAACTTGGTACAGCTAATTTCTGGGCTGATACAGTAGCGAATGGCTTTGGATATAGTTTAGGTTCAATTGCTACTATAGCTTTAACAGGAGGCGTTGGATTACTTACTAGAGGGGCATCTCTAGCCGCTAGAGGAGCTAGAGCAATGAGTATGTATAATACTACTAAAAATATTGTTAATGCTGCTAAAATAGGGGAGAAAATTGCTAAAGGATCTAAACTAACTGGATTTAAAAATCTAGCTAAAACTATAGATGCTGGTTTAATGATGTCGTTAGCTGAATCATCTGTAGAAGCTAGGGAAACTCAAAGAAATGTATATGAGGATTTAGTAAATAAAGCTTTAATTGAAAATAATTTAACAGATGAATCTCAATTAACACAAGCACATCGTGAAGAATTATTACATGTTTCATATGCTGCAGGTAATAGAGACTTTGTAACTCAATTACCTATTCTTGCAGGAACTAATTTATTAATGTTTGGTAGGCATCTTGCAGGGTTTAAAGCTGCAAGTAAGATTAATAAAGATATAGCATATAATGCTGCTACTCAGAAAGTTGTTAATTCTGTAGCTAAACAGGGAAAGTATAGACAAGCTTTCGAGAAAGTAAGACCTACATTAGGGGGAATAGCAACAGAGGCTGGACAAGAAGGTTGGCAATTTGCATCTAAAGTATATTCTAGTGATTATCATACTAATAAATATTATAATGGAGGAGGTGCTAGTTTAGTATCCTCTATGAATAAAGGAATAACAGATCTCTTTGGAACACAAGAAGGATTAGAGTCAATGTTAGTAGGAGCTATAGTAGGGGGAGGAATGTCAGGAGGTAGAAGTATAATTTCTAAACCTTATGCTCAAAGAAAAAAAATAGCTGAATATGCAAAGGCTGTAGTAGATGGTGGATATCTTAATAATGCTGCAGATAAAGCTCTGAATTTAAATGCAATGTCTGTATTGGTAGAGAAAATGGAAAGCGCAAGAAAATCAGGAGATCTTAAAACGTTTAAAGATGCTCAGTATCAATTAGTTCAAATACATGCATTAAGTAATATAGAAAATGGAACTTTTGATGTTATAATGCAAAAGCTATCTGATACTAAAGGATTAAGTGACAAAGATTTTGCTAAATTATATGGATTTGATCCAGAAGTTTCAATTAAAGAACAAACTAAAACAGAAAATAATCCAGAAGGTAAAAGTAAATCAGATATCATTGAACAATTTAGAACTAAACTAAATGAATTCAAAACTGATTATGAAAAAGTTAATGAATTATTTCCCCCAGTTTTAAAATCTAGCCCTTTTAAAAGAATGACTATGTCTAAAGAAGAAAGAGCTGCTGAAGATGCAACATTTAATGAAAGAAATAGATTAAGAAAACAATTAATATTAAGTGTATCTGGAATTAAAGATAGGAATAAAAGATTGAAATCTATTCAAGAAAAAATGCAAACTATTCTTGCAGATGCTGCAGCTATTAATGGAACTCCTATAAATAAATTTAGATGGATTTATGAAGAAGGATTTGATATTGGTCCTATATTTGAAAAAGATGACGAATTTACTGAGATTCCTGATGTTGAAAAAAAGGTAGTAAGTAGAGAAAAAGAATTAGAGGCAGTTAGAAAAAAATTATCAGATAAAGCTATAGAGTTACAAAATGCGGGGGCATTAGCATCTACCATTCCATTTGCTAATGAAGCACATGATTATTTATCATTATATGCAAAGAATCTAAAAACAGTAGAACTTTATAATAAGTTAGCCTCTGACGAACATTTTAGAAAATTCTTTAATGATGCTCTTGAAGAAAAAGAAAGCGCTGCAAAACAAAAAGCAAATGATGAAGCAAATGAAAAGAATATAAAAGACGCTAAAGAAGCTAAAGATGTACAAGTTTCAGACGATGCTAGTCAAGCAGTTAAAAATAAAGCTGACAAAAAGAAAAGAGACTTAAAAGATAAAGAAGATAGAGCTGCACAAATATGGTTAAATACCGTAAAAAAACTATCTCTTAAAGATGCTTTAATTAAACTAGTTAATATTGATCCTACTGGTATTGAAGATGATCATAAAAGAGTTGGATTACAAAGAGCTATATCAATAATAAAAAATAGAATTGATAAAGCTAATAAAAAAGATCCTAGGAAAAAACCTAAAACATCTAAAGATAAAAAAGTAGAAGACGAAGTTAATGAGGATAAAGTAGTGGAGGAAATGGATCTGGAACCAACAGAAGAAGAAAAGATAATAGAAGAAATGAATCTTGGGGAAGAACCAGAAGATGCATTAACTATTAATGAGAGTAATATTATATTAGATGAGAATAAAGAAAATACTAAAAAGAAAACTCCCCCTAAACAACCAGTTAAAGATCCAAATCAATTAGATTTATTTGCTAAGGAAGGTGAAGTAGTTCCAGATAAACCTGTAAGTGAAGAAGAGTTAGAAATACAACTCGCTACAAATAGTGCAGAAGTAGTAGGAAATTGGAATATACCAGTAGATGAAGATGGTAATATAGTTGAACCAGATCCTGATACTGTTACAGAAAGTGTAGAAAAACCTAGATATGATGATAATAGAGTTCCTGTTAAAACAGAAGAGTTTACTGTTTATAATGAAGACGGAACAGTTCACGGTCTATTTAGAGCTACAACACACTTAGATGGTAGTGTAGCATGGGATATGAGATCTGTTGATATGTGGGTTCCAGCCACAATAATAGATCGTAAGATACAACAAAGAGATAATATATCTAATGAAGAAGCTATTAAAGCATATACTGAAATAAAGGATAGAGATACTAAAACAGGTGAGATGGTTCCTTCTGGTTATACATATACAGTAGGAAAAGTTGGAGGCTATAAAGGAATAATGCATCATAACATGTTTGATAGATTAACTGCAGATCAACAAAATAGAATAGATCCAAAAAGAGCTAAATCTAAACCTGCTACTACAAGTAATCCTATCTTATTAAATAAAGATTTATTACTAGATGATAATATAATAGGGACAGAAGTAGAGTTTGAAATAATTGAAAATGATTGGTGGAAATCTGGTGAAGGGAGACAACTTAGTAAAGATTGGATGGAAATTCCTATATATATTAAGATTGGTGATCAATATATAGGTAAATTAAGAAAATCTGAAAATGAAGAGAGAAAAGCAATAGTAGAAAAGTTACAGAAAGGAGAGAAAGTAACTACTAATATAAATTCAATTAGAGCTAATAACTTTAATAATACTAGAACTGTTGATAATATAGAAGAAGTAGTCTTTAGAGATCCTAGAGAGGTATTCGGAAATAATGATGATGTTTTACTTGTACACACAAAGGCTATGATTGATGGAGATAGTTCACAATGGTCTTTAGGAGAAGTTCATCCGGATAAAGATAAAGGAGATTTAAATAAGATAAGAGTTAATATAGAAGAAGATCAAGATATACAACGACATTCAATTGGTATTGTTATACGTTCTAAACATAATCCCCAACCCATAGATAGAATAGCTTATTTACTTACAGCACATTTAAGTGATAAAGCTAAACTTAAAGTATTAGAACTTTTAGAAAGTAGGGATTTTGATAAAGCTTCTGAAATCGTAGCTTCAAGTATTATTAGAATAGATGCAGAAAATAATCCGAGATTTCTTGAATTTGGAGCATTTGCACCTATAAAAGATAAAGCTGGAAAAACTATTTCAGGAGAAGATTGGATGATTTATTATAGTCCTGCTTTAGGAAAGTTAATTAGAATAAAAGAAACTGAATTAGTAAAAGCTTTTAATGGTAATAAAGCTTATTTTAATGAAGTAAAAATTGGTAAAGATGAAAAAATTGTTATTACTAATAAATATAATACAGATCTTATAGATATAGATATAAAAAAGGATATATCAGATTTCTTAGAAACAAAGAGATATAATGTAATGCGAGATGGTGCTAATTTAAAAGGTGCTTATATCAGTCCCGTGACAGGATATGAATATGCTACTTATCAAGATTATTTATTTGATGAAAAAGAAATAGGAGAAGAAAGAGTTCTTGGAAAAGGACATAATTCTATCCTATCTACAGATATAATTAAGAAAGGGGAAAGTATGTTTAATAACCCTGAAGTAAAATTTGGGAAAGGTAATGTATTAGAAGATACCGCACCGGAGATTATTAAGAAAGCTAAGATAGATAAAACTAAACCAGCAGCTCCAAATATTCAAACAGTAACATACAAAGGAAATACATACTCTGTAGATTTTAATGCAGGAAGTATTACAAATACAAAAACTGGTAAAGTTTTAAAAGGGGGAGTAACTTCTTCTATTGGAAGTAAAATTGTTGATATTGCAATTAGTCAACAAGAAGCTCCAGCAGCTCCAGCAGTTAAAAAGACTAAAACAGTAAAGAAAAGTGATAACTCACAAATAAACGATTTATTTGATAATTTAGGAGGAATAGATCCTGCTACAGGAAAACCAAGAATATGCTAATATGAGTTGTAGATTAATACGAAATAAAAACAATGAAGTTATAGGGGCAGCAGCTCCTAATGGGGAAAATTCTATACTATTTAATAAACTAGTAGAAGCTACTGGTAATTTAAATGAAGCTGAGAATCTATATAATGAATTAGCTTCTAAGGAATTTAAAGCATGGTTTGGTATCAATTGGGAAAGTGACCCTAAATCAGTCGATAGTTTATTTACAGATGAAAACGGAGAACCAAAATTAGTATCTGAAATAGGTTTCTTTTCAGTTAAAAATGCTAAAGGAGAAACATTTCCAATTTTAGCTGAGATTAAAGAAAAAGATGCAGGATTAGGACTTGGCCGTGAACTACAAGATGAGCTAATAAATACTATAGTAGGATTTATAAATGATATAAGAGTAAAACATCCTAATATATTTAGTAGTCCAAAATTAGTAAACAAATATTTTAATTTAGATAAGGAATCAGGACGAAAAGGAATATTAGCAGAAAAGATTTTATTAGAAGCTTTTAATGGCCTAGAACAAGATAATCCAGCAGATGTAGAAACAGCTAAAGAATTATATACTATTCTAACTACACAAGGTAAAGAGGCTTTTGTAGAAGCTTTACCAGAAGGTGTAACTATGAATTCTATAGCAGGGGCCCCTAATAATGCTAGTCAATTATTTATATTAGCTTACCATAATTGGAATTCTATAGAAAATCCTATAACAGGAAATATAGAAAAAGTAGGTGTTAGAGAATTAGTTAAAGATAGTTTAGTACGATATGGAATGAAACTCAAAGATAATATTGGGGAAATGGAAGAGTTTGATGAAGACTTTGTACGAATATATGGAATGTCTAGATTATCAGAAAATCCTCAACAAAAATTATCTCAAGAAGCTAAAGCTATTCTAGGGAATATTACTATAGGTACTAATAGTATCGGATATCCTAGAATTATGCCTATTGATAGTGCGTACGGATTAATGGCTGAAGCTACAGTTAATGAGCCTAATTGGGAAGATATGAAAAGTAAGTTAGTTCATCGTGCGAAGTTTAAACCAGAAATTAGAGCTATATTAAATACTATTAATAAATTACCTGCAAAAGATGAAGCTGTTTTATTTTCTAACTTTAGAATGGCTTATAAGAATTTTATTTTAATTAAGAGTGAAAAACTTACAATTAGACCTAGAAAAGTACGTTATGGAGATGAGATAGTAACACTCCCAGAAGAAACATTTTATATTAATAAAATAATAAATTCCAATCAAAGTCTAGTAGCTAAAAAATCTAAAGCTAAATTTAGAGAGAATGCTAGAGAGATTTTAGGGGGAGTACCAAAGCCTAGAGCTATTTATATTATCGAACCAGATGGTAAAATATCTGTAAAACCAGAAAAATTAAAGAAATTAGAGGTAATATGGAATAAAGTAAAAACTACAGCGGCTAAAAAATCAGTAGACCCTTTAACACGGGATGATATTGATTCTTTAGGAGAGTATTTATGGGAACTTGGTGTAGAATTTGGCCCATCTTTAGAAGCCACACAAGATAATTTAGAGAGATATTTTACTTTAGGGGATGAACAAGGAGTTACAGGAATAGAATTATTCCATAAATTTGTTTCTGAACCTGGTAATAACTTTAATAAATTTATAAACGAACTAAAAAAAGATAATCCTAAAGATATTTATAGAGAGTATAGTTCTTTAATGGATAAGATATCTGAATTAAATCTTCTTTTTGAAACTAGACCATTTGGATCTTTTATCAGTGGAACAAATAAACAATATTATCCTATAAACTTACCAACTAGATTAGATGATTTAGTAAATCTTATTAATAATCCTAAAAATGGAAATGAATTAGCAGAATTCTTTGATACTTTATTAAAAGATCCTATGTATATGCCAGGAGGAAGTATTAGATATGCGTCTCCATTAATAATGGTTTTATCTAATAGTGTTAAAGCACAAGAAAATTTTACAGTAGAGATACTAGACTCTTATAAGGCCTCTAATGAGCTTGTAGCAACAACTGATTATGAAAATCAATCTAGTAAGATATCATTAATTGAAAGATTTATAGCATTTCATAATAGAGGTAATAAAAACTTTACAAAAATAGCTATTCCTATACAAGCTGATCGTAGAAATTTATCATTCTTAAATATACCAAGAATCAGTAGTTATAAAAAATATGGGGTTACTGCTGATCGTAGCCAAATAATAAGAGGTTTTATATTACAAGATTTAGCTAGTATAGAGCAAGCTACAAATCAAGTATTAGAAGCACAGGAAGCGAATGATAGTAGTAATTTAATAAAAGGATATCATTTTAAAGATTCATCTAATCCTTTTGCAATGGATGGTTCTGTATTTACTATGACTCAAATTAGAGGACTAGAAAATACTGAAGTAAAAGATGGTCTTAATATGTCTTATTATGTAGATAAATATATACAAGGAGATCCAAATTTTTTGGATTCTACAGAAAGTGATATATTTAAAAATTTATTATCACAAAAAGTAACTGAGGTAGAAAACAAATTAACAGAATATGAAAATAATTTAGTAAAAACAACAAAAGCATATGAAATAGATTTTACTAGAGATGTTAAATCAGATTTAAAATCAGCTGAAAGCCAAAGAGAATTTATAAAAGATTTTGTTTTTGAAAATTTTGTTGGGAAGATAGAAATAATGAAACTTTTAAGGGGAGGATTTAGATTTGCTAAAGATGAAGCTGATATTTATAAACGAATGGGACTTATTAATACTCCTGGTACTGTTCCATTTATGAAAGGAATGTCAGAAAATGATCCTAATTATGGTATGTCTCCTACTTATAATGCATTAACTATAGAAGATTTTGATTTATCTGATATAACTAGGGGAAACCAAATAGCAGATACACAATATCAAAATTTAATAAATGCAGGTGTAAATGAAATAGTAGCTAAAGAAATATCAGATCAATATAGACCTGGACAAGGTATAAAAAAGACAGATGCACAAACTTTTATTAGTTTAAGAATGTATAAAGATATTATGCAAGGATTAGGACAGTGGGATAATGTTTTAGATCAACAAGCTTATAATAATGCTATATCACCTAATTTCTTACCAAGTGGTAAATTAAATTTAGAAAATGATTATGCTGGATTATTTGTAGATAACCAAGGAAGACCTAGACCCATATACCCACTAAAACCTTATGCTGAAGAGTTAACATCTCGTGATAATATTAATGCTATGCATATGGATAAAAATTCTTATGTTATAGTAACTCCTGAATTAGCAGATAATTTTCCATACTTACAAAGTATGTTAGATGCTATGATAGGAGATGCTGCAATTGATGTTATTCATACAGAAAGTGCTACTAAAGGAGCTAGAAAAAATGTTCAAGATTTTCTTAATAACGAAGTTTTAGATGTATCTAATGTAGTTGTTATGAATTCAAAAGGATTAAGATTCCCTCAAATAATACCTAAAACTAAAAAAGGAGAAGTAACATTTAATAAACAATTAAGAAAAAATTTAATTACCAATATAGTTCCAGATGGAGATTATAAATTAGGGAAAACTACTATTAAAGGAATCAAATTACAACAATTATATGGAGAAGTTATAGCTTCTAAAATTGCTAAAGATACAAGTAACTTAGAAGGAAAAGAACTTGGTTTAACACAAGTACGAAAATCTACTCCAGGTACAATAGAATATAAAAATGCTAAGTTAAATTTCCTTAAAAATCTTAGGGATAGAATTTCTAAACAAGTTAAAGACAAAGACTTACCTGATAATTATTTAGACGCTTTAAATATTGTCCCTAATGGATCTTTTGATTGGAAATTTAAAATACCTTTAGCATTCCCTAATTATCAGGCTAAATTTGAAGGTATAATTCTTAGTATGTATCATAATGATATATTTGTTCAAAAATTACCAGGAGAAGAATTTGTACAAATAGCAGAACTAGGGGGGCATGATATAAGTGGAGAACTCAGAATGTATAATGGTTCTAATTTAGCAGAGGTAAGAATTAAAGCCAGTGCATTAGGACTCCCTGCAGATGCTAAAATAGAAGATTATAAAGATGACCCAAGACTAGAATTTATAGGGTATCGTATGCCACACACTGGTAAAAATTTGTCTTTAGTTATGAAAGTTGTAAACTTTTTACCTGAAACACATGAAAAAGTAATAATGGTTCCAGGAACGATTACTGTACAAATGGAATCCGATTTTGATTGGGATAAAATACCTGTAATATTTCCAGAAGTATTAAAAAATGGAAAGATATTAAAACCAGATTATAATAAGGATCCTAGTAAAATGAATCCAAGAGAAAGGAATCAAGTTATTTTTGATATATTTAAATCTATTTTAACAGATCCAAAACATTTAGAAGAAGTAATTAAACCTTTAAGTGTACAAAAAATACTTGATGCAAAAGATGCCTTACCTGTATCTTTAAAAACAGAAATTGATTATAATGATCCTATGATTGAATTGGAAATGGAAGAAAGGAATAAAGTTGGGGCAGCTGGGAAAGGATTATACTCTAATGTATTGGCAGGTAGAAATGTAGCAGAACTTCTTAAAACTATGCATATTAAGCCAGGATATGCCCCTATAATAGATAATATGGTATTTAATATTATAGGACAAACTAGAGAATATCAAGGTAATAGTATTGGTCGTGGCTATACTAATTATAACTATAAAACTGATACTGGAATAAATGATACTCCTATATTTGATGGAGATTATACTGATTTTAATATAGCTTCTTTCTTACAAGCAGCATTAGACGCTGCTAAAAATCCTATTCAAAAAGATATAAATGATAATATTTATACAATTCCTGTTACAGGTCTAATGTTAAGCGTTGGAATTCCTATAGATACAATTACTAAATTCTTAGCACAACCTATGATAAAAGAAATTGTAGAAATTGCTAAAATAAAAGATATAGGATTAGGAAATTTAAAAAGAGCTATTAATGCTGTTGTCTCTAAACACAAATATACTTTAAAAGGAGAGATAACTTCTATGAATAAAGATCAGTTATCAGAAGATTTAAGAAATGTAGAGATAAGTAATCAATTAAAATATGTAGAAAATTTTCATCAATTCTTTTTAGGGGGAAGAGCTTTACAAACAGTATATAAACTTGTAACTCCTGATACAATGAAAAATGTAACAGAATTTGCTGCAATTAATGCTCATTTAGATACAGAAGATTTATACTTAAGAAATGAAGATAGTTTAATTAAAGGAGCTGAAGAATTAATAACACATAATACAGGAGAAGATATAACATTAAACCCAATTGGGGTTGCTTATCGAGGTATTTTAAATACCGTAATTCAAGGAGGAAATGATATAGGATTTATAAATAATTCTAATGCAGTTAAAGGATTCAAACATAAATTAAAAAACCTTTTAAATATACATACTTTTAATACAGCGCAACATAAAATAATTGATAGAGCTTTGTTCTTAAAAATGATGTCTATGCCTCATAGTCCTTTTACTCAACCAAGAGGAGAAAGGCCAGCTTTAATATCTGAAGAAGCTATTACAAGATTTTATAGAAATCCAAAATCTAATATCATAACTATATTAGAAAGATTTAAAGTAACAAATCCTAAATTAAATAATAATATTTTTATACAATCTTTAAGTGCAGATCCTAGTAATGCAGAAACTGGAGTATATTTATTACAAGTAGATATTCCTTTTGGAGCTTCTACAAATGATAAAAATAATTTAAGTGATAGTTTATTAGATTTAATTAAAAATCCTGCTAAATATGCAAATACTGCAGAAGATGTAGCTAATATAAGAAGTCTTGGACAAGTTTTAATTGGTAATCAATTATTAACTCACGGATTTTCTCCTACTTTTGGAAGTTATATTGATCTAATTCCTTCAGAAACACTTACAACAGATATACTTAATCCTGGTAAAGGTACGCCTGTAGAGTTTTTTGAACAAGAGACTCAAGAATTGTTTAATGAAGAATATTTTAATGATTTTTTACATGAATTTGTAAGATCTTATGGAACTTTAAAACCCGGTAATAAATCATTTTTACCTATAATAAAAAGGATACCAAATGTTAATTCCAAAGGAGAAGTTACTTTTAGCACTAAAGATAATAGAATTTGGGACGATGCTGCTGGATCATATCATAATTATTTTTTAACTTATTCAGCTAGAGGCCCTGAGATATTTGTTAATACAGGAGCAAATCAGTATACTAGATTAAATTTATTAGGCAAACCTAGAAAGATAAATGAAATAGGAATAGTTACTGAAGGTAATAAAAGTTTGCTTAATTTAGCGCCTGATGCAACAACATCTGAACCTAGAAACTTTTATTCATCTAAACCATCTTTAAAAGATGATACTGATCAGAACGATGATCCTTTAAAAATTTGTAAATAAATGGCTAGAAATTGTAAATACTATTTAAATGAAATTCCAAGTGACTTATATAATGATTTATATGGATATATGGATACTATAGCGCCAGAAAAGAAAAGCGTTGAACAAGTATATAAAATATTAAAAAGGAATAAAATTGCTACTAGAGTAAGAGGTACTACGTATTTAACTCAACCTAATGTACCATATAGTTTAAGGGAAATAAATAGAATAAATCGTAAATACCCTGGATTATTAGAAACTGAGTTTGTAAAAATGACTCCAAGAAATATTTATTCAGATGCCGCTGAATTACATATTTTAACGATAAATGAAAATATATTAAAAAATATTCCTGCGGAAGGTATTGAGAATGCTGATTTAATTTCTGATGACCAAACTGAAATAGATCAATATGTAAAACTTGTTGCGGGAGAAGAATCTGCTACACAAGATTATTATTTAGATGAAACAGCTAGAAGAGAGAATACTTCTGATCAACAGAAGTTCTCTAATATGGAAAGAGAAGAAATAGAAAGAGTAGAACAAAAAGCAACTCATCTTCAAGAAGCTTTTGCTGCAGCCGGTGTAAATGTAGATATAGAGTATGATACAGAATTAGAAGCTATTGCTAATGTACAACCTGGGGAAGTTAATCCAATAATTACCATTAATCCTAACAAAGTAAAAGAGGATACTGTATATGAGGAATTTGGTCATATTTATATTGATATGTTAGGAGTAGATAATCCTATAGTAGCTAAAGCTATTGAAGAACTTAGAGATACACCATTATATTTACAAGTACAGGAAGAGTATCCAGAGTTAAAAGGAGAAAGACTTGATAAAGAAGTATTAGCCACAGCTATAGGTATAGAAGGCGCTAAAATTACTAGAAAAAATCCAACATTTTTACAAAGAATAATTAATAGAATAATGCGAGCCTTTTCTAATATGTTAAATACATTAGGAATAAATACTACTCCAAATACTGCTGCTATTATAGCTCAGGAAATGTTTGCTAAAAAATTAAGGGCTAGTCAAATGATTAATCCTCTTAGCCCGTATATACAAGAAAGTAAAGATCAAGTTAAATTCAATGATATTGTAGATGAACTTAAAGTTAGAATAGAATCTGAAATTTATGATATAGAACAATTACCTGTTAAAGAACAAGAAGAAATACTTCCTAGAAAGCAAAGGCTTAGAGCAGGATTAGATAAGGTTAAAGATATAGAAGATCTATTTAAATTTGTAAATGCTATGGCAGATTCATTAGCAGCTGCTTACTCTAATTATAATAGAATAATGGATCAACCTTTACATGAAAGAGCTTCATATGAAAATATGAACGCTATGTTTATGATAAAGACAGAGCTTGATGCTTTATCT
>Ga0208299_1000766_pt1 | contig 27457 bp, 38 predicted proteins | sample 15_taG_FD_184089 | JGI IMG/M metagenome (GOLD analysis project Ga0208299, IMG submission 184089) | Marine viral communities from the Subarctic Pacific Ocean - 15_ETSP_OMZ_AT15312 metaG (SPAdes) (version 2) | ecosystem: Environmental > Aquatic > Marine > Oceanic | place: Pacific Ocean | collected...
GGTTCCGTCGACTTCTTTTTGCAGCTATACCCCCTCCATAAGCCCTTCCACATTGGCCGAGGATGCCCCCCACTGGATTACCTAGAAAAAACTGAACCTGTAGACCTTCCCGGATGCCGGTCGATTGTGGGGCATTCTAGAGCGAATACCGGAAAAGAAACCCAACAAATCCAAGAGACCCCAATAAAATACTATAGCCATTATAAAATGCCTTCCTGCACAGCAATCGCTCAGTTCACCGGATACGACCGCAATTCCATCAAGACCCGACAGATGCGATGGGGCCTTGGCAAGGAGATCGACCCCAAAAAGGTTTTGCAACTGAGGCCGCTTGATGAGCAACACGCCCAACGGATCAGCCTGGAACAAGCAAGGACCGACTTGGCCGTAGAAGAAACAAGGCTGAAGCGACTGCAAGCCGAAAAGATAGAGGGAGAGGTTGCCGGCGTTACCGAGTTAATGGAAGCGGAAAACGCATTGCTGGAAGGCATTGCCCAGATCGTAAGGGGGTCTGATCTCAGTGACCGAGGCAAGGAAGACATATTCAATGCCATCCGAGATCATGGCAAGAAATGGTCGGAGGGATTTGAGAAGTGACCGAAGGCTTTAAAAAATACATTGAGGAAACCGGCGCAACAGTCGCCAAGGTTTTCAATTATGAGGAAATCGTCCCGGCCCATGTTTGGGCTGAAGAGACCCGGCGAATGGAAGGGGGTCGCCGTTACCGTTTCTCCTTTGCTCCCTATCAAAAGGAAATGATGCAAACGCCATTTGATCCCGATGTGCAAATGACGGTGTTCCAACTCGGCAGCCGATTAGGAAAAACTGAAACCTTCATGAACATCCTTGGAAACTGTATAGAGTGCCAACCTCGGAAGATACTTGTTTTATACCCGACAACATCACAGGCAGAGAAGTGGTCAAAGGAGACACTGGAAAAGGAACTCCTTGCCCCAACTCCAAGCTTGCGATTCCTGGAACGTGGAGGCCGCAGGGATTCATCCAACACAATCCTCCATAAGCTTTTCCCTGGGGGGTTGATTAATATATTCGGAGGCAATGCGCCGGGAGAACTTAGGAGAGCAAAAGGGAATCTCCTTGTGGCCGATGAAATAGATGCATTGCAGTCCAGTGAGAAGGATGAAGGGGATCAACTCGAAATCTTTTGGACCCGAGGGAGTGAATACCGGGACACGATCAGAATTGCAGCATCTTATCCATCGGTAGAGGGCAGGAGTCGTATCTCACAACTGCTGGCGACTTCCGATTGTCGCAAGTGGCATACCCCCTGTATTCATTGCGGAAAAGAATATGTGATGATTCGGGACCATCTGCAATATCCGGAAGGCAAGCCGGAACTCGCCGTATTAATTTGCCCCCATTGCGGCGAGGGGATTACCGACAAGCAGAGGAGAGAGATGGTGATGAATGGCCGATGGATTGCAACACGGCCGTTCAATGGGGTGGCCGGTTTTCATGGCAACGGTTTACTCAGCCCCCATCCAGTCCAGCGAGGGTATCACTGTAATCTGCATTGGGTCGCATCCCAGGAGGAGAAAATAGAAAAGGCCGACAACCCTGACAGGGCAAGACACGTTCTTACAAACACATTCGATGCTGAACCTTACAAGCCCGAAGTGGTCGAGGCCCCGGATGCCAATGCTTTGCTTGATCGCGTGGAAGATTACAAGCCTCGCGAGATGTTACCGGATGGTGTGTTGATTGTTACTGCCGGTGTTGACGTTCAGAAGCGATACCTTGAATGTTCAGTTTGGGGATGGGGCGAGAATAAAGAGAGTTGGCTTTTAGAACACAAGATGATACAGGGAGCCCCGGACGACCCGGCAACATGGGGCGACTTGGAAAGCTTCCTTGGATCGTGTGCCTATCCTCATCCGAGTGGGGCAACCATCTCACTGCTTGAAGCAGGCTCGCGAGTGTTTGTCGATGCCGGTCACTGGGATCAGCACGTTCTGCCGTGGACATTCTCAAAGCAACTTCTTGGAGTCGCCGCAGTGCAAGGGTCGCCAACCGTTAACGCCCCAATCCTTGGCAAGGTGAGGTTTGGCAGTTCTCCTAAAGCCCGCATCTATCCGGTCGGCGTTAATCAGGCTAAGGATATTTTATACTCAAGACTTAGCCTTGATTCATCATCAAAGGACTCGGCCGAATTCCCTGCCGGGTATGTCCATCTTAACCGGGTCGCGACTCATCAATATATCGACGGGTTAACCTGCGAGTTTGGCAAGGAAGAAATATTCCGAGGTGAATCCTTTACTCGCTATGTCTGTCCTCCCGGCAAGCGTAACGAGCCCTTAGACTGCGCCATATATGCAATGTGCGCCAGGGTTGCTGTTAACCCCCGTTTTGATCGGGTCAGGGAAAACATGGAAAGGAAAACAAAAAACAGAAGACCGGATGCGACTCCGAAAAAAAGAACAATCAGAAAGCCTCGGGGCAAGGCCGGGTTTATTGGTGGATTTAGGCCGTGAAGAAGAACAAGGGATTGATGCAGCTAGAGGAGCAGTTGCATCCTTGGCAGCGAGTTCACTTGGCGATTCTGATCCAAGCCCGGGAGGATTGGGTGACGGCGAGGAGTCTCGATTACATAACGTCGGCGGGAATAATCAACCCTGCCGCCTTCCGATTCAAGGGGCACGGCACTCAGTTGATTGGTGGATTCTCCAACCCGATGACCATCCCGGCATTGCAGGAACTGGTCAGCTACTGGAATTCGCGTTCCCCGCTTGTTTCTGTTTCAGCATTGACCGGGGTGGAGATGGACATAGAGGAATTTCTGTCCCGGCTTAATCGGGCGATAGGCATGAGGAATCCAGGAACAAAGAAACTTCCCCTTGATGAACTATGAGAAAAACACGTTTTGACTTGGACGCGACTCAGTTGATCCGGCAATGGCCCGAGTCTCAGCCGGGAACACTTGCCTGTTATCTTGCCCTCCGGGAAATAGCTGCCTTGTGTGAGACAACCGACTTTTATGCAACCCTTGAGGAGATTGGCAAGAGGTCACTGCTCTCTGAAACAGGGACAAGGAGAGCCCTTGACCTGATGCAAAGGAGAAGCCTGATCAATAAACGCCGAACGGGCCGGGGGTTGGCAATACAACTCTACAGGGTCGCCAAGGTGTGATGGTCTATCGCAACGCCTATTTTAAGCTAGATTTTGAACTGTGGCAGACTCAGCACCAAAAGCTTCATTCTATGCGGGGGATTCTTCAACGTGGACCAGCACCTTTTCAGACTACTCGGCGGCAGATAGTTGGGTTGCCACTTGCGTCTTTCAAAGACCGGGAGCGAATGCGTTTAGGGTTGAGGGAACAGCATCGGGAGCGGACCATGTTTTTACAATCAGCCCCTCCGACTCAGCCGCCTTGGAAGCGGGTCGATGGTTGTGGGGGATCAGGGTCGCCAAGGATACGACAACGAAAACAGTGGCAACAGGGACGACCGTCATCCTTCCGAACCCCGAAGCAATTCCCGTTGAAACGCACAACGAGAAATGCTTGCGGTTGCTACAGGCCGCGATGGAGGAGAGGGCCGTCGATGTGCAGGAATCAATATCGATCCTCGGGCAGGATGTTACGAAGATCGCCAGCATTGAACTGGAGCAGCTAATCGATGCTTATCAAGCCAAGGTGAACCGCGAAAGAAAACACGCCTTCCGGTTGTTTAGTGGAGACAGGACAAGACGCTCCAGGATTTATCTCGTTGACTGATGAGCAGATATTTTTTCAATCCCAAGACTTCAATGATGGAACCTAAGCGGCCCATCAAGGAAAAGGCCCGGGCGTATTCCTCGGTCATTTCATCGCAACTAAACGCCGGCTGGACTGCACCCCTGACCAATGCACACGCCGAGTTTCGCGGAGGCATCAAGCAACTTCGCAACCAGACCCGCGACCTTGAACGGTCAAACAGTTATGCTGCCCGGTTCTTGACCGAGTGGACAACGAACATTGTCGGGAACGGTTTCACTTTTCAATCATTGGCGACCAATGCCCAGGGAAGGGAAGACCTTGCTGCGAGGCAGGTAATTGAGGATGCTTGGAACGATTGGAAGAAGCCAAGGAATTGCAGTGCTTCCGGGGATATGCCCTATATGGAACTCAAGGCACTTTCAGAACGTGCCTGCGCCCGGGATGGTGGAGTCTTGATTCAGAAAATTAAGGGATGGGATAAAGGGGATTGGCCCTTTGCTTTGCACTTGCTGGAGATCGACCGGCTGGATGTTGATTACAACGTCAAGGCAAACAAGCAGGGGAACCGTATCGTGATGGGGAAGGAACTGGATCGCTATAATCGACCAGTTGCCTATCACTTGCTAGGTGAGCATCCCGGCGACACTTACGGGGCAACCTCGGGAAGGAAGCGAACCCGGGTAGATGCCAAGGATATAGTCCACCGATTTTACCGCAACCGACCGGAGTCGGCACATGGGCAACCGTTGATGACAAGTTCCATTGAGTCATTGCGGCACTTGGAAAAGTTTCAGGAGGCAGAGTTGATTGCCGCGAGGATCTCCGCTTGCTCGACTGTTGCAATTGAGCGAGACGCATCTGCTCCCTATGAAGGGGACGAGTATGCTGATCAAGAGTTAACGCCCGGAGGCCAGTATCAACTTGAGCCTGGAGAGAGGGCGACACTGTTGGCCCCGCAGCATCCTAATAGTAACTTCGATGGATTCCGGGCTGCTGTTCTTAAAGGGGTGGCATCAGGATGTCTCAGTAGCTATCCACTGCTTTCTCAAGATATGTCTTCTGTGTCGTACTCTAGCCTCCGTGAGAGTAAACTAAACATCCGGGCATTGACCGATACCTTTCGGCAATGGAATATCGAGAACGAGGAGGAAATCATTTTCCGTTCTTGGCTTGGCACCTGCTTGAACACCGGAGCCATATCTTTGCCGGCATCAAACTTTAAGAATTTCGCCAAAGGTAGCTTCATCGGAAAAGGACAAGCCTGGGTCGATCCATTAAAAGACGTTGCAGGACTTGAAAAGGAACTGGCAATCGGCGCGACCTCATTAAGTCGGGCCGTCAAGGAAAGGCTAGGCATCTCGCTAGAGACAATCATCGACGAACGTGCCCGGGATGTGGAAGCATTCAAAAAGGCAGGACTGCCTGTTCCTTCCGCGATTGCCAGCAGTGACCGGAGTGATTCAATAGCCAAGACCCTTCAGCAGATATACCTCGCAGTCGGGACCGTGATCACGGCAGATGAGGCAAGGAAGATCGTCAACGAGAATGGCGGCGACCTGGAGGCAAGCTTGCCGGATGTTTTGAAGCCTGATCTATCGCAACCCGCAGAAAGTGTTATTTAGTATACTATGGACCAAAAAGGTTACAGAACTTTTACCATTAAACGCGAAGAGGATTCGACCTCTCGCGGGATACTGACAACGGAGCAACCCGTTGCCATGTTTGATTATTCCCGGGGCGACTTTGTTCCCGAGGTCTTGCTTATGTCGGGCATGAAAACCCGGGGCAAGTCGATAAAATTACTGGATACCCATATGACTGACTCGGTCAGGAACGTGCTTGGCAGCTTTGACCAGATAACCGTTCGCAAGGCCGGCGAAAGGCAAGTTCCCTATGACTTCGCAGAAGGCTCAATCAGAATCTCAGAGACCGAAGAAAAAATCGCTCAAAAAGTCGCGGAGGGGCATATCAATGAACTCTCCGTAGGATATTCCTACAGTGACGGTGAGACTGTCCACGTTCCCGATGGGGAGACCAAGGAAGTGCAGGGCAAGGAATACACCGGCCCGGTCAACATCCGCACAACCTGGATGGCAAGCGAGGCAAGTCTTGTGCCACTCGGGGCCGATGACGAGGCACAAATAAGAGGATTCAAGAGCATCAAGGATGCCAGAGAAAAAATTTCCAACCAACAAACAGAAAGCACAACCGAAGGGATGACCCCCGAAGGTGATGATGGCAATGACAAGCCGCAAGCAGAAGAAGAGGAAGGGAAGCAAGAAATTAAACTTAACAATTCAACAACTCATTTAAAAATGGAAAATCCAGATAATGAGGTGGACGCTAAAGAGATCAAGGCAAAGGCCGTTAAAGCCGGTGCCGAAGAATTCGACAAGCGAGCCGATGCGATCCTTGCCATAGGGCAAGAGGTCGATGATGCGGAGTGGGCACTTGCTCGACTTCGTGCCGGTGACAGTGTCGAAGAGGTCCAGCGTTCCGCTATTACAAAACTGAAAGAAGCCACTGCGACTCTCGGCACAAGCCCTGATCCTCTCGGCTTGACCAAGAAGGAATCTAAGTCCTATTCACTGACAAACGCCATGCGGTCTCTGACCACCGGCAAGAGTGTCGGCGGTCTTGAGGGCGAGGTATCCGATGCAATCGCACAACGCTCAGGCAGGGAAACCAATGGTTTCTTCCTCGCCTCCCAGCGTGACCTGGTTGCCGGGACTGCAACAGACGGAGCAGAACTTGTGGGAACTGATCACCTTGGTGGTGATTTCATCGACGCACTGAGGCCAAAGATGGTCACCTTGCAGGCCGGTGTTCGCGTTCTTAGCGGACTTAAAGGGGATGTTTCAATTCCTCGTAAGTCTTCAGCATCTGCTGCCAGCTTCAAGACTGAGGTTGCCGCACATTCCGTAAGCGAGCCACAGTTCGCAAGCGTCACAATGACCCCGAGGCATCTCGGTTGTTACACTGATGTTTCGACTCAGTTGCTTGCTCAGGGAACTCCTGACGTTGACTCACTGATCCGCGACGACCTTACTCAGGCTATCGCTGTTGGACTGGATAACGCTGTTATTCATGGCCTTGGTGATGGTTCAAATGAGCCACAAGGAATTGTCGGTGCAAATGATGTGCCGGTAATTGCTATTGCCGATAACACTGCCGGCGTACCGACTACTGCGGAACTGCATGACTTCCTTGAGTCCTTGGATAATAACAATGCTCTCACGGATAATGCATCCTGGATCACTGGCGCAGTTATTGCCTCGAGCCTCAAGCAAAACCTTCTCACCGATGCCGTCAGCGGTTACAGGTGGGATATGGCCAACAATACTGTTCTCGGATACAACGCTTACAGCACCTCTAATATTGAGGCCGAGCGTAGCGTATTCGGAGATCTGACGCAGTACCTGCTTTGCTTGTGGGATGGAGGGGTAGAAATTATCTATGACCCCTTCTCGGGAGCCAAGAGCCGGACGGCTAGCTTCATAGTGAACGTGCTTTGCGATGGCGATGTGCGCCAGCCCAAGGCGTTTGCTATCTCCGACAGTGGAGCGTAATCGCACCTAATCACGATGACCGGGGGAGGGTAAAATCTCCCCCGGCATTTTTTAATGTTAACTAGCAACGACTTCAGAAACAAACCCGACGAAACAATGGCACACGTTAAGATGATCAGAAGCGTCTCAAGGGACGGCAAGGTTCTCAGGGCCGGCAATGTTTACGAGGTCAGTGCTGCTGCCGCTAATACTTTGGTAGCCTACCGGGATGCTGAATTAACCGAAGCACCCAAGAAGAAAGCGGCGAAGAAAAAATCCGCGAAAGCGAAACCCGTGATCGAAGCAGAGCGTTAAGCCGCTTCTCCGGGCCTTCCCTTCCATGTTATCAACTTTTCAAAAGGCAGTTGAAAGCCAATTCAACTTTGCCAAGCGTAACGGGGATGCGAAGTTGACGATTGGGGGGAAGACAATTTCAGCCTTGATGATTGCACCCCCGACCGTTGAAGGGGATGCGAGGCGAGGCAGACAAAGAGGAACGCGGAGGGCATTGGTTGGAGTCCTTAAATCCGACCTCAAGAATACCCCGGTTCCAGGCGAGAGGGCAAAGCTTGACTCTTGGAATTGCGTGGTTGACGAGGAAGGGATTGAGGAAGAAGCCTTCACTTATCAGATCAATTTAAGAAGTGCCTGACGATGGAGATCGCAAGCCCAGCCACTCTAGAAGCATTTGCCGAGAATCGTATCAAGGCTTTGATTGATGCCCAGGTGTCACTTGTCCCAGATGCCAACATTCTTACCGGCCACACGGTTGAGGACGATGGGATCGACCAAGAGGCTCCTGTAATAATTGTGACAGTCGAGAGAGACAGTGAGGACATACCGGGAACCGGTTGGTGGGTATGTGCCGCCGAGGTTGAATTCGACCCTAGGGACTTATCAGATACTGATGCCGATACCGTGATGAACGAGATTGATACGGCCCTCGGGGATGGAGGATCGGACATCGAAACGCAACTGACCAATGGCCGCTTGAAATGCATGGCCGGCAGCGTCTTTTATGATCAAGCCTTTGACTATTCCGGGGATGCTGAACGGCTGAGATATTACCGATTCACTGCATCTCTGGGCCTTATTGCCCCCTGATCTATCCAAAACGGAAAACAGATATATAATTACATTAACCAATTAATTTTTTTTACCTATCATGCCCACCCCCCAATACGTCGATGCCAGCAGCGGAATGCAAAAAGGAGTAGGCTCAGTTGAGTCCGGTATTGCCATTTCATCCTTTGAGCATGCTATAGCCGACCCGAAAATTTTCAGTTTTGATAAAAATGGCTCCGCAGATGGCTTCTGTCATAACTGGAATCCCAGCGTGACGGTGACTTGCACCGGAGAGACCCGTGATATAAACGCCGGCCTTTGCCTCGCTCAGTTCGGAACGGCAATTACTTTTGCCAACGCAAACAATGCAAAGCTCACCGACCCAATCGGATCGGATTCAACTGTTGATACTGCTTTTGCCGGCGTTGAATCAACCGGAGGTTTTTATGCAGAGAGTGTAAACTTCTCGGAATCGCGCGATGGATTCCGCACGTTGAGCATTACCGCAATTAGTCATCCCGATATAGCATAAGCAAACAACTTCCCTGCCTGACGGGAAGTAAAACAAGTCACGCCAGAACGAGTGAATAAAGCCGAGCAGATTGCACAGTTGCGTAATGGTCAATGGATGACCTCAAGCACGGATCTCGCTGCCTCTCTGATGGCTTGCGGCGTTTCCCCTCTCAAGGACGGCCCGGTAAGCAACACTTACTCCAAAGAGCATCCTCATCGCAAAGGGAGGCCGGGGAAGATACTGTATCACCTGGAGACCAAGTCGGGCACGTTTAAAGATGCGACCGGTTCCCCATTGGCAACAGAAGCCCTGTCGGCGGGATACAATAGCAAGGATGCGAATGAGGTTCTTGATGCCTTGATTGATGAGGTCGAGGACGCCTCGCTGAGATCCAGAATCAAGAATCAACTTCCCCTAGCTATCATGTCGCATCATCGGGCGGCAATGGGCAATCGGTCAATCATCAGGAAGTGGTGGAGGCAGGTCGAGCCGTGGGTATTTCTCAGGAAGGGAAAAAAGAAGTTTCTCCTGCCGAGGAACTCAAAAGATACAGCAAAAAAATGGGGGTTAATTGAATGACAAAAGACGAACTTGATGAACTGACCGAAGACGCATTCCTAGATTCAGGGGATTATGTCCACAATGGAAGGCCACATTTCTTTTCCTTCAATCACCGGTATGCCCTGCTGGCAATGATCAAGGAAGCCGGGAAGATATCCCTGGAGGAGCAAAGCTTGATAATGTTCTGGCTCAGTTCCTTTGGACCCGATGAACTAAAGCAGATCAGAAGTGAGTGGCGGCGAGATCCTGAGATAGTGTTCAGCCGCTTTGAGGACAGGGATGATGCTTTTGTTTTCGCCCCCGATTCGGAGGAGATTATTGCGATGAGTGAGTTTTGCGGAAAGATGTGGGATCATATCGACGGATCGACAAACATCGTGGACAACGAGGACGAAGGAGACAAGGTGGAGGACTCAGGGTCGCCGGGAAAGTGAGTCGGGCGGCCATGTATGTCGCTGCCCTTTCGCGAGTATTGCCCGGGCACTCGGTTGATTGGTATTTAAATAGCCTCCCCTACTCCCAGGGCATCCAGTTGCAAGCCATCGATTGGGCAAGGCAGGGGGTCAAGTTCCACAACTCAACGCCGGCCCTTCCCGGAGAATCCTTTGCCGAGATCGCCGGCATGGAGTCTATCGCAACCTAGCCCAAAAGCTTACATTCTCCGAAATGGCAACAACGAAGTCCAGCAACGTGAAGGAGTGGAAAGCCGCCTTCACGAAGTATGCCAAGGTGAAAAGGAACATGACTCACCGGGAGATCATCAATCACTTTGGAGGACAGGCTTGCTTGTGGGCTGTCAAGTTTTCCCCTAAAGCCAGGAAGTCAAAAGCACTCTCTGACAAGAATGAACCCAAAAAGCCAAGCCCGACCCCGACAAGAAGCACGGCAAAGAGAAGGCGAAGAGTAAAGAGAAAGGAAGATGTTAATCTATTCCACCGACTGGCAACCGGTTACCGGAGAACTCCCGGAGGATGGGTTAAACATCGAGTAGTTCACAAGGGCGAGGGCAACTACAAGGAAGCGTTGAGGATTTACAATTCCAAGAGGCGAAGTGCCGGGGCAATCAAGGCCGGGTTTCTTAAACCTGCCGCCATGCTTGGGAAAAAGGTCAGGAACAGGAGCGTTAAGCTTGAAGGCGGCAAGAGTGCGTCGAAGTCATGGGGCAAGAAATCAACACTCAAGCAACTTAAAGCGGAAGCATTCAACAACGTAGCCGGGTCGGGAGCAGTTGGCGAAAAGCCAATGTCACAGGCAATGTCCGAAGTGATACGCCGAGAAATGGAATACGTCCGCAAGAAAATGCAGGCAGAGGATAACAAGTTCTCAGCCAAGAAATTTAGATAACGATGGCAACCAAAACATCAAAACTTCATACCTCTTTTACCGGAGACGATAAGCAATTCCAGAGAACTGCCGGGAGGGTAATGAAGTCGGGAACCCAGATGGGCGCGATGGCCGGCAGACTCAAGGGAGCCTTTGCGGCAATGGGCGGCGCGATGGTTCTTGGTGGCATTATTGACAAGTTCGACCGGATTGGGAAGCTTGCCGCCCGGTTTGATGTAACGGCAGAAACATTGCAAAAGCTTGGGCACGTTGCACAAATAGGAGGGGCAGACTTGGAAACTGTTGCCAAGGCAATGAAGACCTTAAACACTTCGGCAGCGGACGCGAAAGAAGGCATGGCGACCTATGTTCGTGAATTCGACACTTTGGGAATAAAGGTGGACGACTTTTTTAAGTTGAATCATGAGCAGAGATGGCTGGCAATTGCTGATGCAGTACAGAATGCGACCGACCGCAATGCAGCGATGGCCGCAATTACCAAACTCATGGGCAGGGCAGGGGCCGAAGTTTTCACAATTTTAGAGCAAGGAGGAGCGGCAACGAGGGAGATGATGGAATCTATCACGGTTGCTAAGGATGAAACCGTCAAAGCAATTGAGGACATTAATGACAAGATGACAGAACTAGCAACTGTTTCCGGGGGGACATTTGCTAACATTTTTGCAGGGGTTATTGACGGGGTGATGGCAGTAGGCAAGGCCATAGCTATGACGGTTGGCATGGCAAAGGCAATGCTTCCGGGAGGGCAAACGCCAGAGGAATTTCAACAAGCATGGCAAGCAACCATGCAAGCGGAGAAAGACAGGAGGGAAAAAGAGGAAGATGCCAAGGATGCCGCCAAAAAGGCAAGAGAAAAGGTAGATGATGCTGGCATAAAGGCCGAAGCAATAAAAGAAAGAGAAGCCCTTTTGCTGACAACCCCCATTTTCGCGAACAAAATAAAAAGGGCTTTTGCTGAAGATGAAACCCCCTTTGCAGAAACAATTGCGGCACTTGAGGAGAGGTGGAAGCCCGACGAATTGGAAAAGAAAAAAGAAGCAGAGCAAAAGATTCTATCCGGCCAGTTTAGCGAGTTCATGCAGACGGCAGGACTTGGCGGCACTGGATACCTGAGAAAGACCCCGGAGATTGTGCAACTTGAAAAGCAAACAAAGATTTCTGAAAGTATGCTGCAAAGTTTGAAGGACTTTAATTCATCGATGGGCATCCTCGTTGAAAACACTGTAGACCGATAAGATATGCCAACGCCAACCTACAAAGGAAGCACAAAGTGGAAGCAACAACGGGGCACTAGCTTCGGTTCATCCCGTGAGGGGCAGGATCATATTGAATTAAAATACCGAGGCCCGAGCCATTCCGTCCACTCTTTTCTAAAAGTCTGGACTAAAAACAAATCATGTCCGGAGAAGGGCTTTAGTCATTGCAAACTTGTTCAGGCCCCTAGCGTTAAAGAGGACAGCCATGGATACTCCACCGCTGTTTTAAGATTTGAAGGCATAGAGCAAGGGGGAGGGGAAGCCCAATTAGGGGAACGCGTTATATCGGAAATAACCTATTCATTTAACGCCAATTGGTTGTCGTTCAGGATCGACAAGTTCCCAAACAATGAAAAGGAGATGCCCACCTGGTATAGTTACCTTGGCGAATCGATGACCGCTCGATATACATCCCAAGAAAGACCGACCAAGGACAATCTAATCGGCGGCACTTATGCACAAACGCATTTAACTAAGCCTGAGCCCATGAGGAAGGACAGCGGCGAAGGCCCAAAGGCTCACCTATTAACTCAAAACGTGGATTACGTTTGGATCATCCCGAACGGGGCTTTCACTTACGAGGAGACAGGCGGATTCTATGATGTAACCGAGGTATGGGAAACCTTTCTAGAATCCAATAATTAAAGATGCCATCAAGGGAGCCAGAACGTCCTGAAGGTGGATGGAAGATCCACGAAAGGCAGTTGCAAGACTTGCATGACTGGATGAAGAGGGAGCGATTCCTGCCCGGTCCCGGTATCATTGAGACTCCTCAAGGCAAAAGATTCCAGCCTAAGGATTATGATCGTCTGCCTCAGTTTCACCCGATGCTGGTTTACGGCGACGAGACACAGAGCATAGCCTCCAGCGGAGTGGCCACAGATTACGAGGCTTCCAATGAGCGGCAGGCGGGGTTTGCGGAGAACGGCATTTCAACGCTTACGCGATTAGCAATAAGGCTGGGCTATGTGTTCGGCCCCTGGAAGGGCGGAGGTTCCAATCAACAGATTGCAAATATTCAGCAGTGGGTTTTTGAGCCAAGGATCGGAGAAACACTTTTATCCGCGGCTAGACCACCAACCTTGCAACTAACCGCTGGCATGGCTAATTATATCTATCTCCGACTTGATTGGCTAGCACACAGTGAACCGGTCGGCGGGCATACTTATGACACTAGCTCCCGGGGATTCAAGGCCCACCATAAGTTGCACGTTGCCGGGGCAACAGCGGATCAAAGCGGAGGGTCCGGGGACGGGTCATTTGATTCCCATCGCCACGCCTTGACGATTGATGCGACCTCGGGGGAAGCCAATCACGTAGGGGATGGCAATGTTAATGCCGTGGGGCCGCAAGAGCCGGGAATTATCCTGCCATTGCTTAGGCGTTATTATTACATAGATAAAGATAATCCGCCCGCCTTCATTGTCAGGACCGACGAAGAGCCACCGACTGAACTGGAGACGCGAACCTTTATCCCTGCTGGCTATGTAACTCTTAACGAGAATGGACTAATCGAGGGGAATGGCGACATTAACGGATTTCGATGGTTCTTGGAAGGCCCGGTCTACGCAAGACGCGAACCTATATATGTGAGTGATTTTTCCACCCCAGACAATACCGAGCCAACCCCGATTGCTGCACCGGAGGGAATGGAAATGCCCGGGAGCGAATTGCTATGATCGAGGAATTTTTTCAGATGTTTCCGGCGAGGGCATTGTTTCTGATCGCCGGCCAGCCCGACCTAGTGCTTGATCCCGAGTCTTCCGAGTCAATGGATCGGATGGGTTGGTTGCCAGGATCTCCAGCAGGTCTTTGCCTTTGTTCCGGCACTTGCCCAATCGTCACCGAGGGCCGTCATCGACTCAGCTACTTGAAAAAAAAGGACGAACTCGACCTCCTTGTGCCTGTCCTCATCAAGGTCAGGACGCTAGGTGATGGTCTATCGATATGATTCTTTTGGATTAGATTAGAAACAGGATGCCAGTTCACACAACTAGATTCACCGGGGATACCTATTTCACGAATACCCACACGGCAGGGCAGAAGATTTACTGCCGCAGCACTGATGCCGCAAACGATGATGGCACGATTAACCTTTACGGTCGGGCCACTTCAGGAGCCACTGCCGACTATGTGCAACTGAACCCCGGTTCTAACGAGGGCAAGATTGAACAACTCTCATCTGCTGCTTGGTCGCATTTGTATCTAGCCAAGTGGGATACTGCCTTGACCGGAGTCGGTTCTGTATTTTCAAACGATGGCGTTGCGGCTCAGGGGAGCGTGAAAATTGTAACCAACCCTGCTGATTCTGAGAATATCCAGATTGGTCTAACCGGTTTTTTGACTACATACACTTTTAAAAGCAGCGTATCCTCCCCCGGGCAAGTCAAGATCGGAGGATCGACAGCGGCAACTGCTGACAACCTAGCATCCGCAATTAATGATGCCCAAACGGGAACAACCAATCCAACAGATGGCACTGATTGGAATTCCTCCGCGGCTCATACGCAGATTTCGGCCACATCAGATTCCGGTACAGTGCTTTTCCAAGATCGGGTGAATTGTGAAAGGCAGCTTGCCTGGGTGATCACGCCAAGCGATAGCGGGGATTTTCATACCTCTGCCATTCGCGGCGGGATTGACGGGACCAAGTTGGTGGACATACCTGCGACCTCAACTTCCGCAAGCACATCAAGCATATCGGGAGTTGATCTTGATTCGGAAGACTTGGCAACAACCAATGCAAGCGGATTGCTGACCGGGGCCAGTGACTCGATGGCAGTTCGCGGGAGGTTTGTTGTTGATATAAGATGCCAAGACCCGGGAGCAAGTGTCGCCGCAAAGATTCAAACAAGCAACGATAACACAAACTGGAGGGATGCCGTTTCGACTATCACCGACTTGGACACGGATCAGGATCAGATAATCTCCGGGACGGATTGCTTTGGCGAATGGGCTCGCCTGTATATAAGCACCTGGAGCGTAACAGCGGCCAAGGCTTACAATATTAAATTTATCTCTCAAGGCTAATGGCAAGACGATTAATCATTGATGACAGGACCGGGGTTCTTTACGAGGATTTTACGGCAAGGCGCATTGCCTCGCTGGATGAGTTCTTTAACGCCGAAGCGGGTGCAACAGAAACGGTGGAAGTCTTTAGCGTTAACGTCAACCCCCAGACCCGGGCCGTTACTGCTAACACAATCCTGACAGCCAATGTCTCCCTTGATCTTGGAGTGCCGAGGGCAAAACCAACCGGGGGCAAGTTAACGGTTACCTATGGATCAGATACTAGCGGCGAGATCCCCATTGAAACCCTGACAGCAGAAACACTTTCCTCGGCCCTCAATCGGTTGGACGCAATGGAAACTGCCGGGGGTTGCGATGTGTGGAGAGCAGCAGAGGATGACTCAGAGCTTTCCTTTTATGTGCGTCTACAGAACAACGGGGCTCCAGGAACTAATCCTTCCTTTGATTGTGACGGGGCAACCCCTCCCGCAATTGGCGAGGTGACAGTGGTCAAGACCGGGGCAAGTTCAGAACGTGCCTTGTGGCTTGTGAACATTGCAGAGAAGCCAGTGGCCTCAATTGCAGAAAGTGCATGGTCAACCGTCACAAGTGGAAGCTTTGGAGGATTGACTGCATCGCTTGCATTGAACGGGGCCGGGTTGCTGGCACATCTCTCAAAGGAGAATCCAGGGCAGTTGACCTTGACCGTCAAGAATTCCTCAAGCGTTCTTTACCGGGGAACAGTTGATGCATTGCCGGCAGTTGATCCTAATGATTTAAACGGTTCTTCTATCCACGCAATCTTCCCGCAGATCGTCACAAGCGGAAGCAATCCGACCGTGAATGATGATACGGATGACGGCTATGGGGTTGGCACTTTGTGGATAAACACCTCAACGCCAAGTGCGTTCTTGCTCATGGCGAATGGAGCCGGGGCTGCAAACTGGGATGAGTTAACAGAGACGGCCACCGGGCAACTCCTCTTGACGGGTGGCACGATGACCGGAAACATTGCCTTCTCAGGATCGCAGACTGTTGATGGGCGGGACGTTTCCGCAGATGGAACAAAGCTGGACGGCATCGAGCCAAGTGCAGATGTAACCGATGCGACTAATGTAACTGCCGCCGGGGCATTGATGGATAGTGAGGTGACCAATCTCGCACTCGTAAAAGCCCTAGCCACAGGCATTTCAGATGGGAATGTTTTAACCGCCAATGATGCAGTCGCGGATGATGATTTTCTGAGGGTCGATGGAACAGAGGTCGAGGGCTTAACAGTGGCCGAAGTCCTAACTGCATTAAATGTTGAAGCCGGGGCCGATGTCACTGATGCCACAAATGTTTCGGCGGCAGGGGCGTTGATGAAGTCAGGCGGCGCGATGACCGGGGCGATTACAACGAACAGCACCTTTGATGGGGTGGATGTGGCCACCAGGGACGCCGTTTTAACTTCAACGACGACCACGGCCAACGCCGCCTTGCCAAAGGCTGGCGGGACGCTTACAGGATCGGTTAGCGGGATACAGTTCGGAAACGCCGCTGATGCTAATTATAACAAACTGACAAATCTGACAGACGGGACTGCCGCCCAGGATGCCGTAGCTTTTGGCCAATTAAACACCACTAAAAACGACCAAACGGGAACGACCTACACCCTCGTTCAAGCCGACACACGGAAGACGGTGCGGCTGAATAACGCTTCTACGGTGACGGTCACTGTTCCGAAAAGCATATTCGATGCAGGAGAAATTTTAACGCTATTTCGCAAGGGAGCGGGAGGCGTTACCATTGCTCCAGTAGACGGCGACGTGACAATAAATTCAGTCGGAACAAAGCGAAAGCTGGCTAGTCAGTATTCAGCCGCCACGTTGATTTGTGTTACCGGCGGGGCAACACCGGAATTTGACCTTATCGGGGATCTAATCAGCTAAAAAAATGTTTATCCCCGCCGGCGTCGTTGCAAGTTCCCTTGGCGATATTCGTGACCACTTTGGCACCAATCTGCATTCGGCCTATAGTGTGCGAAAGCTCAACGCCTACAGCTCATTTGGCTTTGTAATCCGCCGGACAGTTGACGATGAAGAGGCCAACCTATACTACGACGACCTGGGCAACATCAGCTTTACCTCTGTTGTCTCTGGCTTTTCGTCGGGATCTAGTGCATCTAACCTTGGCCAATTTATGGCAGCGCCAGGATATACAGACGCAGACAGCCTGGGATCGGTAGCATCGGCGGCCGTTGTGACGTGGAAAGATCAGGGCGGAAGCGGGCGCGACGTGACCAATGCAACCGAAGCCAGACAACCGACAATAGTTTCCGGCGCCGTATTGAAAACTGAAAACGCGATTGCGGCCTTGGACTTTTCTGGAAATATGCTTACTCACTCAGACGGCAGTGCCTATGCCCAGCCGAACACCTATGTGGCCGTAGTCCAAAGTGACGTAACCACGGGCAGTGATTACTTTATCGACGGCGATGGTTCCGCTTCAAATGACAGGCACGTTGTCGGACACTCGAACAACAAGAAAAAGATTCACGCGGACGATTGGGCGGGAACCGCATCCGCAGACACCGATCAGAATTTGTGGTTTGTGATGGTCAATGGCGCAAGCACAGCTATCCATATCAGTGGTGCGTCAGACAGTGCTGGTGGAGAAGATCCCGGTGACTATGACATGTCAGGATTCACCATCGGGGCAAGGCACACCACCGCCGGCTCGGCATGGGATGGGCGAATCCAGGAAATCCTTTACTTTCGAGGGGATCAATCCGCTATTCGCGGCGACCTGGAGGACGACGTTAATCGTTATTATTCAATCTATTGATGCCTTTTCTAATTATCACAACCTACGATGAGGCCGTAGCCAGAAACGACGAGGCTGGCAAAGACGCCGGCCTCGCATACCATCAAGGCACTGGCGTCACTCGCTACGTCTGGGCAACCGAAGTTGAGGATTCAAATGATCCACGCGCCGCCCTTGTTGTTGATCGCAGGCAGAATCTTTTGAACGCGGCAGAAACCGCCGCCCTAGTGGACGACCTGCCGGCCGACTGGCAAACATCGGTAGACCCATGAAAAGCTTTATCCACCGGAGAGGATTCAGAAACCATCAACCCAGAGAATCAAAACTTATGAAAGCACTAATTAAAAAAGGAATCAGAAGCCTGATCGAGGGATGGGGCAAGCGACAACTGGCAAAGCTTGCCCTTGCTGTCGGTCCCGTTATTGCAGTCACTCAAGACCAATTGGATTCGACTGTTGCCGTGGTCATCGCCGGCGCATTGATGCTGGTGGAGATCATCTTTTCCAAACTGAACAAAAGCAAGCTGGAGAAATCACATCCATGAAACCTAAATATTTATTACTGGCAATCGTTCCGCTTCTCTTTGCGAATTGCACCGGGATTAATTCAGAAAGCCTCAAAGCATCTGTATCCAACCCCTCGACCGTCCTCGGCCCCCGCAAGGTGATCGGAGTGGAAGTCGATGTCCTCTCGCGGCGCGTAGGGGCAGGGGTATGGATTCAGCCCAAGGGCTAGTCAATTGCACTGCGACCCCCTCAAGGCGTGTTCAGGTGGCTTAAAAGGACGTTCTGGCGAAGACTGGCGGGAAAGGCATCACCCCCGACCCCCAGGGAAATTGCCGCCGAGGCAGATACATTCTCGGAAGGCTTCCGCAAGTTGGGCGTTCAGCATTTCGGATACCGGGAATTCCTATATCTCGGAGCAGGTCACAATGACACAAGGAGCCGGGGGTATGGATTAAACGGGACTCCTCCAAAGAGACTATGGCCGCATATCTATGAACTGGCGATCCTTGCCGATGAGATCCGGGACAGACTCAATGCCCCGATTAAGCTATTAAGCATTTACCGGAGTGAAAGATATAATGCTGCTATTGGAGGGGCCTCACTCAGTCAGCACAAGGAAGGAAAGGCAATGGACTGCACAAGCCCACAAAAGCCGGCAAGTGAATTGCACCGGGTCGCACTCGGGGCAAGAAGGGATGGATTGTTTCAAGGCGGCATTGGGTATTATCCAAAATCCAATTTTGTTCATATCGATATACGGGGGAGGGATGCTGATTGGTAATGATTGAGAACGCGACAGATTTAGAAATGATTTTTGAGACAGTGATGGGATTGGTTGTTTCTGTTGGGGCCTACTACGCCTGGAGAGCTAAACGAGAGGCGACCGAGGCGAACAATGCAGTAAACCATTCGGGGGACCAGCCGAGGCTTTACGATCTAGCCTTGAGCAATCACGAAGGAGTTGCCCGGATAAAGGAAAGACAGTCGAACATGGAAAAGAATCTTGAGCAAATCAAGGACGAGCAACGCAAGCACGGCGAGGAATTAAGGATTCACAAGACGCAACTGCACACTCATGGGCGATTGCTTGAACAGACTTGGAAAAAGAAGCTGGGGGATGATTGATGGCATGGAAAGAGTTCATAATTGCGACCGATACGCACGGGGAATTGATTTGCCCGGATTATAAAAAGCGTATTCTTCAGTTCTGCAAAGACCATCCGAAAGCAAGGCGGTATCATTTAGGAGACTTTCTAGACCTCCCTCAAATGCGCCGGGGTGCCGATGACTCTGATAGGGCGCATTCCTTGCGGGATGACATAAAGGCCGGCATTGGGTTTGTCCGGGAGTATAGACCCGAGGTAATGACATTGGGCAATCACGATCATCGGTTGTTCCTGCTGGCAGACTCGGCCCGGGAATGTTTGGAGGTAGACTTTGCCAAGCAATTACGCGACCAGATTTTAAAGGAACTGGATCACATCGGATGCAAAACCTTGGAGGGCCGAAGCTAATCGGTCACGGTTATGTTTCATCGATGTATCCGGCCAAGGTTAATTGCAATCACTGGGGCAGCACGATTACCGGGCACGTTCATTGCTTTGATTATCATCAACTCGACAACCTCGCACATTCAGAGAGCTACGTTGTCGGATGCGGGATCGGCAGCATCAAACAGGAATACAACCGGACTCATCGGCGGCGGCTCAAGCATCAAGTCGGTTTTGCCTATGGGGTAATTTGTGACAGATCAGGAGAGTGGATATTATGGAACATAAAAAGAACGAAGGACGGCAAGTGGCTGGACCCGACCAAGGCGATGCCCTCGGGGAAATAGCCGCAAGGTTTCAGGAATTACTGAATACCCCGAGGGAACTCAAGCGGCCCCCGGGAACGATCACGGTCAACGAATATGCGACCCAAACAAATACCAACCCCAAGAGGGTAGCCGAGTGGTTTCGCAAATTGCACAAAGAGGACAAGCTGGAGAGGACAAAAATTGGCAGCATTTACTATTACCAGATCCCAGGAGATGGCGCGGCAGAAGAAAAATAAGCCTTGCCCGGTCGAGTCGGTCAACGTGCTTGGTCAGGTGTTCAAGGTGATCGTGACCGCTGACCTGAGTGATGAGGAGCTAGGCCGATGCGAAACCAGTCATCAGAAGATCCTGCTCAATGAACGGCAAGGGATCGACTCGTTGAAGGATACTCTTTTGCATGAGGTGAATCACGCGATTGCCAACCTTGTCGGCTTTCCTCCCAGCGAACCGGCCCCGCCGGAGGAGGATTATATTGCCCGGATGACGACTGGCCTTCGTTGCGTGATGCTCCTCAATCAGGACTTGCGTGATTGGGTTTTTTCCTGATTAACCTCCATTATCCTTTGCCCTATCCACCTGACGACCGGCACTGCCCATGAGTTTCCAAGGGCCTTGTATCTGGGGCCGTCTGGGCATTTATCAGCAGGCTTGCCCCGGTATGGAATCAGGGTGTAGTCATCAGGGAATCCTTGCAACCTCTCGCACTCCCGGGGGGTGAGTCTGCGCGGATGCACCCCCTTTGGATGATTCCAATGCGATCCTTTTACCACAACCGGTGTCTGCCCCTCATCAAGTGTGGTGTTGAAACCTTTAGCCATCCTTGCAGTCAGGGGGTTGGCAATTTGTTGCGTGATTATATTCTCTGAGCCTCCACCGACACTGCCCCCATTCGCTCTAATCGTCCCGGTGCCTTTGGCCCATTTCGCTATTCCTGATTCCGTGTGACACTCTCCAGTGCCTGCCTCAGTGCCGCCGGGATCTCTTTGCCCCGGTTTTCTGCCCTGCGCAGTATCCCCAAACACGCTCTCTCTGTTAAATAATACCGCTGCGGGACGTTGCCAGGACCCTCCAGAATGTCCGACAATGAACACTCGTCGCCGGCGTTGCGGGACTCCGAAGTTTTGAGCGTTAAGGGTTGCGTAGGCATACCCATACCCGAGTTTTGCCAAGGCCCCGAGGATGGCACCAAAGTCCCGTCCTCCGTTTGATGACAGGATTCCGGGGACGTTTTCCATGAGTATCCACCGGGGAGATGCTCTTTCAATAAACGCAAGATACTCAAGGGAGAGGTTCCCTCTAGGGTCATCAAGTCCTTTTCTAAGTCCCGCGACCGAGAAGCTTTGGCAAGGCGGTCCCCCGCAGACAAACTCAATTCCATCTGGCAGTTCCCATCCTCTTTGCTTTGTGATGTCTCCATAATTATTTGTGTTCGGGTAGTGGTGTTTTAGTAACTCATTGCAGAACGGATCGACCTCGCTGAAGCCGACCATATCCAACCAAGGCATGGCAACAGATGCCGCCTCTATTCCGCTGAAACAGGAAAAGGTTTTCATTTCTTCGCCTTTATCAATGCCGCGATTGCAATCCCTGCCTCATTGGTAATCACGTTCTGACCACTCTCACGCCTGTTGATTGTCTCCCTAGTTACGCCGAGCAACCGGGCCGCCTCTGATTGTGTGCCAAGTTGTTCCCGGTTCTTGCGGTATGTTTTCGCGTTCATAATTGTTACAAATTAATGCCAAGCCCATCAGCAACATCTTCGGTCATGGGGTTGACGAAGCCGGGATCATTAAGACGCTCGATTATATCAGCGTAGGCTTCTCCGCGATATGTTCCAAAGTCAGGCCAGTAACCGCTGATATAACATGAGGCGTCATATAGCTGAATACGTCCTTCGTAGTCAATCTCCAAGCTGACGCGACCTTGCCCGTAAGGGTCTTGACGATGATCTTCAATCTCAATGAAGAGATACTTACCCATCGGATGATTCTCAATGGCTGTCATTAGTTGCTTTTTGGTAGCTGTTTTCATTTTCTTTTTTTCGGTTGTGCCGGGGGTGGAACCCGGCGGGTGATTACTTGGAGTTAAACTCCTTTACCTTTTCGTCTGCCTCCGCTTGGGCTTCGGTGCAAGTCTGCCATTCGGTTTTTCCTCGCCACACCACAGATTCAAAACAAGGAAAGCCTTCAATTGTAGAATCGTGAATGATGGCGGTGTTAAAGCATCCAACGCCTGCACGATAGCGATCTCCAGTGTAGATTAGCGGGAAACGGTAAGGACTGATGTTCAGTGGTGTATTAATTGCATCTTTCATTTTCTTTTTTTGTTTTTAGGTTTTGGGATCGCTCCCGTTGGTAGTGATATATTCGCACACTCATGGAGATAGTCCACACCTTTCGGTATTTTTTTTCATGGGCTGAATCCCTTATAGATCAAGGGTTCTGGGGCTAGTCCCACAAACCGTCGATAATTTGATCGATCTCTTCGTGTGCCTCCTCTGCCCCCTGCACCCATTTCTTGGACAGTTCAAAGATATGCCGGCATCCGTGCCTCAATGCGTCAGGGGAATGATCCCGGGCCGTCTTGTCTAGCTGCCTACGGTTACAGGTGTGCATTAACCCCTCAAGTTCTGCACCGTAAAAATCCACAAACCTTTCGTGACGTTTGCGGAACAGATTCTTGTTCGCGCCTAGGGAGTGATAGGCCAAGGCGAAGGCGGCATCGATGTCGGTCTTAAACTTTAAAGGTGATGTCATGGTATTTTTTCGTAGTCGAGTATATCAGGAATATCCTTCATTTTGGCAAGCCTTGTCAAGGCTGCTCGAAGTGCGCGACCATCTTCATGGAATACCTGGAACTGATCAAGGTTTAACCTGACAGACGTAACAGGAAAAAACTTTCCTCCCTTGTCGGTCTCGACAACCCCCATCCAATAAGTAAACGGGTCGCTTCCATCTGTCATGTCGCACCAGAAACAACCGGCATCAAGCTTGCGGCGGCTCATACGAGAAACAGGCTTTTCACCGGGATAGAAAAATAAGGTTCTCCAAACCTGCCTTCCTTTGAATACCGGCCATTGAAGCAGTGGAAGCTTTCCAGCATTCCGTAATAATAAAATACCCATGACGATCCTTCCCGGGCCATGCCGGCGACCCAATGGGCACGGTCCTTCTTGTGTTCGCAACGTGCAGCAATCGAAATATTGTTACCCGGAACTCTTGTTGTCTTCACGTCAATCGTGCCAATGCCAGGGATCTTCACATCCCATGCCCTGCACGATCCGAATCGCAGTTCATCGTATGGCATACGGAAGAACTTACAAAATGCAATCTCTCCCCCGGCTCCCCGCTCATCAATCTCAATGCCTGACTCGTTTGCCATCTTGCGATCAGTAAGGTTCCTGGAACGGGAATCATCACGGGTCGCAATGGCTTGCCTTTTAGCCAAGACAATTTCCTCCTCGTTCAACTCTATCCGGTAGGGTTCCATAATTAAAGAGAGTGCAGAATGTTCAATGACCTGGGAAACACATAAACCCATGACGCCCGGAGCTCTCTTCCGGTTCTATTTCCTGCACTCCAAATAGTTGGGCGCGACCAGGGATGTTCACTACCGGCAGGGTGAAATGAACAAATTTCCCTGCCAAGCCCGGAGCTCTCTTCCGGTTCTAGTTCCCTGATCGCGCCCATTGATTCCTTAATTCAGTTTGTCCAGATTGTAAATGCTTTGGATTCCCGGACAAAGATCAAGGCTGGCCGCGCATCATATCCCTCTTCGTGCCAAAACCCCTTCCCGTCCGATACCCTGACAATATCAAGGTCACCGTCCAGCAGCTGGTAAATCAAACCGGCAGCAGTGATGTCGCCGGAATGCTTGCCCATGCCCGGGCATTCAAAGTGCTGGGCCATCTTCTTGATGAGAGTCCTGCCACCGGCCCCGTAAAAGGTCGCTACCCCTTCGCGTTTAGCCTTGTTTTTGTCGGTCACAATTGATTTCTTTTCTTGCTTGGTCATCTGTTCTTTCTTTAGCCATTCATGGTAATCGGTGTTTGAAACGTGATCGCTGGGAGTCATACGCCGCGATCAACGCCAGAAGTCCTGTTCAACTCCAGAAGTCTCGGCCCCCTCGACATTGCCAACGGCCTGCAAGTAGTAGCTAGGCTTCAATTCAATACCGATGCCCCTTCTTCCATTAATAACTGCGCCGTAAACCTCTGATCCGACTCCCATGAAGGGAGTCAATACGTTTTCTCCTGGATTGGATCGAAGGATGATTGATCGCTCAATTACGTCTAATTGCAACGGGTGAACGTGCCTTTCGTCCTCTTCATCCCTCGCCTCTTTAAACGGCAATACCCGGTCAATCCTGACATCATCCCAGAAAGCGGATGCGTATTGCCGCCAGATCCAATGACTATACCGGTTCTCGGTTTGCTTGCCCTCATGGCCCCGCCATTGTTGCAACTCACTAGGGATCTGCCTTGATCCGGCATACTCCAAAAGACCAACCGGATGCTCAACCGGAATCGGGTTGTCTCCCTTTTTTCTGAACATCAAAAGATAATCAGCACTGGCGACATCGCAGAGAGTGGAATCATCTACAATCTGTTTATGGGCCAGACCCTTTGCCATCGTTCTATTACGAACACCTAAAGGCTCTTTCCATACGGAATACCTTGCGCAATATTTGAAGCCTATATCCTCATGCATTCGGATTATATCGCCGGGAAAATCAATTAACCCTCCTCCGGCATTTGCCCCGGCCCTTGGAACATCCATACAATGCACGGCACTGCATCTGCCCGGAAGGGTCGTCCTATAGATTTCCTCAACAAGGAATCTATAATGCTCGAAAAACTCGTCGTAGCTTCGGCAGTTGGACATATCCCTTTCCGAGCTTGAGTATTGATAAAGACCGCAGAAGGGCGGCGAATAGATACTAAAGTGAATTGATTCATCCGGTATCCCTGGCATCACTTCGCAGCAATCCCCGTTATATAATGCGTATTTGTCGGTAATGTTTTCTGTTATTATAGCCATTTTGGTAGTGTGTTTAGTTCTGTATATATATCTTGTTTTTCTATTTTTAATTCCTCATGCATATGAGCAACTAGACTATCAAACATCTCAGAAGCTGCCGCCGCTTTCCTTTGCAGGTTTTTAAGGACATTAGCTTCTCCCTCTGAGCTAATGACATCAATGGTAACCGGTTTCTTCTGACCGAAACGCCATGACCTTCTAATTGCTTGATAGTATTGCTCAAACGAGTGAGAGGGAAAGAAGGTTTGCCGGTGACAGTGTTGCCAGTTTAGACCAAACCCGGCAATAGTTGGTTTAGTTATCAGTGCCTTAATTTCTCCCGTTTCAAAGGCCCGGAATGACTCCTCTTTAAACTCATCCGAATCACTCCCGCTGACCTGCACCGAATTATCAATCATAGACTCCAAACTGTCGCCCTCCTTGTTGGTGTGGCACCAGGAAACAAACTGATCATCCTCGCTATTAACTATATCTGCCGCTTTTTCGCAACGCTCCTCCACTGTTCTTGTTCGCTCTGATCTTTGCTCGGCCAGACCATGTGCAGGAAGATCAAAAAGAAATTCAGGGTTGGCTGTTTTTGATTCGACGATATGCAGACGGGTTGACAATTTCGGCAACTTGAATCCTTTATCCGGGCAACCAATATCCGAGGGCTTGCGGATCGCCCTCGACCATGAGCAAACCCATCGCCAGAAGTCTCGTTCTGCGTGAGGTTTCATTCTGAACTTGCCGCCAAACTGGGACCACCTTGTTCTACTTGTCGCGCCCCCTCCTTGTGCATAGCTGCCATCATTCGCCTTAAAAAACTTTTGGAGCATGTCCATATATCCCAGGTCGCCAAGTGCCTCCGACGATGTGCCAAGTTCTATATAGTCATTCGGGGCGGCAGTCGCAGTGCATAATAACCGATAAGGAATGAGCCTGACAAATTCGGTTATCATCTTCTTGGTCGCGCCTTTAAAGTTCTTCAGGATAGAGGACTCGTCGCAAACCACTCCAACAAAGTCCTTCGGATCAAAGTAATGCAACCGCTCGTAATTAGTAACCACGATAGACGCGCCGCCTCCGGGGATCTTGCCATCATCAGAACGGGTGACATTAATGCCAAACTTTTGCCCCTCCTTGACGGTCTGATGCGAAACCGCAAGCGGAGTTAATATCAATACGTTCTTGTTTTTTTTGCGCAGGATATTTTCAGCAAAGGCCAACTGAATGAAAGTTTTGCCGAGTCCACAATCAGCAAAGATTGCGGCGCGACCTTTAATTAAAGACCAGTGCAGAAGCCTCTTCTGAAACTCGAACATCCCTTCGGGTTCATATGTTGGCTTGAATCCGAATGATCCCGCCAGTTGGCTCTTTGATTTTAGGAAAGTATTGTAGCTCATTTCTTCTTTAATTTATGGGCGTTAGTTGCCCGGGTTTATAGTTCCTCACACATCTTTTCAAACCATCCCGGAAACTCAATCATTTGCGAATGCCCGGGCCAGTGGTTGGTCTTCCTCCCATCGTGAATCCAGCCGAGGAACGTCTTGTATTCCCGGCGACCCAGGTCGATCAAGTGGTCCGGCGTTTTCCAATGGGTAACCGGATGCGGCTTTCTCTTGTCGATAAAGGCAAAGGCGAACTGATCGCAGTCGTATGCATTCGCGTTCAACAGGTCGAGATAGAACGCCGCTTGGACGTGAATTTTAAACCGGGGGATGAATTGACCGAGTGCCATAGGTGACGCACTGGCGACCGTCTTCAGGTCAAGGCATTGATCTCCCGGCATTAATGCATCAACCCTTCCCTTACAGGCGACCTCATTGCCGCGATGGTCGGTAAGGTTGGCAAATAATGATAGCTCAGTCTCTAGGTCATCGTGAGCGAGGAAATCACGCAACGATTGAACCCTGTTCAGTGAATCCTGCATTTCTCCGATCCGTTCCACTTGGTCAATATCCAAGACGGTCTTGCCATCCTCGGTTTGCTTGGCAATCCATGCCTTATAGGTGGACAAGGACCGGGAGAACTTCTTCGCCTTGCTGCCTGTTGCCAGTGCCTCCTGGAACAGGTCATGCTGTATTCCCTCATCAAGATATACAAACTCCTTCGCATACTCTTCCGGGGTCAGGATAGCGGCATGGAATGCGCGGCCAAAGCTTAATGCCGGCGAATCCTTGCGAGGTTCTCCCTCTCCTAATTCGTGGGCCCTCCATATCAAAGGGCAACCATCACGGTCGGGATCGATGTAACTAAAGGAGGAACAGTTCACCCCCTCGGCCTTTCTGTAGTTT
>Ga0208299_1000767_pt1 | contig 27457 bp, 25 predicted proteins | sample 15_taG_FD_184089 | JGI IMG/M metagenome (GOLD analysis project Ga0208299, IMG submission 184089) | Marine viral communities from the Subarctic Pacific Ocean - 15_ETSP_OMZ_AT15312 metaG (SPAdes) (version 2) | ecosystem: Environmental > Aquatic > Marine > Oceanic | place: Pacific Ocean | collected...
ATGCTTGTAATTAATAATATTTAAAATATTTATGTAATTTTCTTGTATTTGAGGTAGTTTGTAGTAGTATATAAAGTGTATGACCAAGAACACTACTACAAATAGATTCAAAGGCACTTCCTCTGAGAAGCACTTTGAGTCATCATTTGCAGACATCATAGTCTGTAAGAGCACTTTGGACCAAGATATCAACGAACACTGGGATTATAAGCTTGTCTGTAAGGATGGCAAAGAGATAACAGTAGATGTCAAGAGTCAAAACAAAGTAAACCCTAAGTATCCTGCTACTGTCAGAGTAGAGACTATTCGTAGATGGACAGGTGCTATAGCTAGAAACCATGGAGGCTACAGTAATGTGCCAGAAGACCTTAAGAAGGGTTGGATTTATGGCGAAGCTAATCTGATTGCCTATGAGATAGGTACTTCAGGTAAATTTGAATTCTGGGATAGGAAGTATCTTGTGTCAGTATTGGAATCTAATCCACAAATAAGAAGAATGGATTATGATGAAGGAAGTCAAATAGTCTACATTCCAAGAGACCTTCTAGACGAAAAGAAAAAAATTATTAAATGAGCAGCAATGTTACCTTATCAGACCACGAAAAGATACTAATTAGCCTAGGTGCTAAAAGATATAGACAAAAGTTAGAACAGCTAGAAGAAAAGAAACTAGCAGCCCTGACTGACTATGGTTCTAATCTAATCTCTTCTAATCTCGATAAGGTAGCATCCTGTCTGACCTCTGATATCCTTCCTGTTTCTACCCAAGCTTACATTGGATTAGCAACTATTATAAATTTTTTACAACCTGAGCAGAAGGCTACTGTGCTCGCTCTTAAGATTGGCAATGCTGTTATCCAGGAGTTCCACGCTCAGGACCTTAAGTTGGACCCTAAGTTATCTCGTCGCAAGATAGTAACTAAGCTGCGTGAATACAAGCCAGAGAAGATAGAAAAAAATAAAATAATTCGTATTGGAACTGATATCCTTAATGCCATAGAGTCTAAGGCTAAGATTATTAAGTATGAATACAAGTATATTAATAACAAGAGATATCGTGTATGTATTCTAGAGGAGGACTTTGAGAAACATTATGAAGGCTTCCTGAGACATAATCTCAACTTAGAACCTCTTCGTAAGCCTATAACAGCCTTTCCTATACCTGTCAATGATGAACTGATAGGAGGATATGCATTTGATGTTTTAAATAATAAATCTTCATTGCAATATCGTACCAAGGACCAACTAGATGCTATAGCTTCATCAGACAGCATAGAACACATCAAGGGAGTCTTAAACAGTACTCAGAGTATACCTTACAGTATTGATGAGAAAGTCTATCAGACAGCTTCTCTGTTGTTCTCAGAGGGTATAGCCCAAGCAGGGATTCCAGCCCATACTTCTGATTTACCTGAGTATGGTACTACGAAGGAAGAAAGAAAAATTTATTTTCAAGCAAAAGAAAGAGCTAACTCACTTAAAGGTAAAAGATATAACATGGCTAGGACATTAGGTATAGCAGAGGAGTTACTATCAGAGCACCATTGTTACATGCCATGCTATTTAGACTTTAGAGGTCGCTTGTATTACAGGGGAGACTATTTGAACCCCCAAGGCAATGATTTAAGTAAGGCTCTATTACAGTTTACTAGCAAGGCACCTATAGATGAAGAAGTAAAATTTTTCTATTACGTACATGGTGCCAACTGTTATGGGGCTGATAAGCTTTCATATCAAGACAGATACCAATTTATTGAAAAAAAAGAAAATGAAATCAAACTTATTGCGCAGGACCCTATCAAACATCTCAATCTTTGGAAGGATTGTGACTCTCCTTTCAGCTATCTGGCTTTCTGCTTCGATTGTGCTGCTTATTTGGATGACCCTGAGAACTATGAATCTGGTCTAAGGATTGCATCAGATGCTTCTTCAAGTGGACTTCAGATACTCTCTCTGCTCCTACGTGACCATGAGGGCTGTGTAAGAACCAATGTATTAGATAATGGTTCCCAAGTTCCTTCTGATGTGTACATAGAGTGTCTACAGGTATTAAAAGTATTATTAGAGCAAGATGCCAATAGTACATTACAACCTGTCTCAGGATATGCTAAATACTGGTTAAATGAACTCAAAGGAAAAAATTCAAGAAACCTAGTAAAGCGTATTCTGATGACATCTGTATACTCCTTGTCCAGATATGGATTAAACAAGTATGTCCAAGAGTGGATTAATGAGCACAGACCTCCCAACACAGATGATTATGTACAGGTAGATAAATACCTCAAAACTAGAGTAGCTGAAGCTGTTAATGACACAGTTAAAGGAGCTACTCTAGGGATGGAATGGTTTAAGAAGGTTGCTAAGACTCTAGCTATGTTGAACAAGGATATTGAGCTAGATATGCCAACTGGATTTCGACTGGTTTCTAGATATCGTAAAAGCAAGGCAAAGCAGGTAAGAACTGTGACCCAAGGAAAATTTTTATATGTTTCTTATTCTGAAGAGACTGATGTAATTTCCCAAGGTAAATCAGTTAACGCTTCTGTCCCTAACATAATACATGCTCTGGATGCTGCTATTCTATATGATATAGTTGAATCAATTCCTAATAACATACCATTTAGCCTTGTGCATGACTCAGTATACTACAGAGCAGCTGATGCTAACTTGTTCTACGAGCAGATACGAGAGAGTATAAAAAATTTATTTTCTTTCGATATTATGGCTGACTTCAAGGAGCAAATAGAAGAGCAACATAAAATACCATTGCCTGACTTGCCTGTTATAGGAAATTTAAATTTTGAGGAGATACTAGAGTCTCCTTACATATACCACTAATGAAAATGATACTTAGAACTATGTGTGGTTGTAGAAGGGTAATAAAGACTAAGACTCACCCCTCTATGCTACCAGATAAGATTGATAGACCTTTATACTCAACTGTAAAGGACTACATGGAACATAAAAAAAATACTCGTACATTCTACCTTATTAAATCAGATACTGAAAGAGCTCTCTATCTTGAGTTCCCTGATACAGAAGGTTTAGGCGAGTGGGAACCCTCTGATGATGAAGAATAAAATGAAAATTTTTAATACCAAACTAAACGTTATTACTAAGCCTCGTCCTAGGTTCGCCAAAGGACACGCTTATATGCCTGCTGCGTACACCAAAAGAAAGAAGGAGCTATCAGCTGACTTCGCATCGCAGGACATCTCTGACCCTTTTAAAGGTCCAGTGACAATCCTTATTAAAATTTTTACTAATAATAAACGTCGTGCTGATGTTGAAGGTTTATTTGGATGTATAGCAGACTCCCTAGAAGGGATAGCGTATTACGATGATATTCAGATTGTGTCCCTTGAAGCTCATCATCGCAAGACAGGGCATTTGATGGAACCTATGGTTTACATCGAAGTGCATGAACACATACAAAACCTTATAGATGGCTACGTTGACAAGGTATCAAAAAAAATTAAATCATGAGATTAAACAAATACAAACTTATTAAAGAGGACTCTATATACGAGTTCTATTACACGCACTGGTACAAAGGTGTGACCCATGAGTTGGTATTCAGACATCCTAAGAAGGAACCTGGATATGCCACTTATAGAGCCTGGGTAAAGGCAGGGAACGTTAAAGCTGAGAAACATATCTCAGACCAATGGCATGAGGTAATGGAAAAAATTAAAAATGCACAAGCTGAGGAAACCCCAAATGATACAGAACAATGATTATATTACAATAGTTAAAACGCATGAGTTTTACAATAACGAGAAGCAACACCATCTTGATGCTATAGCAGAGATAGATGAGCTTTTAAAGGACCTACCTCCTATTCCACCAGCTTATCAATGCTATGATGTAGGTGGTCCTGGTCTGTCCCCTTACGATATCCTAGACGATGATGAATAAAAAATTTAATAAACCCCCTCATATATCCAAGGCTCTCATTGAGTATCTTGATGCATTAATACACCCTATGGATTGGAAGCCTGAGGATAGTAAGGATGCTATTATGTTCTACTCAGGTAAGCGTGAGCTTGTGAACTTGTTAAAACATCTACACGAAGAACAGAAAAAATAAAATATTGCAGTTTGTAACTCCCTTTATATCAAGGTATTAGGGAGTCAGTGGTTTAGAGAAAACAATCTCATTTAAATCATGATTATACATTACATTTTAAAATTTTCAGGAGGAGTCAACTAATGGCTGCCCCAATTGTAGCAAACTGGCTTATGGGTGCAATGGTCGCTCAAGGTGCTTATGGCGCTAAACGTTCAGGAGAAAGAGCTGAGCAAGCTCGTGATGATGCGAAAGACGCTCGTCAGGAAGTTAAAGCACAAGAGAAAGCTAAAGCGCAACTTCTTAAGCAAGGCGTACAAGAGCAAGCTGTTAAAGTTCAAGACAAAGACCCTAATGCAAATACAGGTGGCGTTGAGATGTCTACTTTCGCTCAGCTGGGCGTGAATAGAAATAAAGGCACTGGCGCTAACGTCTAGGAAAAGTTATGAATTTATTAAAACGATTTGGACGTGCTCTTGGGATTAACAAAGGTAATAATGCAAAAGAGGAAAAACATGAGGAACATAAGCGTAATCGAGAAGCTCTAAAGGGTAAGCAGAAAACAGTTTTTAATAGGCTCCTTAAGCGTGCCTACAATAGCGACACATATCTCACCTCAAAAGGTTTTCAAACAAGAGCAGAAGTAGAACAATCTATGCCCCACCTTAAAGGTAAGACTCTTCAAAACTATTCAGGGGTTACGAAATTCGATAAAAACCAGGATATGACACAGCAAAATAAAATGTATGATTTTATTTTCAAAGAGCTTGGAAGGTCAATGGATAGACATAAAGCCAACATGGACCAAATTAAAGATAGAGCTAAGCGTGGCGCTAGTGGTCATCAGAAGACAGATAAAATGAAAAAATTAAAAATCAGCAAACAGAAGGTTGGTAGTAATGTTTCAAGTGGAACTGGTAGGTATTCTGAGGCAGGTAAACATGGATATCAATCCTTAAAGCTGTCTGGAGGCAGTAATTTATAAATATTATGGGTGCAGAAAGATATAAGCAACTAGAGAATGAGCGTGAAATCTTCTTACAAAGAGGTAGGTCTTGTTCAAAGCTAACCCTTCCTATGGTGGTTAGAGACGCAAGTGATGATTCGAATACAAGTTACCAAACCCCATACCAATCAGTTGGTGCAAGAGGGGTTACTAATTTGGCTTCTAATATGTTGCTTAGCTTATTTCCAGCTGGAACACCCTTCTTTAGGTTACTTGTATCAGACCAGGACTTTGAACAGTTTGGTGAAGATGCAGAACACATCAAAGGTGAAGTAGAAGAAAGCTTAGGTAAGATTGAAATACAAATCCTAGAGGAGATTGAATCAAAGAATCTACGCTCTACCATCTTTGAGGCAGTAAAAAATTTATTAATTAGTGGCAATACGCTACTATACGTTCAACCTGATGGTAATATTCGTAATTACTCTTTGGAGGATTATGTAACTCATCGTGATGTCGAAGGCTCAATTACTGATATCACAATTAAAGAAACTATTTCACAGACAGTAGCTAAGTCCTTAGATATAGATATCGAGCTTCCATCAGATATGAATGGTGGAGGCTTGGCATCTGATAAGGATATCTGCTTATATACGTGTATAGAGCTACAAGATGATGGCACTTACTATGCATATCAAGAAGTCGAAGGAAAAATTTTAAAAGATACTAAATCTTACTTTTCAGCTGAAGATTTACCTTGGCTTCCATTACGTCTATCTCGTAACACAGGTGAGAGTTATGGTCGTAGTTATGTTGAAACAGTTGCAGGCGATTTAAAGTCATTAGAAGCTTTATCTAAGTCAGTTGTAGAATCAGCTGCTATCGCTGCTAAAACTGTTTTTTTCGTGGACCCTGCTACAACTACACGACTACGTGATGTTGCTAAAGCAGAAAATGGAGATGTTATTAGTGGTAAATCTACAGATGTCTCAGTACTACAATCACAGAAAGGTTCAGACCTTAGCATTGTAATGCAAGCTATTCAACAGTACGAACAAAGATTATCGTACGCTTTTAACCTTCTCGAAGCTACTATCCCTTCCCCTGGGGCTAAGACAGCTACAGAGATTAACGCTATTGTGAACTCTCTGGAGAAGGTTTTAGCTGGTGCTTATACTATGTTAGCATCAGAGATGATGGCACCCCTTGTACACTTGATTATAACTCGTCTACAAGATGAAGAAAAAATTTCATTTATACCACCTGAAGTAAAATTAATTATTTCTACAGGTCTATCTGCACTAGGTCGTAACACAGACTTAGAGCGTATGAGTACATTCTTCCAGCTTGCTATGGGTGCTAACCCTGAAGTAGCATCAGGTATGATTGATTGGGAGAAAGCTATGCGTAAGCTCCAAGATAGTGTGGGTGTAGATATACTTAAAACTAAAGACCAATTAATGGCTGAGCAGCAAGCGCAGATGCAAATGATGCAGCAGCAAGCTCAACAGCAAGAGCAATCTCAAGGGATGGCTCAAGCGCAAGAATTAGCTAACCTAGCTAAATCTCAACAGGAATTAACACCTGCCCCTGAGGAGGGAGAACCTCAACAATAATTATTATGACAGAAGAAAAATCAAATTTAACCCCTGTAGTAGAAGAGCAGACAACATCTGCCTCTATTACGTTCGAAGACGAAGCTGCGAAGCCTATGCCTTTTTCACCAGAGCAACAAGCTTTCCTAGATGAAGAAAATGCTAAACCAGAAGAAAAATTAATTTTTGGTAAGTACAAGTCTATGGAAGAAGCTGAGAAGGCTCACAAAGCTCTTGAAACAGGTTTCCACGAGACTAAGCAAGAGGACAATACCACACTCCCATCAGATGAAGGCTCTGAAGATAAGGAGGGTGCTTGGGATGGGGAAAAAGATTACATGCTTGACAAAGTCAAAGAAGGTGACTTCGATATAAAGGACTTAGGTCAGTATGAGGAAGGTTCTCAAAGGTATAAAATCCAACACGCTATAAATGACTGGCAGGAATCAGGCGAGATTACACCTGAGCTAAAAGAAAATTTTGAAAAAATAGGTGTTACTCAAGAACTTCTAGACCATTATCAAGGACTCGTTGAGCATAAAGCACAAGGCGAGGTTAATGCTATGATGGATTTAGTAGGTGGTGCAGAGCAGTATGGTGAAATGAATAAGTGGGCTGAACAAGGTCTAACTGAAGCTGAACAACAAGTATTTAATAATACTATGGAAGCAGGTAACGTAGATGCAATTAAATCTGCAATACAAGGATTAGCAGCTCGTTATGAAGTAGCTAACCAATCATCTCAGCCTACATCTAATATGATAAAGGCTGACGCAATATCTCAATCATCTGGTGGCTATGAAAGCCAAGCTCAGATGTTAGCAGATATGAACGACCCTAGGTATACTAATGACGAAGCTTATCGTGCAAAAGTATATGCTAAGGTAAACAAATCAAATTTTTAAATACGCATGACTTGTAAGCCCCTTTGTACCTTTTTACGATTAGGTAACTGGGACACCTTCATAGGAAGAGTATATGAAAATTTTTATTATGGAGTTTCAATAAGATTGGCTCCACAGCAACAAATTGAAGTAGTAGGGTCTATAGACCAAGCTTCAACGTCAAATAAAAACATAAACCCTATGGAGGTATTATTATGGCAGACGTAACAGTAGATTCGATGAGTTTCTTGAAAGTGTATGGTGGAGAGGTAATCACTGCGTATAACGCACAGGTTGCATTCGCTCCTCTACTCACTAAGCGAGTAATTACATCAGGGTCAAGCGCAAGCTTCCCAACATTCACGCGTGAGCAGTCAAAGCTACACGCACCAGGCGATGACGTTTTTGGCTCAGTAGCCAACGACGCTCACTATGCATCTAATGCAACTTCAGGCGAAAAAGTAATCACCCTTGAAAAGGCTATTATCGCTCCACAATTCGTGGACGATTTGGACCAAGCAATGGCTGACTACAACATTCACTCTGAATTGGCTAAGCAAGCAGGTGCTGCTATGGCTTTCACTCACGACGCTATGCTGATTTCAGCTCTAGCACGTGGAGGTACAGGTCTTGCAGAACAAGCCACAGGTACAGCTAACGCTGACCTTACTGGCACTCAATTAGCAGTTCTTATTGAAGAAGCAGCTCAAAAGATGGACGAAGCTTTCGTTCCTCACACTGAGCGTTACTGTGCATTGCCACCACGTCTATTCTACGCTCTTATGGGTGAAGATAACGTGATGGGCTCTGACTTTAACTCAACAGGTGACAGAGGGAAGGCAAAATCTCTTTGGTACATGGGCTTTGAAATCATTAACTCACAAGTACTAGGTCAAATCGCAGGTGAATTAGCATCTGTGACTGAAGGTGCTGGTGGAGCTTTCTATCTAGGTCAAGCTGGTGGCGCTGGTCGCAATGTAGACTATGGTAACTTCTCATCTGAGAAACTATCTGGTCTTTGCTTCCACAAGTCATCTGCAGCAACTTTATTGCTTCGTGGTGTAACGACTGAAAGTAACTACATTCCAAATCGCTTGGGTCATTTGCTAAATGCAAAGCAAGCTATTGGCTGTGACATCCTTCGTCCAGACTCAGTTATCCAACTGAAGACTAACGATGCTTAATTAAATCTGGGGTGTTATTTATTTAGCACCTCTTTTTTCTTTTGTCTAGAGTGGGTTTGCATAGAGGTATGTAGACCTGCTCTTTCACCCCTTATAAAAAAATTTAAATTATGGCAGCAAAAACAACAGAATTAGACGCAGTAAATATCTGCTTAAATGTAATAGGTGAAGCATCAATCAATGCTCTCACTGGGACACTTCCTTTCGAAGTGACATTGGCTAGAAGTATTATTGACGAGACAACTCGTGAACTTTGTCAAGATGATTATATTTTTAACAAGGAAGAGAATGTAACCCTGACCCCTAATGTATCAGACAACATTGCAATCCCTGCAAGTTATATTCAGATTATAGCTAATACTACTGATACAGAATACACTATCAGGTACAATGGAGGTTCTCCTATTCTATACTCGATGACAGATAAAACGAGTACATTCACATCAGATATTACAGTTGATATAGTTTATCTTCTTGACTTTGAAGATTTACCAGAAGCAGCTAAGCGATATGTAAACATTCGTGCAGCGCGTGTCTATGCAGACAGGCTAGTAGGTTCTAAAGATATTAGAGCTTTCACTGCACAAGATGAAATGGAAGCAAAGGCTAAACTAGGAAACTACCAACATGGTGTAGGTAGACACAATATGCTTCAAAACCCTAGTGTAAAAAGCACACTTAATAGAACTCTATAATGGCTATTACTAAGAAAACAATAAAAAATTTAACTGGAGGAATATCTCAACAGCCTGATGCTAACAGACATGATAACCAGTGTACAAATCAAATAAATTTTCTTAGTGACCCTATCAAAGGGTTAACAAAGCGAGGTGGTACAAAGGCTATAAAGAGTTTCTCTCATTATGGTGTTACTGTTGATACTAATGTTACACCTTATCTAGACGTTTACACAGGTAGTGACGCGCACACCCAAGTTGCTGCTAAGGATTGCACTTCAGCAGTTATCCCTCACCCTTTAACAGTTGAAGGTGAGGACGAAGATAAGAAGGCTCTACTTACAATTAGTAATGATGGCAAGATGGTTTGCCATGACTTGGAAACAGGAGACAGGATAGGTATTTATTATACTGGTGCAGGCGATGGTGCTGAGATTCCACCTACTACAACCTACGCTGGACTGGGTGGTTATATGGCATTAAATGACCATAGTAACTATAAAGGCACTAAGTTTGCTATTCGAACTGTAGCTGATACAACATTTATTATAAATAAAGCAGCTGAGGTAAAGATAGCAACTAGTCCTGTAGAAGCAGCTGGACCAGCTAGAGGTTTAATTTTTGTTAAGGAGGGCGCTTATAATTCTGAGTATACATGTACTGTAGAAGACAGAGATGGTGATGTTCGTACAATACGAGTTAAAACATCTGATGGTACTGATAAATCTGTGGACAGTAAAACAAGTCTAGTTGCATTTATTATTGCTGAGTGTATTAAGATGTCTAATGGTTTTACAGGAAGCGACACAGTCACGAAGACAAGTGTCTTTGATGGCTCTACTTGGTCAAGCAGAGGTCTTACAGAGGATACTGCCATATCAGTTACAGTTAGTGGTTCAGGCTTCGAGTCAACAGAATTTCGAACAGGGGGTGGTGTAGTAAAGCAAGAAGGTTCAGTAATTGTTGTATATGGACAATACTCCCAATACGATGATAACTCTTTCTACAATCTACCAGTAACTATGGCTGATAGCTATGGAGATACTATGACAGAGGCTTGGAACTCAGAAGCAGAGACATTTGCAGGGCTCCCCCTTACATGTGTTCATGGTTATAAATTAAAAATTAAAGGTAATCCTGAAAGTAAGTTAGACGATTACTATGTGAACTTCGTAGGCAGCTCAGAAGATTCAGTAGAGGTACAAGGTGGCTCATGGCAAGAATGTGCAACTGACCAAAATTATGAGGAAGACACCACGACATCAGTTAAAAAAGCACTAGATGCACAAACCCTACCACATAAGATTATCCCTATGGAGATAGAAAATGAGTCAGCAGGTTATAGATATTTGCAATTTTCTCGCCCAACTTGGGATGACAGAGAGTGTGGTGATGAGAGAACTAACCCATTCCCTCAGTTTGTAGGAAAAGGAATAAATGATTTATTTTATTTTAAGAATCGTCTTGGTTTTTGCTCAGGAAGTACAATCACTTTAACAGAGCAAGATGGACCTTTTAATTTCTTCAGAACTACTGTAGCTCAACTACTACCATCAGATAGATTATCAATCGAAAGTAATGAGGAAGGTCACGTAAGATTAAACTATGCAGTACCTTTTGCAAACCAAATGGTGGTATTCTCTGATAATAATCAATTTATTATTAATTATGGACCTGAAGGTCTTACTCCAGGAGCTACGTCGTTAACATCTATTGGTACTTATGACAATTCCCCTGATGTTCGTCCTGTGGCTTTGGACAACTCTATTATCTTTGCACAAGAGAAGTCAGGTTATGCAGATATTTACGAGATGTATCCTACAGGACAAGGTGCGACTTCCTTTGAAGCACAGAGTATAGCAGAGCAAGTACCAACACTTATAAAAGGTAAGCCTGTAAGTATAGCTGTTTCATCTCTAGCGAGAACTGTAATGGTTCGCTCAGATGATGATTATAGTAAAATTTTTGTTTATAAATATTACACCAAAGGTAGGGATAGGGTTCAATCTGCTTGGATGACATACGAAATGAATACTACTGCAGTTAAGGCTCTGATGTATGTAGATGCTGTGTGTTACCTAGTTACGTCTAGAGAAGATAGCTCAGATTTCACCCCTTCTACTGACTACGATGCAGAATCAATACAACTAATGTCGATGAAGTTAGACAACACAGATGACACAGATTACTCACTCGATGAGTGGCACACTGATATTACTCCTGCTGGAACCTTTGGGGAGGATATTTTTGGTTACACTAAAATCACATTAGATAATAATCCAGATGATGTACACAACTACTACGCTCGTGGAACCAATACTCTTACTTGTTTGAACTTAGCAAATGACTCTCTACAAGTAGAAACTATAATCAATGCAGATGGTTTATACCTAGAAGGAAACTTCACAAACGTTGTAACCAATAATGTTCTTATTGGTTTACCAGTTAGCTGTGAGTATGAGTTCTCCAAGCAGTATCTGAAGTCACCAGACAATAACAATAAAATGATGTCTATAGTAGATGGTAGAACTACAGTTAAGTGGTGTGAAGTTTACATGAACAACTCTGAGTATATGGAGCTTGAGGTTTCATACCCAGGACCTGTTGATGGCGATGGTGACCCACAAAGAGATACTACAACCAAGACATTCTCAGGGAACATATTAGGTTCCATCTCTATTGGAGATGATGCTAGTGAGACAGGTAAGTTACGTTCTATTGTCGCAGCAAGAAACTATCTTCCAGTAATAAAATTAAAATCAAATACACATAAGAAGGCAACCATTACAGGTTGTTCTTTTGAGCTAATGCTGACATCCAGACTACGAGGAATTAGATAATGACATGTACCCTAAACTATAAACCTACTAAAGAGGAAGTTAAGTTTATCGCTACGAATCTACAGAAAGAAGAAGTAGATGAATTAGATATCTTTATGACCTCTCCTTCACACGCTATATTAGACAGTGTAGAAATGAGTCATGGAACAGCTACAGTCATAAGTCCTGATGGATTGCCTATAGCGATACTTGGTGTAGTTCCTATGGATGATGACTCTGGAATGTTATGGGTAATGAGTACAGAGAAAGTTAAAGCTCACTCGCTTGGTTTCTTTCGCTGCGTTAAAAAACTAGTGGAAGAACAATGTGCATTGTTTGGTAGAGTAGTATCTTACGTAGATATAGACTCCCCTGCACATCAAAAATTTACAGCAGCGCTTGGACTTACATTAACTAGTGAAGTGCTAACAAATGCAGACAATGATAGACAGTATCTCGTGTTTGAGATGATTACTACTAAAGGTCTGGATGAACTGTTCTATAAATCTGAGAACATAGACTACTATAGGAAACTACACAATATTAAATGAATAACCCCCTCAAAGCCCCACTAGACAATACGAAGCTCTTTATGGGTATCGCAACCCCTGTCATTGGCGTATTATTTTTCTTCTTCTCTTTACAATCTGATATTGCAGCAAATTCTGAGAAGATACAAGCAAATACAGCGAGTATTGAATCCCTTGAAAACAAGGTGGATAATATATCAGCCAATGTTAACGAATTAAAGACAGACGTAAAGGTGATGGTGGTGGAACTATCTCACTTAACAGACACTATTCACAGAATAGAAAAACACTACACTGAATAATGAACCAAATAAACTTTTTAGAATTTCTAGGTATTGGACCAATGCCTGGCACGAATGGAGCAGGGTTACCAGGCTCTACGCTAGCGCAGATGCCAGCAGCTGGAGGAAGCTCTTCTCCTTGGACAAGCTCTAACATAGCAGCAGGGGCAGGCGTAGCTATGGGGCTTATAGAGGGATATGCAGCAAATAAGATTTATAAAACTCAGCTAGAGATTAGAGGTATAGAAAAAGATATTGCTAATATGCAGTCAGAGGGTAGAAGAGATGAACAGTTGAGAACAATTTATAAAAAGAAAGAGATGGCTATGGAGGCTATCGCAGAAAAGAGTAAGTCAGATAACGAGAAAATGAAGCAAAATGAATCTATGGCTAGAGTAGCTATGGCTGCTAAAGGTTTCGCAGGTGGTGCATCAGCAGGGGAAGCTCGACAGGCTTTAATTAATGCTCGTATGAAGCAAGAACAACTCAACTTAAACGAGTGGTCAAATACAGAAGAGATGGCATTGATAGCTAGGTCAGGAGTAGAATCTCAGTACATTTACGAGAGAGCTTCAAACGCAATACGACCTATGATTGACTTTCAAGCTCCAAACGTAGGGCAAGCAGGATTAGACATGATGATAGCATACTCTAAATATAAGAATTTTTTAACTGACCAAGGAGATATAACATAATGGCATTTCGCTTCGCAGATAAATTCGAGCCTAACATGGCATGGACAGGGCTAAGTAAATCCCTAAGCCAAGCTATGGCACAGGTAGGTCAGATGAAACAGATGGAACAGAAGGAGTCTATGGCTCACGAAACCCATCAACGAGAAATGAATCAACTTCTAGGTCTTAAGGACCAAGGGTTAATGACAGGAGAAGAGTATAATACAATTTTAGATAAGGCTAATGCTGACGCACAAGAGTCAGGTGCTATTAGAGCTTACGAGAATTTCTCTATGTACGATGAATTAGATAAGTCACGAGCTAACATTAGGCTTAATGCTTTAGATTCTTACTTGAACACCCCTGAAAACATAGCTTTAATGACACATGTTACAGACGCTGTGTCCCCAGAAGCCATTACTCAGAAGTGGGTACAAGATAACGAAGGGAAAGCTATTGGTAAAGACTTAGCAGGAGATGATGTCTTCGCTACAGCATCTGGTAGACCCTCAGAGTTAATTGCATTTAGTTCTGGACTACAGTTAAAGCAACTAAAGCTTGCTGTTGACTTAGATAAGGTTCGTGTCGCAAACGCTTTAGAAGTAAACGAAGGACTTTATGGTATGGAAATAGCTAAGCATATGAAGGCTGGCTCTGATTCAGAGGCTCTGCAAGCTGTAACAGCTAAGTTCAAGGGTATGGGTGTTACAAATCTTAACGCTCTTACACTTACATCAGCAGCAGATATCATGGACAACTGGGTAACAACTCTGGACCCTGAAGAAGCTCTGGATAAAATAAATTTATTAGAGTATCAACTAACACAACAATCTGAAATGAGACCAGGAGCAGGTATCTTTGCAGCTGAAGGAACAGAGAATGGTTATAAACTAACTAATGCAGCAGACGCAGCTCGCACAGCAGTTAGAACTCGCAAGACAGCCCTAGCAACAGCGCGTAAGGCGCAAACTACAGAAGCAGAGCGTGTTTACTCAAACATACAGTGGGACTCTCTAAACACCCTTGCTAAGGCTAACAATGGGATTATAACTGACACTGATAAGGCTTCCTTTAAGCAAGCTTTACTTGAAGATTTAAATCAACCTATGTACGTTTTGTTCGATAAGTCTGCAATTATAAAAGAATTTGATAACTTTATGGATGCATTAGACGTAACTGAAACACATGAGGAGTATGTTGCAACTTATACAACCCTATTTACTCGTAATCAGTTAAACGAATCACAACTACAGTCTATGGTTACAGGTGTTCGTGTAGACTTTAACGAGCAAAAATTAAATTATAAAGAGTTTGATTCCCTTATGTCAGAGCTTGACCAAAAGATTAGAGCAGTTCGAACAGATAAAACTACATCTTTACAAGCTACTTTAGAGAAAGAAGGTAGCATGGGTTGGACATCCCTACCCTCAGATACACTAACTGAAACAGAAGACCTATTAAAAAGTAATAATTATTCTTATTGGGACTCAAGCTCTGAAACATTTAAGACTGCAGGTGGTAAAGACGACATGTACTTCAGGTCTTTCCAACGTGGTGCGACAGAGTACGCAGAGGACCTATTAGATGCAGGATTATATGGTGGTTCAGTACCTGCGCCAATATTTACTCCATTTACTGCTGAGGAGATACTCATACTACCTACTTTAGGTGTCCCTCCAGGAGATATCGAATATAACCAAGGATTACTAGCAAAAGAGTTCGTAGTTCAAAAAGCTCCAACTACAGTGAAAGAATCACGTAGATACTATCGCCAAGCAGTAAAACAAGCTAGGGCTTATGCTGCAGTACAAGCGTACAAACAACTACTATACTTTAATCAAAACCCAGAGTTTAAAGCAGGACTAGGTACAATAAAACCTTCCACACTAAATAAATAATTATGACTAATTTTCAAGACCCTATTATGTCGCCACGAAATGTTGCGATGCTACAGAAGAACTTCAAAAGAATGGGAATACCAGAGAGCGAATGGGGAACTTCACAAGCAAACTTCGAGTCATACGCTAACTGGTTAGCTGAAGTAGAATCTACTAATGACCCTAAAGCGTCAAGAGGAGCTGACTTAGACGTAGCCCAAGGACTTTATCAGTACCAATTAGATACGACAAAGACAGACAGAAATAGATTATCTGGACCTACTTTAGGATATGACCAGGAGTTTATAGATAGTATAGGGGATGACCCTACGAAGTGGACACGTGAACAGTCAGACGCTATGATGATTGCAGGTCACTTTGTTGAGCCTGGAACAGATGCTAGAATTAGACCAGTTCTAATGTCTAAGGATAAAACATCAGATGAGTTTAGAAGTTCTATACAACATTCTTACTTGAAGAATCACATGAGAGATGAAGACCAGTACAAAGAAGACCTTACGCAGAAAAACTTAGACAGAGCTTGGGGAGTAATGACTGACCCTAATGACCCTAAATCATTTACAGGGGTAGACAAAACTACAGTACCAAATGAACAAATAGATGAAGGTGACGTTTCTCTAAAACAGAGCTTGATTGATGCTCATGGTATGTCAGAGGAAGAAGCAGAAGCTTGGATTCAAGCAAACCCAGAAGCAGTGCAACAGGAGGCAGTAGGTCCTTTAAGTCAAGCTATACTAGATACAAGTACTCCAGTTACAGAGGAGCCAGGTGAAGTTAATATCCTAGGAGATATCTCTGACCCTGAGACAATGGAGAAAGCATACGAAGTAATTAGGGACATGACTAAGTACAGTGCAGATAACGAAGTAGTGAATCAAGTGCTAAGTACCTTAGTAGACCCTGATACCCCTTTAACCCCAGAGAACTCATCAATGTGGGCTCCTTGGTTAACACCAACTGCTAAAGGTAGAATGATAGGTGCTATTGAAGCATCTCAGAATCCACCTGAAGAAACTTACGACACTTGGAGAATAGTTAAAACAGACCCTAACTTCCAAGACCATGTACTATCGAACAATCGTGTTCAAAATCTACAGGATTATATTACAAAGCTAACTCATGGTTCACCTGAAGCTAACTTCAATTTAGTCGCAGCTGAGTTGTATATAGACTTAGGAAAGCTTATAGGTCGTAACTCAGTAGAGGCATTAATATCTCAACCTGAGTTCCTAAAGTATGCAGGTAGTGTTCGAGGTCTGAAAGAGATTTCTGATGCTATGCAGATTCACCTAGAGTTTAATGGTCGTAACTTTGAAACAGAACCACTACTGCAAGGTGACTTAGATAAATTTAAATTCCCTGAGATGCGTGGTCAACGTCCATCTAACGAGATTGGATTCACTGATGAACAGTATGAAAACTTTAACCTTCTACAGAAGGGTGGTTATAACGTATATCAAGCTTTTTACTCAGCAGGTAAAGCGTTAATGCCTAACTTCTTAGAGCCAGAGAAGCAACTAGATAGAAGTATCGCTCCTATTGGAGACATGGTTGGAACTATGGCTGGCTTTATGATAGGCATGAAAGGTATAGATAAGTTCCTGAAATTTAAATTACCTGCCTTTGGTCAGTTAAATCAATGGGGGAGAAACTTCATTAATGGAGCTCTAATGGATATGTACTACTCAAGTGCAGAAGAAGGTAACATGTCTCGCATGATTAAGGAAGAGTTTCCTGACAGTGCAGCAGCTAATAACTTTTTAGTTGAGTGGTTAGCCACAGATATTAACTCATCTAAATGGGAAGCCATGACTAAAGAAGCCATCGAAGGTGGTATTATAGGTGAATCCTTAGGAATGATGTTCATGATAGCTAAGTGGGGTACAGGTGGTACTCGTCGTGGGATAAATAAAATTATAAAGAAGGCTGGAGATACTCAAGTATGGCAAGGCATGAAGCAGAGGGTAATCAACCTTGACATCATGGGTGAAATAGAGTCAGCTTGGGGTTCAAAGAACTGGAAGAACAAGATGATTCGTGGGGATGATGATTGGAAAGGTCCAAGAGGTCCAAGGATAGGGATGACCATACAAGCGATGCCTGACCCTGGCGATATAGACCCTAAGAAGATGTTTAAGCGTATTCAAGAGCTCGAAGCGAAGGATAAGCTTACGCATCGTGAACGACTTGAATTAGACTTCCTTAAGCCTGAGTATGAGAATCATCCAGACATAGTGTTCTTAAAGAGCCTAGAGGAAGATATGAAGCAGATAGAGATTTCTGATGCTGCTGACGAGTTCAATAAAGACGTTGATAGAATTGCAAAACGTGTAAGTTCAGAAGATTGGTCTAGAGAGGATATTGAAAAGTGGGTTAAATGGGATAATGAACGCCTAGCCCTAGAGGCTGATTTAGACGACGCTATTGATTTAGATGTCGAAGGTGAGATGGATAGCGCAGCAGCAGCACTAGCGAAGCACCATGATATACAACCAGCTAACCCTTATGACACAACTATTCCTACTGTACGAGACCTAAATACAGACCTTGGTACACATAGCGAGCTCAACAACAGGATAGAGGGTGAGGTTGAAAAGTATAAGGCTGAGATGGTAAGACACGATGTTGACATACAAATCTCCAGGTTAAAGCAACTAAGAGATGAGTATAATAAAGAGTGGACTGACAAGCAAATACGAGAGCATGTAGAGCAGTCACAACTTAAACTCATCTACGCTGTTCAGGTAGATGAACTCCTTAATGCAGAGGATGTAGATGTAAAGGCAATTAAGGATATAAAAGATAAATTTCTTGATGTCTCTCAGCGCGAGTTAGATAACCCTGTTTGGAAGGCAACAACAACACCTCCAGCACTCGAGCAAGCTTTTGAGCTCTTAGATGAGTTGGAGAGATTAGATATAGATGAGTTTATAGATATACATACAAATCCACTTAGAAGAGTTCAAGAGTTAACTCAAGCTGAAGAAGACTGGTATTACAATACACTATTTGGAGATTTGCGTGACAAGTTTGATGAAATGGACGTATCAAACGCAGAGATAGGTGTCTACCTACGCTATCTTGCAAGGAAGGCGAAGTTAGATGACCTCGCTATGAAATGGTATAAGGAGGGGCTGCCTAATTCTGATGAACGTGTGGGTAAACTTGCGCAGCTATTTGACGATTTAGAGGCAGAACATGGGGATAAATGGAAACCAGATGATAGCTACCTAACCCCTCAGCAGCTGGATGATATGTACAATGAGATTCCTGAAATTGAGGATTTGGACACTCTATTTAATAAGCCTGCTTACGTCAGTGAGGAGGAGTTAGTTGAGGAAGCTGCTAAAATCTCGAAGAGGTCATTCGATAACATTGAAAAACATGCTAAAGATAACCAAGCTATGGTTGAGCTTAAGGAGATGGATACTCCAGAATACTTAATGCACATTACGTGGGCACAGACAGCAAGACTGTTATGGAAGGCAGCGTCAGATGCTAATTACAAGGGTGAGAAGGAATTATCAAAAAAGCTTATGGAAAGATTATATGATTTTATTGATAGTGATATGTCACGCAACATAGACCAGAGTTGGAAGGACGCAGAGATAAATAGGCTTATGAACATGGAAGTTAATAGGCGTACAGACATGGAAGGCGCTCCAGACTTCATGGGTGATAAAGAAGGAGGCTTCTTAAACCTATTTAAAGGTAGGTCTTGGCGAGGTGCGAAAGGTAGACTTCCTAAGTTTGGTCGAGCAGCAGAAGAAGGAGAAGCCCCTAAAGATAACTTCATGGACCCTAATGATGAGTTCAGCGATGATGCTTTAGTACAAGCTTCTAATGAGGCTGAGGGAACAGGTGCTCCTACTATCCTAGAACCTGGAAGTGTTAAAGGTGGTGAACCTCCTGTAACTCCTTTCAAGCAAGGTCCTTGGGACGAATTGCCTGATGATGCAAAATATGAAAAATTTGTTAATGCGTTAGAACAATATGATGCAAACCCTTCAAGTATAGAAAACAAAGTACGACTAGAATACTACTACACTCAGTTATACAAGTCTAACCTAGAGCCTGGCTCTCGTGAAGCTCACTTACTGAATGTTAAGGATGTTGAAGGTGGTACTCAATTTAAAGATTGGGATAAGTCCCATAGAATGAACAGTCGTAAACAGGCTGATAAAATCCTAAAAGAGTTTGAACCTATCCTAGATGCTAGAACAGCACAACGTATCGCAACAGGTATCGAAGAAGGTGCTGAAGATATGGTGTTGGAGGTAGAAGAAGCATTACTTAATAGGGCTCTGAATCGTAAATTCGATTCTAACCTTCCTAAGAATTGGGAGGAGCTTCGAGCTTACGCTAGAGCAGGAGGCAGAAACAAGCTTGTAGATAAGTTTGCTATGGCTTGGGAAATAGCATCTACAGTAATGGTGTCAGCTAAACTATCATCGTTTGGAGTATTGAAAGCAGCTGCTATTGGTGGACCTATGATAAGAGGGTTAGATAAACTAGCAGAAAGGTTTGGTACAGGTCCTGTTAAGCTGTGGAGACACATGAAAGGACTAGAAACTTATAACTATAAAAACAAGAAAACTCCTAATAAGCTAGGCGAGGCAACACATAATGCTTGGGTAGTCCTCACAGGTGGACGTGCGTATACAGGTGATGCCATGACAGACGCTGTGAATCTTTTACGAGGAATCCACTCTATGTCAGCTCCATCAACAGTTGACGCTGGGTTGTTAGAGAAGTCTGACACTGCTCTAGGTTCAGGCTTAGCTTCAGGCTTTGACGAGACTTTAGAAATGGACCCTGCAGGGTTATCACGCTTAGGTGTAATATTGAATGGTATCGAAAGTGATGGAGTTAGAGGTCCATTGAAGGTTATTGGTGCTGTGATTGAATTAGCTGGCAAGAAGGGTTTAACAGTTATAGATGAATTTATGAAAACCATGGTATATGAGAACGAACTTAATCGTCAGTTCCTAGTACAGATGGAAGGAATCATGCGTAGCTCATTTAATGAGGCAGGTCCAGCAGCTAAGAAGATTGCTGAACTATTTAACCAAGTAGAGGATTTCGATGAAGAGTCATGGGCAATAATTGCACAAGAGATGGCTCATGTGTTTGCAGTAGGTAAGCCTCAGAACTTTGACGAGATGCTTAATATCTTAATGAAGCTTGATGTTGAACTAGGTGGTAAAGAGAGCTTGATGATTGGAAGCGACATAAAGGACCAGGTTGCTAAACGTGGTGACGCTGCTCGTAAGGCATGGGCTTTACTAGCTTCGTTTACAGGAGATGTACACGATAAGGAAGTTATTTTTGATAGGTTCCAAACTGTTGCTGATGGAGCAATGGAATACACACGTCGTATCGCTTTAACACAAGACCCTATTGAAGGTGTTGGTGGTGTTATTGCTAAGCTACTTGATGTAGGTCATACTGCCCCAGGTCGTATTGCTAAGCCATTTATGCGTACAAGTGTAAACGCTGCTACTGTAGGTGTTGAACATATACCACTTGTTAACTTTTTATTAAAGCAAGAGAGACAATTGTTTCTCGACTTGAAGGCAGGAACAGGTTCATCTATTGACCAATCACGCATGGTAGGTCGTATGATGTTGGGAACAACTCTTATAGGAGGTGTTAATTATCTGTTTACTCCAGACCATGAGGTCACAAAGGACACAGGTATATATGTCAAACAAGAAATAATGCCATGGGGTCCACGATATTCACTATCAATCCCTATGACTGATGGTTTTGAAACTCAGAAGGCTGAGCATTTAACTAACTTCTACGTACAAAATAAAGGACAAGTAGATATAGAGATGCAACGTGCAGGCTTCGAAGGAAACCCTGTTGACTTCCTAGACTCACTACTACCTGAGATTAAAGAAGCAAAGGATGGAAGAATTTCACTAGACTTCGAAAGAGCTACTCCATTGGATATGATAATGAGAGCGTCAGCACTAGTAGGTGACTGGGCATCTGACTCAAAGTCTATGACACTAGAAGAGCAAGAGAAGCAGAACATGTGGTTAAGTAATATCATTGATGTATTTGAAGGCGTTGGCTACTTGGAGGTAGTTGACCCTCTATCAGGTGTCTTTGGTGATTACGATGGAGCTGCTGAAGCATGGTTTTGGAACTCCCTATCACAGTCTATAAACTTAGGCTATGGCTTGGGTCGTAGTCCTGGAGAGCCATTCCAGCCAGACTTTAAGGTAGGTAAAGAAGCATCAGACGCAGAGAAAGCTTTCTTTAATACTATCGCAGGAAACCTAACAGGATTAGGAGACCCTGATAGCTTGATGAAGCGAAGAAATGTCTTTGGGCACGTTGAACCTGCTAGTAGCAGAGCTTTTGGATTGATGAAATCTGAGGTAGAGATGGGTGTGATTGACCAAGAGTTTACTGCACTAGGTATGTATAAGAAACATCCTAAGCCTACAGGCGTTGTGGACTTTGATGGTATTAATCTAACAGGATTTAAACTCATTACAGAATCTGAAACTCATAAAGAGTTACTTCCTTCTCCAGGTGTGAACGCTTACGAGGATTGGCAGATACTTACAGGTTCTGCAGGAAGAATAGTAAGAAACCCTAGAGGTACAGATGTGGTATTAGACTCTTCTTGGAAATCAATGACTGGTTACTTAAAGACTAAGGAATATAAAGAACAAAAAGAAATATACCTTCGTCAGTTTGAAAAAGGTTTAGAAGATATTCCAGTGGAGCAAAGACTACGTGTTGAGGCTGAGTCTGAAGAAGCTAGAAAGAAGATTGATAAAAAAATAAATAAGATTCTACGTCAAGGTAGAGAGACAGCTTCTACTCGATTAAAAGAGATGGCTAATCTTTATTACAGCGAAGAAAAACAAATGTTCTTATCTGAGCTACTAAAGGTACATAAACAAGCATCAATGGAAGCTAACCCTAATAATCCAAATACACAACCTTTGGATGCAGGTAGCTTCAGTGATATGTTAGAAGGAGAATATTAATAATGGTATCTTACAACTCTAGAGTTTTTTATACTGATATTAACTGGAATAAGAGTACCTATGCTTTTAGTTTTCCTTATACTGATACAGATTATGTAAAAGTTTATATTGATGGCAATGCTTTGCCTCATGATTTTGGTGATGGTAATGTGACATATGTCGTCGCAGGTTTGGCACTCATTTCACTAAGCAATTATACAGAGGCTATTGATGGTATGGATTTAGAGATTCGTAGAGAGACATCACTAACTCCTGACGTTGATTTTGTAAATGGGACTACACTTACAGAAAGTGACTTAGATGGAGCTGTAGCACAGTCTCTACATCTCGCAGTGGAAGCTAAAGATAACACAATAGGTTCTCTTTCTTTGGACCCTGGTGGAGTATATCTTGATGCTGATAACGACCAAATTAAAAATTTAGCAGCAGGTACTGCCACAACAGATGCTGTAACTAAAGCACAACTTGATGCAGGAGGAACAGCTACAGTTGCTAATACAGCAGCTCTTACATTACTTAACAAGACAGATAAGACTGAAGGCTCTGCTCCTAAGTATGACTCAGATGGCAACATAACATTTACTTCAAATACTAAACTTGAGAATATTACAGCAGGTTCTAATGCTGCAAGTGCAATTAATAAAGCGTATGTCGATGCTCGAGTGTCTGGGATACCAGATGGTGGTATTGGTACAGATACGATAGCAGATAGCGCTGTTACTACAGCTAAGATTGCAAATGATAATATCACTACAGCTAAGATTGCAGATGATAATGTCACTGAAGATAAGATAGCAGATGGCGCTGTTACTTTTAGCAAACTCGCAGGTAATTCAGTTACAGCAGCTGCAATCTCAAACAACGCAGTAGGTTCAAGTGAGCTTAGCGCTGATTGTGTGACAGAAGCTAAGATAGCATTTGCTGCAGTTGGTACAGGTCAGATAGCAGAAAATGCAGTTACTATTTATTCTATGGCAAATAACTCTGTTGGTACATCTGAGATTGTAGGAAGTGCAGTGGAGACAGGTAAGATAGCAGACCTGAATGTAACCAGAGCAAAGATAGCAGATGGTGCTATTAATACAGACAAGGTAGCACCTGATGCTATAGATGGTACTAAGATTGCTGATGATAGTATTGATAGTGAGCACATAGCAGCAGATAGTATTGATACAGAACATATAAGTGATGGCGCTGTAGATACAGATGCTATCGCGTTATACTCAGTTAATGCACAAAGGCTTTCAACTGGCTCTATTGCAACAAGTAAGTACCAGGATAATTCAATCACTAACGATAAACTGCAAAATGGGTGTGTTGAACATTTAACCCTCGACCTCGATAGTGTTGGCAGTTCAAATATAATAGATGGTTCTATTGATGCTGTTCATCTTTCTTCTGATTCAATTCAAACAGCAAAGATAGTAGACCAAGCTGTTACAAATGCTAAACTTGCTATTGGAGTTATTGCTAATGATAAGTTTGCTTCTATGCCTGCTTCAACTATCAAGGGTAATAACGCTGGAACAGGTGGACCTCCTCTAGATTTGACAGTAGCCCAGACTAATACCTTATTAGGTGTAGATTTGAAGTTAATGCCTAAAGCATTTGGCTCTTTTACTACAGTAGCAAGTCCTGTTGTATCAGGCGAATCATTTAATATCTCAGGAGTAACTCAGGTATCTACTGGAAGATACACAGTTAACTTCACTGATAATATGTCAGATGTAGGTTATACAGTAACTGTAAGTTACATGGACTCATCTGAAACTATTTTTTTATGTATGCTATCATCTAAAGCAGTAGGTTCTTTTAACATTTCTCTAAAGGATGCTTCAGGTACCTTATCAGACGCTAGTGAAACAGTAGACATAGTAGTACACGAATACGTATAATGAGACACACACATCCCTCAATTCAACAAGCTCAGCTTAGACGAACAGATATCAGTACTGACGTAGATGCAAACGTAGTAGCAGTTGCAGCTTTACCTGTAGGGCTATCAGGTTTTGAAGCTCGTATAGCAGCTCTTGAGGCTAAGATGCAGTTCATCCCTAAAGCGTTTGGTAGATTTACAACAGCTGACCCTGCTGTGTTACTAGGCACAAGCTACAACGTGGCTTCTGTATCTCGTGGTGCAACAGGTCAGTATTCAATAGTTATCGACACAGACCTCTCAACTGCCAATTATACAGTTCTTTTGAGTTATGAGGATGCTACTGCTACTATCCAAACTATAAGTGCCAACACTCTAGCTACTACAGGATTTAATGTTGGCTTAAGAGATTCATCTAACGCTTTCTCAGACGCTTCTGAGTCAGTAACATTCGCAGTATTCGAGAACAACACATAATATCATGAAACCTAAAATTAGAATTTTTTTAATAAGCCTAGTACTATCAGGATGCTCTGCGATGAGTCTCTGGGAAGCAGGTGCACTTGGAGCTGGAGCAGGAGTTGTCACAACGATGGTTCTAGATGACGACGCTGATATCATTGTAGATGGAGCAGCAGTTCAAACAGCAGAGAGCAACGCATTTAGCTTGCTTGAAGTTATCATAGAGAACGCATGGAGTATTACGTTAATTATGTTATTACTTTGGATGCTTCCTTCACCTGCACGTATTATTAATAAAATAAAAACTTGGAGAATAAAATGAATAAAACAGATTCAGATGACATATACAACTTAATGCTAAAGCAACTAAAGAAAGCATTGGGAACAGAAGAGCCTAACTTAGGGGCTATTAGACTAGGACTAGAGTTTATTAAAATGTTCAGCCTAGAAGAAGAAATGAAGGGGTCAGATGTGGAAACTTTCATATCAAGCCTTCCCTTCAAAGAAGATGAGTAACCCTATACCTGAGCTAAAGAACCTTAAGAACTTTGTAGCTTTATGTCATAAGTATTTACGCATTGCTGACCCTACTGGGATTCAGTTTGATATATGTGATGAGCTCGCTAGTGATGAGGGATTAGTATCTCTACAAGCATTTAGAGGAATTGGTAAGTCTCATCTTGCTGCTATTTATTGTTTGTGGTTAGGCTATTGGGATAACGAAAGTAAAATTTTAATTGTATCTGCTACATCTAAGCGAGCTGCTGAGTTCGTTAAGTTCTGTCGTGACACTATTAACCTGTGTCCCTTCCTAGCACATATGAAGCCTGGTAAGAGTCAACGTGACCTTTCATACAGCTTTGACTTCCAAGGGTGTCTCCCTAGTCAAACTCCTTCTATTGAAGCAAAAGGTATCACATCTCAAATAACAGGTTCTCGTGCGAATGTGATTATAGCAGACGACTTAGAGGTAAGTGTGAACTCCCTATCAGCAGAAGCTAGAGAGAAATTAGAGAACCTATCCAAAGAATTTGTATCCATCCTTATGCCAGAGGGCAGAACCATTTATCTTGGTACCCCTCACAGCTCTTCTAGCATCTATAACAGGCTTCCTGAGAAAGGGTATAAAGTGTGTAAGTTTCCTGCTTATGACGAAGCAGGCAAGCCTACAGAGCCTCTGAGATTCCCTAAGAAGAACCTTGAGGTTAGAAGGAAACTAATGGGGGACAGTGAGTTCCAATTGCAGTATATGTTGGACACTAGTCAGGCAGATAAGGACAAGTACCCACTAAAATTAAAAGATTTAGTTGTGTCAGATAAGTTCAGCCATAAGTCCTGCATGGAGGAGTACAGGATATCAGAGAAGACAGCTTCCTTCAGAGTAGGAGAAGCCAAAGGGTATGACTGCGTGTATGAATCCTCTGCTAAGGGATATGAGGTAGAGTATACCAAACGCATATTAGCCTTGGACCCAGCTGGAAGTGGAGCAGATGAGTTCGCATGGTGTGTTCTAGCTACACGTAATGGTTACTACTATGTTATCGAGCATGGTGGGTGGAACACAGGCTTGAATCAGGACGTACTGAGGGATATACAAAGACTTACACGTCAATATCAAGTACATCAAGTGGTAGTAGAGACTAACTTTGGTGACGATTTGATTCTAAATATGCTCTCACCTAACTTGACATGTGAAGTTGTACCTGTTAAACACACAACCAACAAGGAAAAAAGAATTATTTCTACGCTAGAACCTGTGTTAAATCAGCACAAACTCGTAGTAAATAAGCATTTCGTGCAAGATGAGGTACTAATGACACAGTTCTGTAACCTTGCACCTGTCAAAGGAGCACTGAAGCATGATGACAGAATAGATTGCCTAGCTATGGGTATCAAACATCTGAGAGAAGAAGGTACTGTAAACCTACAAGCTATGAGACAGAAGGAATCTCAGGACAGATTAGAAGCTGAGCTAGAGTCTATAATGGGTCAACAACAGTCTCAGAGTTGGGTATAATAAAAAAGATGCTAGCTTTTTGTATGAAGCTAGCGAAACATCCTAATTCATTTACTTTAACTCGCTATTAGGTAAGCGATAATATGAAAGAGCCACTACTGCTCAGACTCTTCTTCCACTAAGCGTCTGAGTTCTGCTACTTGTAGTTGCAGCTTATGTGTTGACTCAGCTAGCTTCTCACACTCAATAATAGTAGGATGCTCTGAGACAGATTCTAAGGGGGTATAGAGAGACGTTCGTGAGGGACAGGTGTGAACAGTCCACATTGCTGTAGCGAAGACTGAGTAGCCTAGGAAGCACCCTAGAATGCAAATGTTAAGAAGCTCAACAGTAACATGTAGATTGAAGTATTTATTTAGCCATTCATACATTATGCAGTAGCTCCCATCAATATATCGAAAATATCCTCTAGGTCAGGACAGGTAGGTGATTGGTTGTTAGCCAATACAGGACAGAGTGGTAGTGAGTAATTTTTCATCTTCTATATTATATAGGTGTCCAAGGTAGATTGCTAGTGCAAATTCGAGTAAAA
>Ga0208299_1000768_pt1 | contig 27454 bp, 37 predicted proteins | sample 15_taG_FD_184089 | JGI IMG/M metagenome (GOLD analysis project Ga0208299, IMG submission 184089) | Marine viral communities from the Subarctic Pacific Ocean - 15_ETSP_OMZ_AT15312 metaG (SPAdes) (version 2) | ecosystem: Environmental > Aquatic > Marine > Oceanic | place: Pacific Ocean | collected...
GCAGTGATACAGCTGAGCCACCACCTCTAGTGAATAGCTGTGTCGCGCTCAGGTCACGTAAGTCATACGCTGTGAGAAGTCCAAACTGTGGAGCTGGGTTGTTAAGTGGCATTATGATCTCCCTAGGTTAAGGCGTCGAGCGCCTCTGTTACGCTGATTCATTACGCCTACAAGTCTATCAACCATAGCTCTCTCTGCAGCCTGACGAGTGTCATAGATTACAGCGCCACCAAAGTTGATATTGAAGACTGTGCTTGTCTCCTGAGCGCTCTCTCTCTCTGGCGTTGGTGCTATCTGTGGAGCTCCACTTGGTGATGCACTACCTCCACCACCACCACCACCACCACTACTTAAGGCCATACCAGCACCGCCGGCTGTTGCTGCTAGTCCTCCAAATATACTGGCAGCTGTAAAGTGGTTAAGTGCTGCAGCTGGATTCAATACAAGAGATGCAAAGCCCTTAGCAGTCTCCATCAGAGATCTTACTGCAGCCTCCTTACCCAGCCCAAAGATGATCTGAGCTATTGACTCTTTGAATGATTCACCCATAGCTAAAGCACCAAAGCTAGCCTCAGCGAAAGCACCACCAAAAGCAGACGCGAACTCACCAGCCTGATTAATCTGGTCTTGTACACTGTCTCTTAATTGAGTGAGTGTAGCCTGACTCTTTTCAAATGCATCAAGCCTGGCCTTCTCTCTCTCAGCTTCTTGGCTCTTTACAAGCTCAGTCTTTGCCATCTCAAAGCGCATATCAGCCATCAAAAGTTGATTCTGATTCTCTCTAGCTCTATCACGTTCAAGCTCATGCTGTGCGTCTAATACTTCAAGCTTTGTAAATCCAAGTCGCCTCATTTTTTCAATCTCTAGGGACCGAATTGCAAAGAGTTCATTTTGAGTCTGACGCTCGAGCATTAGACGTTTAGCCTCTGCAGCCTTCTCAGCAGCAAGTCTTGCACTTCTTCTCGCTTTAGCTCTAGCAGCTCTATCCTTCTCCGCCTTCTCTCGATCTGCTTTAGCTTTTGACTCTAGGTCTGAGAATCTTTTATCAATGATATCAGAGTCTAAAGTCTCTGCATTGATCGCTTCAATTGACTGCTGAACTTCTTTATATAACTCTACAAGCTGTGTTTTATCTCGTTTACCTACGATGGCTAATTTCTCAGATTCTTTAAATCTGCTCTGAAGTCTATTGTGCTGGCCCTCAAGCTCTAATTTATACTTTTCACGCTCAAGCTCTGAAACTTGAGCTACTTCAGCCTCCCTAAGTTCTAAGCTCTTAAGAATCACTATGTTTTCTGTTAAGCGTCGGGCAATTTCTACCGGTGCTCTTGACTCTAAATTTAGAAACTCAGTCTCTGCTCTGTATAGCTTCTCTTGAGTATCTGCTTGAGCAATAGTCTGAAGCCTTATAAGTTTGTCTGATTTTACTCTTTGCGCATCTAAATCATCAAGTAACTCAAGCTGCGTCTTGTAATATCCAATGCCTGTCAGAAGGCTATCAAATGCCTTTGTCCATCCCTCCTTCCTTCGCCTTGAGTACTTCTCTGACTTCTCTGTCTGTATCTCCTCCTCTTTAGCCATAGACCTAGCCACAGCCTTAGATTTCTTCTCTAGCTTTTCTTTAGACAGCTGAGCAGATAGCGTTAACCGAGTAAACTTCCTCAGCTCCTTATTAGTCGGTTTAACTCCTTTTTCAGCTAACATCTCAAGCTTAGATTGCAAGTCAGCAGAGGTTGTGGCAAGTGCATCCTCTGCTTGATCCGCTTCATGTGCAGCTCCTGAGATATTTATAAATGTCTCATATAAAGCAAAGCCCACCGCGACTAGGCCACCAATAGCCGGGATCAAAGACACAATAGATGCTTTGCCTCCTTTGCTCATTGAATCAAGGGTATCAGTGAGATCTTTAAAAGCTCCACCGGCCTCCTCTATATTTCCAACTAAAGAGCCTAGGCCCTCACCCATGTGGGTGTTCGACTTATCGAATCTATCAGCCATTGATGAAGCTGTCTCACCAATACCCTTGAGGCCTTTTTTAGCTTCTTCAGCCCCATCAAGTCTTACCTCAATATCTACTGTTCTACCCATGCTTACTCTCCTCTATTAATCTCTGCTGTGCTCGGCTCTGAGCTGACTCTGTATGATAGTGTAGAGTGTCTACAGCTTCAACCAATGCACATGATGGTGATGGGTGTGATACTGAGATGGGGTATAGACCTGATCTATGACGATGATAAGCAGAGATGATGCTTGCTAGTCTATTAGAACCAGCGACAGGACAAGACCTGATTTTAAGGTCGCTGTACTCAGCGCCACTATCAGGAGCGACTCGATAACCAGGCACATAGAGCCCATGATCATCACGTTGCACCATAGGTAGATTCTCTTTAAATGCACCGCCACAGTTACCACGCTTGTTACGTAGTCCTTGGCTTGACTTGCATTGATCACATGACCACGAGCGTCCTCTGTTATAGCTTAGCCAAACAGAAGACGCGCACATCATTTTCCCTGATCACCCAGTAAGCTTATTCTCTGTATATGAAGTACCAGCTCACTGATCGTCTGCACTCGATGGCTCTCAGGCCTGATCATCTGGAGCTGTTCAAGCGTTGCATCTACATCATCAATACTAACGAGTGAAGCTCCAATCATCTCATTATAGACATTGGTCAAATACTGTTGGTACTGACTCATGGCCTCACGCTCATCATCACTAAGCCCATGGTGCCACACAGCCTTCTCACGTAGATCATCTGGAGCTTCAGACCAGAGTAGACGCCCTAGCTCTGATCGAGTCATAGCACCGGCTCTGATCTCAGCCTGTTCACGCTCAGCTGGTGACAACGCTTTAAGCGTAAACGTCGTAGCGCCATCACCTATTTTCAAGTGAAGCATGTCACCTGTGTCTAGGTATTTAGAGCGCTCATCATCAGTACACTCTATTGATGGATCACAAGTGACAACTACCTCAAGAGTCTGAGATGATGACGTGAGAAAAGATAAGCCCATTTAGATGCCCATTCCTAGTCTGAATGGTGAGTTAGTGGCGTTGCTTCCACTCACGTCACCGCTGAAGCGTGATTGATTATAGGTGAGCTGCTGTCTCACAATGTCATTACCTGAAACATCATAAGCGCTAGGATCAACAGCAAGCTGAGCGGCGGGTAACATGATTGCACAGCCTAGACCATCACCGATGGGACCTGTGCCAATAACGACTTGACGCAAAGTACGATTGAAAAAATCGTCATTGATAAGAGTCAATGGAGTAGAGAGAGTCATGGTGAGCTCTACAACTACATCACTGATCTCCATATCACTCATAGCTAGAATACTATTAGAATGCCCCATAGGTGTAAGCGTGTTGGTTACTGTTAAGCTGAAGTCTTCACAATCTACCTCAGTTCTCGCAAGCATATCACCTGTTGTTACAGCAGATAGAGACGTTGGAGCTGTGCTCGATAACACAGCATATGCACCTCTAAAAAACGGAGGTGATCCACTGTTATATGTGGGCTCAATTGGTCCTACAGCGCTACCATGATCATCTTGAATAAGAGCAGATTGATAAGTGAACTCACCCATTAATCGACCATTGTCTAGTGTGATGCTTAGAGACTCGAGCACACAGCCATAGCAGAATGTTCTGAAGCCAACGCCATCGACACGAAAGCTGAGAGAGTTCTCTCTAGTGCCTGTTGCGTTTTGCCCAGGTACATACCAAGTTTGTAGATGACGAACAGTCTTTGATCCTGTGAACGCTGCACTAAATGCAGGTGAGAGATTCACATCACCACTATTAGTATCATCAGTGATGGCGCTATACTCGGCTCGACCATTTAAGTCAGCGCCAATGATTGTACCTACATCATCATTGTTGGGTCCTGATGCCGGTGTATAGCTATTAACATCTACAACAGTGGCTGTATCACTCAACACGCTAGGGACACGAGTCTTAAACCCGGCGCCTAAAAGATATCCTAGATAATTGGCTGAGTAGTTCGCTGAAGCTGTGCCAATAGTAGTGAGATCCACTCGGCACACAACTTGACCGGTTCGACGTCGAACTCTTGAGCCTGCGCTGAAGACAGTGTCAGGCTCAGGAGGTAACATGAAGTTACCATCTCGAGCATCATTGCGCTCACTCACCACAGGCTCACCAAAGATTACAATTGGATCACGCTCACAGGGGATTGAAACATAAGTTAAACCACTGTTGTCAGGTAGGCCGGTTGATGACGAGAGTGAGCCAAAAGAGCTCTCTACTGCCACTGATAATGTTCTGTGTGTTACTGTCATTTATGACTCCAGATAAAGAAGTGTGAACGGTACTGACAACATGAAGCTTTGCTCATCAGTATCAATGGGACCATAGATGGGTGGGTCTGGTATCACTGAGAGTATACCCGTTGTAGCTAGAGAATAGTTGGGTCCCTTTAGTTTTAGCAGAATGTACTCAGCATCCTCAGCAGCTAGGCGCTGAAGATAGAGAGTATCAGACTGAGGCACATCATAACGCACGTCACATGATACTTGCACACGTCTACGACCTGATAAACCTGCAGCGCCGTCATCCTCTGGAAAGGCCTCAAGAGATAGTTGGAAGTATCTGGTACTATTAAAGCGCTGATCAAGTGGGCTCACAGCGCCGTTTGCTCGATTGTGACAAACAAAACCATGATGCACATCTGTCTTTGGTAAAATTCTCATGATCTGATCTTCAAGAAACGTCAGCGCTGAGTTTATCCCTTGGCTCATGACATCAACTTCTTTCTAATCTCAATTTCTATTGATCTCACAAGTATATCGACATCAGTTAGAGATAGCCCTAAAAACTCGCGAGTCTCATTAACGGCATAGCCATACATACCATGAGCATTTAAGCCCACTATAAAATATGTTGGTGTCGCTTTATGAACAACTAGACTGTTCATCATGTTGCCGCTCAGGACTAAATCAACCTCTGCGCTATCATCTGATGAACCGCGTCTTCTTGATTCATGCTTATACTGTTTATATCCACCGCTATAGAACACACCATTTTTAGTCTTCACACCACCTTTAGGTTTCAGTCTAGCGCCACGATTAGCGACATAGAGTGGCCTCGTGGAGTAAGGCTTAAAAGGCATGTTGTGAGCATCTAGGCCTTTAGCTGTCCTCATCTTAATAGTTGCCAGTGTATTCATAGCCAAGCGCATAGAATCGCGTTTAGTCCATAAAGACCTTGGTAGATTGAGGTTAACTAAAGTAGCCATACTTAATGCCTCATCCCTCTAGCTATTTTGAAGAATGAATCATTCTCACTCTTTGTGTATGTAGAGTATGACGCCCTAAAATCTGTGGAGCTCCCACCCTCTCTTCTAAGATTCTCCTCACCTGCATCTACAACGCCATCCCCATCAAGATCGAGAGTGACAGATCTTAGAGCGAGGTCTAACATCTCATGATATCGAGCTCTCATATTGTCTGAAGCGTCGAACTGCATATTCATCTCATAGATGTGAGCAGCTGCACAGTAGACATGAGCTCTCTTGAATGACTGCTGATTGAAGACCTCATCCTCTGTGATGTTGTCAGGCACTACATGATCTCTGATAGCTAGTATCATCTCATCTAGTGAAGCTCTGATCTGAGGAGCAAAATCACTCTGACGACGTGGGACCATATCAGCAAGATTAGCCATCGAGCCCACCAGCTCATCATGGTCAAGGCCAGTATCGAAAGGTCGAGCAGTAACTTTTAACAGTCCTGTTTCAACTCTTTTAGCGCCTACGATATCATCATAAGCTATAGTGTATGGATAGACTCCTGATGTACCTGTGTTAGCTGATCCAATATCAACATAGCTCATAGCAAAGTTTAAGACGGCTGATGTGCTAAGGTCGATCTCTCTCGGTAGAGGTTCGGCTAGTAGAGCAGTCCCTGTTACGAGCCTAACCACCTTCACAGCATAGTATGTATCAGCTGATGTCTTCAGGTATGCTCTGACCTCATCACGCTCGAGCGCTGAGCCTATGGCTCCACTAGTTGTGAGTGTGCGTCGATCATTGGCTACTGCTGTGATGGTCACATCAGCTCTGCTCTGTGCAAAGATGCCATTGAAGTCACCGCCGGCAAACTTAACTGTAAGCGTGGGATTGTTTGTGTATGGTCGTGGTGGATCCCAGACAAAATGACAGTCTTGTCCTTTGATTGCCTTCTTCATTTCTTACCACCTTTATTAGCGTTGCTGATGTCTGTGTTTGTCGCTAAGTCAAGATTAGCAGCCTCAACAAAAGACTCTGTGACCGGTGACCAGGAGTGTCTGCAATTATAACCACCACAGCTAGTCTTTACAGCTAGGCCTTGACCGTTCCTCAGCTTACTCATCTGCTTATCATCGACCACCTTATTTATCAGCGCTTTGCAGAATGGTCGAGTTAGTCCATCTCTGGGACCAGTATAGAGATAGTTAGTAAGCCCAACCTCATCAGCTATTCTAGCTGTGACAGTTCGCCCATATTGACTGATACGTGTCTTAACCTCTGTAAGCTGTCTACCTTCTGAACTCTCTAGCCGTTGGTTTAGTGTGCTCTTAACGATAGAGAGAGGGACTTCAGTTGATAGAGCTAACAGTGCATCACGTGTAGCTCTCTTGAAGTCAGGGATGATCACATCTTCAAACACTGCGCTAGCGCTTTGAGCTTGGATCAGGTCAAGTTGAGGGAGCGATTGAGGATTATACTCTAAGCCGAGTACCTCAAAGGATCTCTCAACACTTGCTCTGATTTTATCAGACGATTCAATGAAATCATCAATGGCTAGACCTAGGCCACCCCTTAGAATCAAGTCTAAGAGTTGTTCATCATCAAAGCTTAATAAAAGCTCAGGCTCAGTCGATACTGACGCCATCTCGATGATACTCACTAGGTCTTTTCGAGCTTTCGCGAGAGATGTTTTGAATGCTCGCTCAGCTTGAACCTCTGCCTTTAATTGATCTCGTCTTGAACGGACTAGTTGAGCCATAGGACCGCGCTGACCCTTAACCTGACGGGTAAGGTCTGCAATGGCCTCCTCATCTGCATCAATCTCTGAGAGTTGATGATGGCTCAACATATCCATGTCTTAGATGCACGCAGTCAGGACGTAGCCAAGTGAAGCGTCAATGAGCTTCATCTGATGGACCTCTTCAGCGTAGACATAACGGCGTGTTGAATCGAGTGAGTCATATTGACCAGCCTGCATACCACCGAATTCAAGGTTAACTGCAGCCGTTGGCATACCTTTGACGTTACCGCTCTTTTGAACAATGGCGTCTGATCCTCGGAGGATACCCATGAAGATCTTAGTATCTGCCCAAATAGCAGACTCATCAGAAGTAGCACCAGGAACAGCAGTGTCACGTAGAGCCTGACCAACATAGATGTTGGGGATACCGAGGATGTCACGTAGCACAGCTTTGACAGCTTCATCAGAGAGGATCTGATTAGCACCGCCGGCGACGCCAATGGTACCAGCACCACCGACTTGCACATAGCCACGAACCTCAGGGTTGCGAGCTAGAGCGCGAAAGGTGCCACGTCCTAGAATCATGGTATCTGGGTTAATGCCATGAGCGTTAGCAAAGACAGTATCTTTGATCGTGTCAAGATAAGTCAAAGGCTCAGCGCCAATGGCGTCAAACTTAGTGGCAGGAGCTGCGGTATATCCTGCAAAGTTAGTAGCACTATCAAAGAGGACGTTAGCTGCTCGAGCTTCTTTAGCGAGCTTCATCACTCGGCTAACTTTACGAGCTAGACGCGCTTCTTCACTGCCAGGATACTGACTGTCAAAAATATCTTCCATCGCGATAGAGTCAGACGCTGCATAGATCTTAGCTTTAAAGGTCTGTGAGGTACGATCGAAACCGCCGATGGTTGCACGTGATGCACCGGGTGCGCGCTCGAGGTCAAGACCAGCGCCCGCTCCCATGAAGTTGCGTGACTCTTCAAGAAGAATAGTTCCTGAGCGCTCAGGCACTTTGATATTCTCAAAGACTTCACCAGCTATAAGCTGGCTGTCACTAGGTACTGCCTCTACTACGAGGCTAGTTAGAATCTGATCTACTGGGTGTAGATTACTATATGAGCTTGCCATGATTTTACTCCTTAGCTAGCACGTGAAACAGGGCCGAAGAAGAAGACCTTCATCTGGTCACCGTCCGCTGTCGTAAGTTGATTAACATTTGGCAAAGCGCGCGCCACAGGAAAGAATGTAGTGTCTGCGACTTGGCAAGCTTGAACTTTGCCGGCTGTCGTCACTGCCAAGATCGGTGTGGTTGCGAGTGTTAAAGCAGCGCCTGAGATAACACGAGTGACACCATGGATGACAATATCCACAGCTTCACCAGCACTAGCTGCTCTCTGTGCTACTCCGAAGGTGCTGTCGGCTGTTGCTAGAGTTGCAACCTCCACCTTTCCAGCGCCGTTAATTTTGACTAGTGCGAACTCAGTAATTGCACCACCAGCAATCATTGAAACAATTGTCTTTGAATCAGACATGATCAGCCTCCAAAAGCTTTCATATAATAGTTAGGATTGTCCGCGCGAAATTGATCCAACGCTTCAGAATAGGTGATACCCTTCTCTGTTTTGAGCTTATGCACTGCCTCGTCAAGAGACTTAATATTGACCTCAGCGCCACTAGCACCATGACCAATTTCAGTCAACGGCACTGATGAGCCAGACTCACGAGAGCTAAACATCTGCCAAAACTCAGGCTGAGTCTTGCGGACCTCCCACGCCTTCTCAGCAGTATCTTTCTCACTTGGTGATACTTTGCCTTCACTAAGAAGCATATCGACTGCTCGACCACACTCTACAGCATCACGCTCTGAGCGTAATTTCTTAATCTCTGCATCCTGAGCGCTGACCTTCTCATTAAGCGCGTGGATCTCAGAGAGCATCATAGGTGATAATGATTCACTCAATTTAGTCTCCTTGTCATCATCATCTTTTGAAGACTCCTCAAGCTTCTTAGGCTCTTCTTCATCTTCTTTTAATGACTCTTCTTTATCTTTATCGTCTTTTGACTCTGTTGAGAGTGAAGCTTCTGAGTCTTGCTTCATCTCTTTGATTTGGTCCTCAAGCTCGCGGACCATCTCATCTTTGGCGATGAGCATCTGCTTGAGCTCTTCAGGTGACATGCTGTCAATGCTGTCCATCTGAATCTCCTCTGTTAGTGTTACTCGATCTATTTGGTCATGTGACTGTGCAGGTCGAGGGGTAAGTGTGATGGCTAGTAGTTGAGCGTCTCCAACTTTAGAGCCACCGAGTCTGTCAAATACTTCACCGGCCAAGAACTCAGGTGAAGACCAGAGCACACCGCCGGCTTTAGTAACTACATCAAGACCGCGCTCATTATATGCAGGTGTCGCATAGAGCCCATCGTCTCTGAGATCGAGATCAATGATAAGACCTAGCGCGTTGCCAGATTCGGGGGGCGCTGGTGATCCTGATTGGAATGGTGATGTAGCGTGTTGCCAGTCGATAATCACAGGGTCATTCTCTTTACGAGCGTTAAAGACTCTGACCATCTCAGTAAGCATCTCTACATCAATCTCTTTACCAATGGCGTCTCCGCTCATACGAGAAGACACCTGACCTAGGCCAAGAGTCTTAAACGGCTTACCAATCGTGAGCCCATCAGGTATGTCATAGCTAGAGACTTCAGAGAGCTGTACAGCCTCACCATAAGCTCTTAATGTAGATGGGCGCTGAAGCATCAAGCGCTTCTCAGTCTGTTGTCTTTGCTTATATGAATGACGCTTGAAGCTCGTGTTGATGCTCCTATTTCGCTTTTTTGCCATCTCGCCTCCTTCTGATTAGTTGCTCAGTGAGTGCAGACACAGCACCACCACTGCCAATGCTAGACACTCGAGAGATAGCTGAGCGCTGTGCATCCTCAGGCAGGTCTCCAGCTCCTAGCCTCTCTCTGATTGCTCTCTCAAGATCATCATCAGGAGTGAGTAGACCAGACTGAACAAGGCCTGGGAGCATGCCAAGAGAGTCAGCTAGATCATCAGTGTCTAAGCCAGTGTGAGTAAGTTTTGGTAGCTTGCTAGGATCGATACAACCATAATTCCAACGGATCAGCCGGCCTATGGTCCCACCACCACGTCTATCAATGCCACTAGCTTGAGATGCTACGAGATCACAAAGGTTGATAGCAGCACGTCTAAAGATTGATAGGTGGATTTCACCAACACTACGAGCACCGGTCTCAGTATTTCCGAGGTCAGCAAATTGAGCTAGGAAGGCTGATGCAATCTGTGAGTCACACTTAGTGATAATGTTGATAGGGCCATCAGCGTATAGGTTGGGTGTCGCTGCATAGGTGTCAAACTTAACAGCAGCGTTCTCGACTAAATAACTTTGCTCAGCGCTGATAAATGCCTGTGCTTGTACTTCAGCGTCATTGACCATGGAGTCAATGTCACCATCACTGAGGCCTAGAGACTCAGCAACAGAACGATCAACTACTACTTTAGGTGTTGGCACTGCCCACCGGTCAAGACCTACACACATGAGGTTAGCGACACGTTGCTTAGTACGCCACCACCACCACACAGGCCTCAGCATACCAACGCCCTCAAAGTTTGAACCCGTCTTATTGAGGGTGAGTAAGAGGAGCTTGTTAGCTGGGATGGGTTGTGGCTGTTTACCCACACCTACTGTGTTTTGAAGCACACCATCTAGTCTCTGATTATCACGTGATAACCACTGTGAGTGAGCTGATGGCTCACGATCTGCATAGTGTGACAGCCACACCCTGACTCTACCATCTGAGTCTGGTCCTACTTTGTAGACTTCTTCAGCGTATCGATAACCAAGAGGGATGAACTCTAGGAGATAAGCAAGTTGCTCCTCCCATGAGATAGACATCTGACCTGAGAATCCATCGAGGCCCCAGCACTCATTTGCATATCTAGCGAGCTCGTCAGCTACCTCATCATTCTCAACGCCAGGCTCCCAACGCCATGAAGCTGAAAGAAGAGTCTGTCTTAGCATGTGCCAAGATCGTCTAACGATGGGATCAGTCCTCATCATCTCTTCAGCCTCAGAGACCCAGTTGAGGCCTGTGAGTTGAGGGTTGTTCTCTTTGCCGGTGATGTTACCACCAGCGAGTTGAGTACCTGAAATTCCTTTCACCCCTAAACGCGGGTGCAGTGCTTTAAGGTGTTTGGGTGGCCTCTGTTCGTCTATCATATGGACCCCTATTACGTGAGTGTGTCACGCTAGCATAGGCGAGAATACAGATTTTAATCACCTCTGTCCACAGATTCAATTTCAGGCAACCACTCCTCGACCGTAGGGGGGAGTATAACTTGATCAGGATCTTTCGTCTTAATCGGTCTTTCGCCTGAAAAGATGGATAGCTTCTCTATGACTGCTGTCTGTAGTTCTGAGATCTGCTCTCGGCTGAGTTGCATCTGAATCTGTGCATCCCTCAACCGGCCTATCAATGCTTCTCTGTCAGCGTTGGCAGATGCTAGCTTGTCTTTGAGGTCCTCGACTTCTGAAGGATCACGACCTGACGCTATAGCCATCATAGATGAGATAGAGCCGGTGATCATCCCGAGTATGCCTACTAAGACATCTCTGTTCTTTTCAACTATCTCCACATAAGTTAAGAATAGGATGAGCCCAACGACCAAGAGCATAAAAAATACACTAAACCACCATCCCCGTTTGGTTTTCTCTTGGGCGCTGAGCTCTTTCTCTGTCTTACGCTGTTTAATATCCTGAGCCATAAAACATTCTCACTATAAAGTTGGCTGTAATCTGTAACCATCTCACATATCCCTGAGCGCTCAAGTAGGGCCACAGTGTGCAGATGATGTAGATGAGATTGATCAGAGCCCATCGAGGTAACACCCACATGATCCACTCTAAGACTTTACGGTCACGCGCTCTACTCTTGACCTTCTTAGGACCACCTAGTCGTTTTACTTTGTCAGTACCCTCAGGAGGCTGAAGCGACTTAATATCACTGCCTACTGCGTAGAGAGTCTGAGGAGTCTTTACACCTTTGAACTTATAGAGACCTATCATCACATATCGAGTCCCTTTTGGCGTAAATGCATTGGTCGCGCCCTTGACAGACTCTAGCGCTTCAGATGTTAGAAGCACCTGACCAGCTCCACAGAGTGACATGGTGCGCGCTGCTATATTCTTACTGATACCCTCAAGCTCAACTCGTTTTGCTCCCACTGCTGTCCACGTGTCATCTTGGATAACCTCGATGACTGTATCCCAATGGATCCCTATTCTAGTATTCAAGTAAGTCTTGGCAGGAATAGTCTGTTGATAGATCAGTGCAAAGTTGACAGCATCGATGGGTCTATCAAAGCTCAGCATAAAACCATCAGATCTATCTATCTCTCTACCGTCGAACTTATACAGCAAAGACCTGGTTAAACGGTCATGATACTGAAGCCAGATAGCAGCGTCCCTAGCGCCCACCTTCTCAACAAAAGCTGTACTGCCTATGAGGTCGAGTAGTACAATTGCTAACTGTCTCTCTTTGAGGTCGACCATCTTCTCACCACCTTCACATCATGCTTAATAAGATAATCAATACCCGGCTGATCACCATCGTCTGGTGAGTATACCGCCTTGATGCCAGCATGGTGTATTAACTTAGCGCAGTTCAAGCAAGGTGAACGTGTGACAGCTAGATGAGCATTTAGGGTAGATGCTCCAAGCCTTGAAGCGTTAACAATGGCGTTGGCTTCAGCATGGTGACACCCAACCTCAACACGCTGACCACTGATGATGTTGAGGTCAATACGTGAGCAAGTGTGATCTGAATGACACAGCCTAGACCCTCCTCGAGGAGGTCCATTATAACCATCTGAGATCACAGCCCATGACTCAGGATCATATATGACAGCACCCACTTGACCACGTGGACAAGGTGAGCATGAGGCTAAGAGCTCAGCCTGATCAATTCTCAGCTTGATGTGTTTTAACATGATCAACCAAGAGGGATGTTAGACTAATAGGCCAGATCTTACCCAGCTGAATCATGATGGCCTCAGCTACCTCTCTAGTCTCTGGCTGTGAGTGTGAGTCGAGCCTGAGTCTCAGAAACTTTGACCAGTTCAAGAGGTTACCTGTCATCCAAAAGGTAGTGTTGAGGGACTGAGGCAGAACGGCGCGCGCTTGCTCTCTAGCCACTCCTGACTCGATCAGCTCATTATACATCTCCAAGCTCAACTCCTGATGACGCTCGATGAGCTCCACGAACTCTTCAGACCGGTTCACTACTTCAGAGGTCGAGCATTGCAGATTACTTTTAGCCTGTGCTCTCAACTCATCGGGTAGATGAAAGTCAAGCGCCTCTGATGTATAGCGCCGGCTCACCTCATTATAGCTGAATGTTCTATGTCTCATGATCTGCCTAGCTACATAGATAGGACAGTCGATGACAAAGGTGGCTGTCTGATGCTCAAAGGGTGATGTGTGCTGATGCTTAGCTAGGTATTTAATCAGCCTGAGATTACGATCATTCATCAGCTGATTCTCGTGGTCAGCAAAACTAACACGCGCTGCTAAAGCTGGTGTGTAGTCGTTACCCATTGATGAAAGCAAACAGGCGTATCCTTGCCCTCCATAAATATTCAAAACCTTCCCCCTTTACCGCCTACTTTAACCTTTCGGCTTATCGGCGTCCTAGATGTGTATGACCTCTGATCAACCAGAGTGTCTGACCAGTTCCACGTTATTGCGTCATAGCGCAGTGCGTCAAGTGGGTCTTCACGTCCATCCTTTTTAGGTTGCTCTTTATTATCCTCCCACCCATAAGAGTAGATAGCTTTACGCAGACTGTTACCTGTGGCGCGCTCACCTGCATCCCATACCTCACGTGTTACTAAATACTGACCTCGAGCAAAGCACCTCTTTAAGCGCTGAATACCATTAAGCACATCTGTCCTGATGGGGTCTGTGTTTGACCTCAGAGGCATACCTATCCCCAAAGGTGGTGGTGCTCTCATAGCTTTAAAGGCAGACCTACCTGTCTGATCATTCCTAGCTCTACCTGCTTTGTCAGCTACTCCATAGTCTAGCCAGATTCGCTCTCCAGGCGCTTCACTCTTCAGTGACCTAGGCCACGCGGTCATGAGTATGAGTCTAGCTAACTCATCGACGGTGACCTCAGCAGGGTTCAGCTCATGACAGATTACATCAGCGCCTAGCTCATCATCATGGGCAATAATCTGCACTGATGGCTTTCGGAATCCCCAGTCTATTGCGATACGTCCACTCATCGATGGCCTATACTTCCAACCCTCGATGACGTGGAGCTCCTCATTAAACTCTGAGTAGATTAAACCGGTGGGTGGCCTTGGCTTATTGAGGACCATGGCGTCACGCTCCGCTTTGGGTAGTAGCTTAGTTGCCTCAAACCATTCAGCGCTGAGATTGTCCTCGTTAACATAAGACGTGTACAACATAGGCTGACACCCTGCTGTCTCTGCCATCTCTACCCACCATGCACCGGATACAGGCAGACCAACGAGGATCATGATGGGTGTTGGCCCTGCTCTTAATCGACCTAAAGCTTTGTGCGCCACTTCTGATGATAGCGTCTGGCACTCATCGATGAGACAGACCCCACTAGTCACATTTAGACCCTCAAGGGGATTATGAGTCGCGTCTCTTGTCCCCGGTCTATAGTAGGACCTACACCACACTGTTGAGCCGGTCTGCGGATCTGCCCATTGGCGCAACGTGTGGTTGTAAGTCCACCCGAGAGGTGACAACCACTTCTCCATCTCGGGCAACAGCACAGAGTTATAACGTGGATTCGTATCTGTGACAAGTAAGGAGCTGCGACCTGCTCTCCACTTGCTGATGAATAGAAGTGAAAAGACTAGCGCTGATGTCTTGCCTGATCCCCAACCACATCGAGCTGAGATAATGCGCTCCTCTCCTCTGATCGCTCCAATTATATCCTGTTGAAGCGGGTTGAGGCTAAGCAAAAGGTAAACCCTCTGAGGTTGCTACTTTTTTAGTCGTCTTTGTAATTCCATTGATATCAACTTCTAGTACATAAACTATAGTGCCCTGCATAACATCAATTAGGTCATAGTAGATGATCAACCACCCTGTAGACTCGTCGAGTTCCTCAACCTTGTGATACGTTCCCTCGACTCTGTAATAGGTTCGCTCTCTACTCGGCTCAACTGTCCACTGGCGCTTCAGCTTCACTCGTACTTTCATCATTTATTTCCTCGTCTGCTATACGTCTGGAATACGCCTGATTACTCTGCTCGACCATCAGAGCGAACATCTCATCAGACTGCTTATGTGGGTTGTTTACATGGAGCTCGACTTCTCGCTTTGCTCCCCATCTCTGAGGAAAGCGTCTCTCTAGGATCCATGCCAAACCACGCCAATCTTCTTTAAGCTCAGCTGTCTGCTTAATCTTAGAGAGTAAAACAGCCTCTGAGAATGTGATAGCGGCGTCTACTTCACGAGTCCACTCACCACCTTCACCGCTCGACTTTAACCACTCATAGTACGTCGCCTTGGCTATGCCGGCCTGAGCACATGAGGCTTCAACAGTGAGCCCGTCTCTGAGGTTAGCTAAGAGCTGATCCTTTTGGCGCTTCGTCTTTTTTCGACCTTTACCCATGTCTACGTTTCCTATTAGCTAAACGCTGATATTCAAGACGTGCCTGTCTTTTCTCAGGTGTCTCATTATCTCTAGCTCTTTGATTATAAACACGCTGTCTAGCTAGTCGAGCTTCTCTCTGTTCAGGCGCTTCACTGTGCCTATGCTTTCGATTCGCTGAGCGCTGATTCTCTAGTCGAGTCTGCCTCTGCTCAGGAGTCTCAACCTCTCGGCGGGCTCGAGCATACTCTCTCTGCTTAGACAGTCTGGCCTCTTTTTGCTCAGGAGTCTCTTGGCTCCTGGCTATCCTCATCCTGATTGCATCGTAGCTCATCACTTGCATCCTCTAGCTGTTGATTGGCCATAAGTGTGCTTACGATGGTATCATAAAGACGCTGAGTTTCTATTCTCGCTTCATCAGTCTCACTAAGCCCTTCTAGTTTCTCAGCAAACCTAGCTTTGAGATCATGAAGAGTTTTAATAATGCTCGCGTGCGCGTGTGTAGGTGTGTCCATTTTGTCCATAAATTAACCTTTATTCTCTCTCTTATCCTATCGCGAGGTTTAGATTAATAAAGCTACTAATAGTCTGCTGCCATAGAGGTGACAAGTTGCTTGCTGAGACAAAGTTTTTAAAGTTCTCACCCTCTATCTTTAAAAGTCTGCTTTGCTCATTTTGCCCTAAGATGATCTGAACAGAATGATATTTAAGTATTGAAAAGTCCTGAGCTAATAGCATAGCCGGATCTTTGTACATAAAGACTGCGAGCATAAACGGCTTGCCAGAGTTCGCCATCTCATCAAGCTGTTTCTCAACACCTTTTAAATTATACAGACAAGATAGACAGCTTAAGCAGATACCATGCTTGTCTCTATGAGACTTAAACTCGACAACAGCATCACAGCTGGTCGTAAAGTCATAGCATGGTATCTTCGTGTGGTAATTCCTGTCCCAGTTTTTACTCGATGGATAATATACCTTATTCATCTTGCTAGCTGATACTTCGTTTAAGAATGTCTTAAAGTAATATTCTAAGATAAAGCCTAAGACTTGCCCTAATTCATAGCGGTTATAGTCAGCTAAATGCTCTGCTTTGGGTTTACCAAAATCTATCCTCTTTTTCCTAACAACCTTAAGACCGTAATTCTTACCTTTTCTAGTCGCGCTGTTAAGTTTAGACGTGATGTCTTCATCTGTAAGCACAGTCATGACTCAGACTCATTACGCCATGCACCATGTCTCTTCATCTCCTCTGAGAAATAACAGACATCAGGCTTAACTGTTGTATAGATCATCTCTCCCTCTTTGTTCTCTTCGCCTTGGATATAGCAGAGTTGATGGTCGAGTAGTTGATTGCGCTTCATGTCTGACATCTTAGACCAGCGTACATAGTCGATAGAGATGACGAACTTGTAACGATGGTCACATAGAGCAGCTGCTGTGCTGTTGAGCTTCACAGTCTTAGCAGTGATCTTACTACCCTTCTCTTTAAACGTGATCATGATCTGCCCAACGAGGTCAGCCAGGTGATGATGATACATACTGATGATTTGATTAAGCCGGTTGAGGTCAGTCTCTTCAGCTTTCCATTCCTTAGACATTGTCTCTCCTATTGTGGCCCATACTTAAAGGGCTCTCTTTTAATTAAGTTTTCATTCCAATCTGACATTGGGTGTGAATATCTCCACAGCCCCCATGCATCAAACAGCGCTAAGACTTCACCTTGTCTACGCTCGAGATCTACCCACCGACCATTTAATTGTAGATCCTGATTCATCATAATCTGCAAGACTTGTCTGGGTGTTAGGTCTCTCTGTGGCAGTGGCTCGTAGGGGTTAGGTATATACTTAGGATTAGGCGCGTGTTTTGAAATAAATGCGCTAGGCCATATCACCTCTACTTCAGCCTCTACCTCTGTCTCTACCTCTACCTCTGTCTCTACCTCTACCTCTGTCTCTACCTCTACCTCTGTCTCTACCTCTACCAGCTCCCCATGATCATTAAACGCTGGATCATCGATGACTGCTTTGGGTAGACGATAAGTTTTAGTAGAGTGTTTAGCCTCTGATGCTGATTGTCTAGCAAGTTCTAGCTTGCTAATCAGGCCACGCTTGTCACTGGGTGACACGTGCTGACTTGACCAGCTGCCTTTAACCATCTTGATCTTCACCTAGTTGAGCATAGAGATGGTTGATAAGCTCTCGGTTCTTATGCTCTCTCTTCTCATTAGATAGATGACTCTTCTTCATAAGCAGAAGGTCACACTCCAAGATAGTTATCTTCTCACTGAGCTCCTTAAGCCGGTCATCAAGAAGGTCTATGTTGTCTTTGTTCGCATTGATGTCACCTTTGCATTCGTCGGCTACAAGGCTAGACACTGACACACACTCATCATACTTTTCAGCTGAGGCCTCCCGGTTAAGCTTTAGCTCAGCATTAATCATGTCAACAGACTCACAGAGATACTTGCCATGTTTCTGAAAGTCCTGAAATATCTGAGCATCAACTTTTGACGCCTTATCTTCGAGTCTCTCAAGTCTTTTATTCGTCTGGTCAAACTCATTATGCACTGAGTGAACAATAAGATTGTTACTCGCTTTTAGTAGGCAATCATTTAATTCTTCAGCTTCTTGATGATGGCGTCTTGCGTTCTCTCTGTGCTTTGCAATCTTAGCCTCAAGTACCTCTATGGGGCTTGGTGCCTCTGGCTCAAGCGCCTCTGGCTCAAGCTCTACATTGGCGCTAGGTAAGTAAAGCTTCTTATACTCTTGAAGACTTAGTACCGAGTCACCTTCAACATTCCTCATGCCAGCATCTGCTGATAATCCCTCTGCAATCTCGATGAGGGGGCATTGTGCATAGTTCGGGTCTGTAATATCAAGAATCTGAGCTAGAGGCTCCTCTTCACTTGATAAGTCTAACCAGCCACCAAACTCACCATAACCTACATAAACATAAAACTTATACCATCCTGATACCTTGCAGACGGTGTCATGATCATAACCTCTTGGGGCTGTGTAAACGTCGTTATCTTTATCATAAAAGGCAAGATTTGAAACAACATCACTCACACTAGCTTCATATTGGCCCACGATGATTGCAAAAGGGACACCGGTCTCTTTTAGGTCTTGTCTCTGAGGCTCGATGATGTCCTTTAGTGTGTGAGGTTTAAATGATCCATCAACAGAGCGCCTTGACTTAATCTCAAGGTAGCACAAAGTTTTATCATCTCTGTTCATCTCAATATCAAACAGGCGCCTCTTAGCTGCATTATGGTTAAATGTTGATTGAACAGACCCATAGCCATTATCATGACTATTTGAAAGCGTGTTAAACAGTACACTCTCTAGCAAAAATCCTAGATGTTTCCCGTTGTGAGCTGCTGTACCTGCTGGCGCTCCATTCTCATATTTAAAGTTTGCATCAAAGCCAATGCCATTACCTTGGATCTTCATGTTCAAGACTTCCTCCTATGGAATGATGTTTCCATCTTTAGCTCTAGGTTGTGGGGATGCCCATTGATCATGCTTTTGCTCAGGCCAAGTATTCTCAGCGCCCTTATCCCATGCACTCTGTGGAGCTGGTCGCTGATCTACATAGGGGTATGATGTGTTAGTCACCCTTTGAATCTGCTGGTCTTGGCTTGCCCAGTCGTCATTGATCTGAGCTTGATTGAAGTCTTGACCTTGGTGTGACTTTCGTTGATCTGGCGTCTTAAACCAACGTGTGCACATCACATACCACTTAGTGACCTTTGTCTCTTCGTTAATATAATTCTTGTGACTGCCTTCAATCACCACATAGTCACCTTTGTTTAAGCGCTCCATTGAACGAGCGCCAGACTCTCCATAGACTCGGACATCAAACCAATTAGTGTTATTGGTCCACTCTCCATTAATCTTGTAGTTGTCATCTACAGCGACACTGAATCTAGCATATCGTTTACCTTGATGTGTTGTTTCTGCTGTTGGTTTGGCTCCCAGCCTACCTGAGATAACAAGACTGTTAGTACTGGCCATTATTTATCCTTATCCTTGTTGATGAAAGTAGACTCAAACTCTCCATAGTACCCTGCAAAGATAATATGCTCGATGAGCTTACTAACGCTGATCTGTTTAGCTCGAGCCTCATTAGAGAGCATGAGGTGTTGAGCTGGCGTGCATCTGACGCTTAAGTTTAATTTAGGCTCTTTAGCCTTCTTCACTGTGACCTCCTATCAAATGAAAAGGCTTGAGTCAGACGGTGAACGCTCAGCAATGTTCAAGTAAGTCTAACTCAAGCCCTAACTTAACTTACATCAGTTTAAGTTAATGTCAAATACTTATTGACTAGTCTAGTTAATACTTATACTCTGTGTTTGCATTTTAGGTTCGTTGGTTAATGACTAAGGCTGTGATCGGTCGTCCAGCCTCACAGGGTGCTAGTTATCTAGTAAACTTGGTTACAGCCTTAGTCATCAGCTTCCTCTAAAGCCTCATACACTTCTTCGCGGTGGCCTAATACTTTGAAGGGAGTGATGGGGCTTTCTTTATTTTGGCGTAAAGCTCTAAGACACCCTGAGATTATTTTGGCACTCGCCTGATGATCGAGCTGAGATTATTTTGGCGTAAAGCTCTAAGACACCCTGAGATTATTTTGGCACTATTTTGGCGGGGAGCATTTAAGTCTTAGTTTTCAGATGATTGTCAATTCGGCCCTAATTGGTCCACGCGCTGTAAGGAGCTGCTTGGACTCTCTTAGACTCTCCAACCATTTTGACAGGCACAAACATCTCTTTAATCCGATCTTGAGCTTGTGTGCTCTCAATAAACTGCACACCAGTCATATTAGATGAGATGATCACTTGTAGCTTACCATTCAACCACTTCTCATAGATCTGGATGAGTGTGTTTTGTCCAAACTCGAGCCACCATTTATTACTAAGCATTGATCCATTATTGCCTCCAAACTCATCGATGAATAGGAAGTCCACGCCCTTTATCCACAAAGGTACTTCAGCTTCCTTGTCATCCTTGCCCTCTGATGAAGCGACCATAGGATTCTTCATGTCTTTATTATTCCATGAAGTCGTCTGTTGCCCTCTTAGCGCCTGATGAGTGATGAACTTAACCTTATGCCCATAGTAACAAGCCTCTCTTGCCATAGCATACATAAATGAGGTCTTGCCTGTACCCTTTGTGCCACATAGATAAAGAGCTGGCTTTGGAATGCGCCTTGGCTGCTCATCTTCTGGTAAGAGTCTAACCCTCTGCTCTTCTTTTAATCTCCCAATGAAGTCATCAGCGTGACTCTTTAGCTCAGGGAATGACTCAAACGAGTACCCACCCTCATCAGTTTCCTCACTTTTAAAATACATCCCTGAAGCTTTGGAAGGTAGCTTAACTGAAGCTAGGCGCTCGAGCCATCTTCTAGGGACCTCACACCTTTGACATGGTCCTCCTCTTGGAGCTGTTGTCCCTGTTCGTCTTACTGTCGACCATTGGCCATTGGCGCAGTTACTATGGCCACAGTAGTGAACTGGTTTAGGGATTAGCAGATGAGGATGGCCAGAGATATAGTCATTGGCCTCCAGGTTGCTCGGCTTTAAATAGCTAAAGTCATCAGCGTTAAGGTCAGTCTCTACCGGCTGATAAGTATCCTGACCTCTTTTCTTAGCAATATTCTTTTTAAAGAGATCCAGATTCATAAAATTTATAGCTTCACCAATGCTCTTCATGAGTAGCTCCTAGCTTTAAGTGATGATGCAGCGTTTATCTGTGAGTGTATAGATGAGTTCTTGTGGCGCTTCTGGCTCCTGAGTTTTGCTTTTTGATAATCAGATAAATGAGAGTCATCCTCCGCGCCCTCTTCTTTTAGATCTTCTTTTTTTACTTTATTAAGACTTAAAGAGATTTTATTGTGTGCCAAGTTGTCAGGGAGGGTAGGCCAATTTGACACTGGTGGTGGACAATCTGACACTGGTGGGTGTGCCAAGTTGTCATGGGGAGGGTGACAATCTGTCATGGGGGGGTGACAATCTGACACTGTCTTGTCCTGCTCAGGAGGGTGACAATCTGTCATGGGAGGGTGACAATCTGACACTAGTGGTGGATTACTCATCTCGACCAGTTTATCAATATTAAGAGTAATCACGTGGTCACCCTTTGAGCGATTCTCTGACATTGTGATTACTCCTAAGCTCTGGAGCTCCTTAAGCGCTCTCTTGATTGTCCTCATCGAGACAGACTCATCATGCATCTCATCAGAGTCAGCGCCTGAGTATCGATTAAACCTCTTATATATATAAGACGCCGTTATCCTCTTCGACCATGTCGACCAGTCAAAACCACCGCCTGAGTTGCCGCATAGGCTCATCAATACCATCTTAGCTGTGTGCATCTTAATAGGTGCGCTCTCGGCTAGTCTGTAAACATCACTTTGCTTCATCACTTTCCTTTCATGAATATTTAACATATTTGTATATTGACAACACGCTTGAGCTATGTCAAGTTGTTTGAGTAACTACAACTAACTTGAGTTGCTTAAATCTAAACACTCAGGATAAATGAAGGAAGGTCCAACATGGATGAACTAAAGAGGATAAGACTAAGAGGATTAGCTGAGCGTGGGCTCTCATCTCTAGCTGATGAGGTAGATATCGACCTACCACAGCTATCGAGGATTATTGCCGGAAAGACTCCATGCTCATTAAAGAGAGCTGTTACTCTTTGCTATGTGACAAACCGTATGGCTAAAGCTGTTAATCAGTCACCAGACTTTACCCTCCAAGATTTTAGAGCTGATGCAGAGGGTGAAGCGCTAAAGCCTGATCATAAGTTTTGGATCACAGAGGTCTTATTCAAGGGGGCTGCTGGGTTCACAGCTGGTGAGATACTTGAGCGCCCTGAGTTCAAGACCAATCAAGATCTCATGCTTGCGCTTCATCATGCATTAAACACAGACAAGACCGGTCACTCATGGGGCTCCTGGCTAATCAGCCACAGTTCATCACGCAAACCTTGGTTCTCAGAGGAGTCTTAAATAATGGACACCACAACACAACTATTCATCCGACCCGTAAAGCTCGAGCACAACATGCACCCAGATAAACAACTAAAATCCGACATGACAATGATTGGCCTCTTGATCCTGTCCATCTTCATCATGGGCGCTATCTGCTCAGTAGGTAACACTCATGACTCTAATAGAGACTGCGCTTTAAAGGTGACTAAAGGGTTATCACCCTTCCAAGGTCGTCTGCTGATCCGTAAAGAAGCGACTTATGCCAATGCCTCACAGTGGTGCGCTCGACATACAGACACCAGCTATGAGCAGATCAATCAGGCTAAACAGTGGCCTATGTTCCCATCACAATACTAAGGAGTGAACCCATGAGTATATCCATGTATGTCCCTAAAACTATGGCTGAGTTGCACGATATCGCGCTATCCGTTGCTCAAGCGCATAATGAACACCCTCAGAAGATCATCAGTAAGTTTATGGCTTTTGGCCACATGTACGGTCATGACGTTGCAAGAACTGCAATGCTAACATATATGAGAGGCAACAGCCCATGCTTAAAGGCTGAAGGTCTGAAGTGTGCTGTGCTTGCTTCTGGTAAACTCCTTTGGTTCCGATATATTGAGCAAAGCGCCGAACGTTGCATCATTGAGGTAAAGCGCTCCGACTTCCCGTCTGATGTACCGCCCCAACGCTTTGAATACACTTGGGAAGATGCAGTAAGAGCAGGTAACAGTCGACAGGCGAACTATATCAAGATGCCTGCTGCCATGCTTACTGCTAGGTGTTGGAGTAAAATGGCGCGCGATTATTTCCCTGATGTCGTTGGTGGTTTCTATTCAATAGAGGAGATGATGGATAATGAAAATATGAACGATGATGAGCGAGCTATGATCTCAGCTCAATCGATGGGCGAAGAGATCAATCTCTCTACTCGACCACAGCCTCAATCGGCTCCACCGCCAACGGCTCAGCCTCAGCCTCAGCCAGTGCCACAGCCAGCTCCTCAGCACATTGAGATTGATCAGTCTATTAATAGTCTGCCTGTGCCACAGATGCCCACCGGTCGAAAGCATCGAGCTGATGACCCCATTGCTTATGCACCTACTCCAAGCACAGGTTTTAATGATCTAGTTAAGCTGGAGGCTACATATAAGAACATAGGCTTACAAGTCGTGGAGGCTGCCAAGTCGATGTCTGATCGTGGCCTTGATGCCAATGTACTCAGCCCTGAGGATCACAAGACATTTTTCTATCGATGGGCCTTCTCTGAAGTTGTGAGAGAAAACAATGCTCTTGAAGATGAGTGGTGGCAGCGTCGAACCTCATACTCACATGTCTTTAATGAGATACAGCTAGAGTTCAAGCTACTCTCAAGCGTGGACCACAGTGATATCGTCAGAGCTTTCGTAGAGGTCAATGATGCTTTTTTTGAACTGTGCCGAGTAGCAGCATACATTAAAGAGGGTGGATCACTCTGGGTGCTTGCTCAGCAGACCTTGAAGGCTATTATTGAGAAGAAGAAGGGCATGCCAGCAGTTAGAGAGATCTATAATAAAGTTATGGGGTATTAACTATCTCTGCTCGATGTGAGTAAGCACAGCTTCTACTCTAGCTAAGCTCGCTTTGATGTCAGAGAGATCACGCTCGATATCATTGAAGCGTTCATCCCATCGGCCTCCTCTAGCTTCTAATGAGTGTACCTGCTGTTTTAGACGCCCCATCTCCTCCGCTTGTCTAGCTGAGTCCTGAGCGCCTTTAATAACTAGGCCTACTATGGCGACAATAACGCCAATGTCTACGCTTGAAAAGTCCATGGGATCACTTCCTGATAATGATGATGGTAGTAGTAAGTATAGCGCTAAGACCTACGAGGCCCGCGCTCACCCACTTCCATTTAAAACGCTTCTGTTCAGTCTCTGCAAGTGTTCCCTCAACAGCGCTGAGCTTTACTTTATAGCTGTCAATGATCTGCTGATCCTCAACAGTTCTCTGACTAACGAGACTAGCTAAAGATTCAGCTGAGTCTCTGCAAGCGCTGGCTGTTGAAGTTACAGCTAGATGACAAAGACCCGGCTGATTCTGCACAACGTCTTTGACTTGCAGAAAATTGCTAAGAGTTAGAGTCATACAGAATCCTGTTAAGCTTTTACATCTCGAGCGCTCCCCCACAATCGGCTTGATGTGCTCACCCATGTAGATCGTGTTGGCTGGTATTTGCTCAGGCATCAGAGGCGACAGCCAAATGATAAGAGAGAGAAGACTAGTCACCACACATCACCTCTTGTAAGTCTTGTAACACAGAGTCAACACGCTCCTGAGCTATTGCCTCACAGTTGAGCGCGCACTTGCCAGCCTTGATCGCTTCACACTCGACAAGCTTAAGTTGAGCGTCGACTACTTGAGTCTGAACTTCATCGATCTTGATGACACACTCAGCGAGCTCCTGCTCATGAGTCTTCTTAGACTGTGCAGCTCCGAGATGAATGCCCCATACATAAGCGCCTAGCCATGAGCCAAAGACCACAGCGACAGCACCAACATACTTTAAAGTGTCTTTTGGCAAATTAACATTAATCATTTTAGACCTCCAAAATCTTCACAAAAGAATAGTCGTCTTCAACATGACAAGTACCTGCAAGCGTTGTGATTTTGATTTTAATTGTCTTCGTTCCTGTCTCTATAGACAATGCACAAACACTAGCATCAACACCGATTTTGTTATCCTGAGTAGTTGAAGCTGGAGAGCTTTGAGCAACGCCATCTACAGTTAAATTAAAGTCGACATAATTACTAATGGGATCTGCTGAATTGTTTATCCCTAAGCCAGCATCAATCATGTAGTTGCCAGGCCCTAAGACGATATTGTCACTATTGATAGTTGCTGTTGTTGTGTTTAAAATCGGAGTTGTATTTAATGCAATGATATCATTTACAGTGAGTGAGCCCGTACCGTTATTCGTCTTTAATAAAAGCAGTTTTACAGGGACAGGGACTGCACCATTTGCATACGTCATGTCAGAACCTCCAAATTAATGCTCGAGCGTTTACATAACTAAGACCAGACCCACTAGGGGTATCAACAGCAGTCAACATGCCTGATGTTGTTTTCAATCTTAACTCATACGTGCCCCCCAGTGTTGCAAACTTTGCAGTCTCATCAGCTACAATGTCACCTGACCGCCCCTCTGAAATATTAAAGCCTGAGCATATATTCGATTGAATACCCACATACGCTGAGGCTGTGACATCATACCAACAGCAAACAGCATAATTATAGTTAATCACAGGGTAGGATGTATGCCAGTAAACAATTGATGCTTCTAAATAATAAGATGAGCCATTGATCGGCAGCGTAAACTCAGAGCCCGACCTTGATATAGTGAAGCTTTTTCCAAACGAAGTATCTTCACTAGCATAGGTTATTGGCTCATCGTTTGCTATTGTAGCGCTAGCATCATAATAAACATTCAGATTACAATCTAATTGTTGTGGCAGACCTGATTTCACAAACGTCATTATAGCCTCATAATCTTGCAATGTGTCAGGGTTGTATCAGGAGCTGTGCCCATACCTGCTACTCTTAACCATTGTTGAAATTGAGCGTTATTATATCCAAAAGACATATCATCACCACGCCCGGAACCACCGGCACTACTGACGTTTGACTCAGGCATTATTTGACCTTGAGTATGAAGAGAAGCACCATTTACGCCTACTCTTGCACTTCCATACGTATTAGATGCAGGTGAAAAACACGCCTCTGTAAAAAAATAGTATGTTGATTCAAGATTTCCTGTGCTCGTGTCTAGTGAGAGCCATGAGACATTGAAAGTGTCAAAAATCTGATGAGACCCAATCGCTGTGCCTCCTGACATTTTAGCAATATCAAACGGGGTTACACCTGCATTGGTCGAACTGCGCTGAATATAACTCATATGATAATCCAGTTTGAACCGTCAGACATCAATGTGATCGAGTCATATTGTGCAGGGATTGCAAGCGTACTTTGCCCAGCGTGATCAATAGTTTCTGAACCGTCAGGATCAATTGATACAGTGCCTGTCCCTAGTCGTTTTAGCTGATACTTGAAGCCTGACCCCACAGTAGCTGAGGCCACCAGCGCTATAGTGACATTATATGTTGTATTATTGATTTTGTAGACATCTTCAATAACGCCAGCGCTCGGAGCTGATAGTGTATGAGTCTGATTTGATGTAGCTGTCAAAGTCGTTAGTGTAGGCGCTGATCCGCCACTGCTTTGAGTAGTCCAGCTCAACACGCCAGAGCCATTGGTCTTAAGAACTTGGTTTGCTGTTCCATCATCGACTGGCAAAGTTAATGTATAGTCACCGCCTAGATCTGCATCTGCTGGCGCTTTTAGAGCTATGTAATTAGTGCCCGCCTCATCAAAAAATCTCACTTCTGCTGGATTTGTATTACCACCTAGCTTGATGTGACCTGTTCCATGAGGTGTGAGCTCCACATTACCATTGCTAGCTGAAGTCAGCTTGTTGCTGTTTAGATCGAGGTCACCACCAAGTTGAGGGGAAGTGTCATCTGCAACGCTTAATGATGTATCAACCCATGCTGATCCTGAATACCTTAAATACTCGCCAGTTGATGCACCTGTGATGGTCACATCACTTAGGTCATTGAGTGCTGATGGGACTGTAGGCTTGCCACTTAAGTCACTGTAAGCTCCGCTAGTCGCCACCGTTGCCAAGCTAGGTGTACCACTCAGATCACTGTAAGCTCCACTAGTCGCCACCGTTGCCAGACTCGGTGTACCGCTCAGATCACTGTAGGCTAG
>Ga0208299_1000770_pt1 | contig 27406 bp, 16 predicted proteins | sample 15_taG_FD_184089 | JGI IMG/M metagenome (GOLD analysis project Ga0208299, IMG submission 184089) | Marine viral communities from the Subarctic Pacific Ocean - 15_ETSP_OMZ_AT15312 metaG (SPAdes) (version 2) | ecosystem: Environmental > Aquatic > Marine > Oceanic | place: Pacific Ocean | collected...
TAAAATCATCATGTGCGTCGAGTTTCCATATACTAGCTGTTTCGATTGAATAATCTGCCGAATTAGAATATTCTATACTTGTTCTGTTATCTCTGTCATCACGCCAATAATCGTTTGCAAAGTTAGTTCTCTTTCGTGTTCCAGATAAATAGGTATACTGTCCTTGCGGATATATTGTCTCTGAATATACAATTTGAGTGAGATCTTTGCTTGTTTCTTGTTCTACATATGTTTTAAATGCTGCATATGGCGAATACGTTATACTATTGAAAAAGTTAACGCCTATATTGGAGATAATTTTGTTTAAATTGTAGTATGGCCATTGTGGCGTATGATCTGTAAAATGATCATGAAGATTTCCCAAAGAAGAATATGAGCTAACAAATCCTTTAGTATTATTTGATGGAATAGTGTACATCAAAGGCTTGTATTTAGAGGTTACTGGGGGTTCTGTGAAATTTACCAAATTCACGCCAATTATATTATGGTTTCTTTGATATCTTACAATCGGATGATTATCTTTTTTATAGAGCTTCCAGTTGGCGCCGCCCCATGGGCCGTCGCGATGATGAAGAATAGAGTTCAGCAAACTAGCTACGCCGGGGGTGCCCGTGTCTCCAACTGGAGGGGAATTATCAGTATTTGCATATGAGTCATTATTGATAAATGCAGAAACATAGTTAACTTCTGTTGTGGCGGGAGAGGCGACATCTGTTGAAACAAGTTGCGGATATCCTAGAATGTTTTGACTCGAACTGATGGGTTCGTAGATATTGGTGTTTAAGCCAACAAAATCAGTAGGAATAAAGTCTGACATGTTGGCCCGGGCGACCCATTGGTATCTAGAGGTACCGAACCACCAGCCGGGTGAGCCCGCGGGTGTCCAGTAATAGCTGCCAAAGTCACTAGCGCTTACGAATTGAATATCGCTTGAAGCATAGTCTGCTTTTGAGAAGTCTTTTTCTTCGTATCCTAAAATACTGTTAACAGCAGAGGCCGTAATCCAAGCATATTGCATGTCAGATTGTGGAATCACATGAGTTACAAAAGCATTATCATATCGAGAGGCGGTTATAACAGTGCCTGCATCGCCGGTATACTCATCAGCATATTGTAATATCTTCCGCGTATTTCTATTATCTTTGTGGAAAGAAGCGCTTCCATTGTAATTTGATATACTTACAGAGCCGCTAGTGCCGGGATATGGCACTCCAACTGCGTCGGAATCGAGGGCAAGCGTCCAACTAGAAGAGTTGAATGCATCACTGTAGTATCCAAATTGCTTTGAATGATTGGCTAGCCAAGTATTGAGTGGTGTACGTACGCTTAAGTTGCGCCATGGAAGTACATTATAAACGCTATATTCTGTAGCTGCAAGGTCCAGCATTCCTTCTGCCATTGTAGAAGCATCGCCCGGTGCTGAAAAGCGGTTAACAATAATAGCTTTGTTGCTTCCAGTCAAGTCGCGGCGGGGGAGAGTAAAATCCACAACTCCGGATACAGCTGTTGAATCAGCATATAAAGACGGAAGAACTCCATCACTTTCTGCTAAATATCTATTGTTTATAGTCCTTCCATTCGTCATTACTAACTCGTATGTATGAGAATAGTTGCCTATATTGGTTGTGTTTAAAGCTATATCTGGACGGTCAATCGCGTCTTCTGTAGAGCCGGTCACCATTCTAATATTTCTAATGTTTATTGGGCGTTTTGCATATTCATCTCTAAAGTATATATCTCTATGCAACGTTGATCTTTCGTAGTCAGCGTTTAATAAATTGATAGAAGAAGCGGTTAATTCTAACACCCAACCTTCAAGTCGATTATCTGGTCCGTCAAGAGACGCTCGGCTCGGAGCGAAATTACTAAACACGTGTCTATGAGTTCGACCTCCAACAAATTTTTCTGTAAATGGGCCTTGCATCGGAATATCACTAGACTCTCCATAGGAGTCCTCGTGCAGATTGAGAATATCAACGCCGGTTTTGAATGAAGAGTCAATTAAGCTTCTATATCCTCCTTCGGCTGAAGAACTGTATATACTAAATGGAAATATTAGATCTCCTTTGTATCGATTCTCGGGCCCAAAATAGAGAGATATAGCCTCAATTTTAGAATTCGGAGGAACGGCAAAATCAACTACACCGCTGTCGGCATCTCCATCAAAATTATTCATTATAATGGTATTGCTACTAACTTGATCCGGTAAACTATAGTCCGGAGCAGAGCCGAGAGCGTCGTCGCCTAAGCGCCAATATGAAATCAATTGATTTGATTTAGAAAATACATTTTTGAGATCTAAGCTTTTATTATTATTGTATATTTCTGTTACATCAGTTGGAGATATCGTTCCTGTCAAGAGAGCTAATTCATCAATCCAGCCGGTTGTATATAACTGTGATGTGAGATAACTTCGACCCACAGAAGCACTCGTTGCTGTATTGTGCATCGCAGTATATGATCCATTATTATTAGCTGCTGTCGAGATTTCGCTACCGTTGATATACAATTTCATTCCGGTGTAAGCTTTTGAACCGTCATATGTGGCGCATATGTGTGTCCATTTATTTTCAAGCGCTGTTAGGGCGCCATAAGCACCAAAAGTAGTAACACCTATATTAATAGTATGAGCATCATCAAAAATCTTAAAATATAAGTTGTCAGAGCCTCCTAAATATAAACTATATTCTCTGCTTGTTGCTCCAGCCTTAGAAAAAATTGAGAAAAGAGTTGCATCTGCCATATATACCCATGCAGAAATAGCAAAAACAGGCTCGTTACCGGCCGTGCCGTCCGCGCCGAAACTTAAACTATTCGAATCAGCTATGTATGCTTGGTGTTGGTCATAGGCCGCGGAACCGCCGGGAAATGCAAGGCTTTTTTGATTAATATAAAAAGTTTTGTCGATAAGTCCACTTTGGGCTGCAAATCTATATTTTCTTTTGTCTAAGTTCAAATCCAAACCATCATCGCAGTCTTTAAAGCTTTCTAGATCTGAAGTGGCGATGCGTATCGCGCCGCGTGGTTCGGCATCTTTAAATTGGTTTATTGCATCAAAGTATCCTATTTTTTTGTTTTCATAAGGATTGCTGCCGCCGTGTATATCTGCCTGATTAATACCTCTAATTTTGTATGGTTTTGCTAATCTTCTAGTAGCATATGTTGAGCCTTCATAAGTTGTGATTCCGGAGGGACTACTTTTAGCTAATGTCGGCGCATCGGCGTTTGTCTCGTTATTTACTGAATTCAGCATAGTTTGTCTATCTGAATCTACATCAGTATCACCAGAAGATATATCAGCTTGAGATCTTTCGGCTCGTTCTTTCCACCAAAGGCAATTATCTTTTTCTTCTAAAGGAGAACTCGGCAATGGCGGATGTCCAAATTTCCAATTATAAAGCAATTCATTAATGCCTAAAGCCTGCGCTTCTATTTTGTCCGGCTTGACATCTTTAATGATTGGAAATTTATTTTGAAATTTAGCTCTGTCTCCTAATACAAAATTTTCAACAATTGTTGATATTCCATCTCTAAATGTTGATAACGAAGCAGGAACTAATTTAGTAATATAGCGAGACATCGCATAGTCTATAAACTTGAAATATTCTACATACTTGTCAAAATCATAGTCATTGCCAACTTTTTCAAAGAAAAGATCGGCTGCTTTCTTAAGCTCTTTGTATTCTCCGCGATAAACATTAACAGGATCACCTATCATTTTGTTAAACCATGCGATTGAACCAAACATGTTTAGCATCTCTTCTGAAATGTCTTGGAACATATTCTTTTCAATTGACATATGGTAGGTCACCGGGCGTGTGTTTCTATTAAAAAACTCATCATCCTGAGATAAAATTCTGGTTAAGTTTGAATCATTTAGCACTTCCGGTACTTGTGATTGATATGTGCCTCTATAAAGCGCGTTGACGACATCTGTTGAAGATGCAGCAAAGTTGCTACCGCTGGCAGTGTGTCTTCTGGAAACCAAATCACTAAACCACCCATAGCGTGTATCTGTGGCGCTGCCGGAAGTCTCGTCTTCAACTGCGAATTGGCCGGAGGTATCAGAGCCAGTAACAGTTGTAAAATTCCACAATAATGCTAAAGTTTTATTCTCTGGGATGTAGTTTTCGTTAACGTTGTCCTGGTATAAGAATGCATTCCTTGTCGCGGATTCTAGGCCGTAATTATCTATTTTTATATTATGTTTGTCGATGGTGCCTGTGGGTACGCTAGCAAACCATGCTTTGCAAGATTCAACTTTCACATCTGTAAAATCGATTAGGCTTCCCGTAAAGTTTGTGCGGTGGGCGCCGACGTAAACACGTTTATGATTAGCAATAAACTTTTTACCTGCATCGTTGCTAATTGACCCGGTAACTAAAAACTCTTGTGCTTTGTAGTCAGCAATGTGATTAACTCCATAAAATTTAACTACATAATCTTGGTCGCTGGTACCGGGGATGAGCGTTTGCAAAGGAAACTTTTCTGGTTCAACTGTGACTGAAAATGTCCATAGCTGGTCGTCGTAAACATTATCAAAGTATGAAGATGTCAAAAGTGGAATAAAACCACCGGTTGAACCTGTTAATTTAAAATAAGCATTAGAAGAATATATGTCATCTTTGACTGCTGTTACTTGAAAGTTAGCGTAATCATTTGTGTCCCATGTTAGATCATTTTCTGTTCCATTGGCAGTGTGCATGCCGAATAAAGATGATTCTAAAATCAGCGGATACATGTTTGCTACTTTGTCATCATAATCCTTTTTCACCGTGTTATATTCGCTAATAGTTACATGATTAGGGAGTACAACGCTAGTCTCTACAGTAAATGGTAGGCTAGCGGAAGTGCTGTTTAAACCTTCGGAACCTGAGATAAAAGATGTTGAATTCGAGTCGATCTTATATTGATATACAGAAGCGTCGGAATTTTCTATTTCATTGAAATTAATATAATTTCTAGTTTTTGAAACATATTTCAAATTATCTTCTAACTTGTATTCGGAATTGTTTGCGTACATATTAAATTTTATAGAATTATCGCCTAGGCCGAAGCAATGAAGGAGATTTCTAAAAGATTTTTCTGTGCCTTTAGATTTGTAGATAAATGTTAGGTTGTTATATATGTTTTGATAAATGATGTTTTTAACTTCTTGTAAAGAAGACTCAAACTTTAATTCATCATTGCGATCCTCAAATCGTTCCAATAGTGATGTATTTAGAAAAATATCCGGAACTACGAAGCCATATGATTCTAAGCCTTGCTTAATAAAAGCCGGTACGGCGGATCCGCTGGAATAGTAGTTTGCACGTGCTAGATGCGGAAGATCATTAATTAATATAGAAGCTTCATCAAAATAGCTTCCGACTATTTGTAACAAATTCCAGAGATAATTCTTATTTTTTAAATTATCGTCTAATTCATTTTCTTCCCACATCCAAGCGGGGACATAGGATGTCAACGTGTTGGCATTTGAGAGGTCATGGTCATGACCAACGGACGACATCTCTGTTAGAAAACTTGTAACAGAGGGGTGAAAGGAATAAATAATCGGATCTTTAAACTCGAACTTGCTTGCAGCGGACTCTACGATTGCAGAGCCTAGGTCACGTGAATATTGACTATTATATCCAGTCCAAGCTCCATTGGAAACTCTACCAGAATAATCTAATACGTTGGAATCAACAGAAGCTGTTTGGGTTATACCTTCATTAAATTTATAATATACTCCCAAATGCGTATTTGATATATCAGTGTTAGTTCCGCCGCCGACTTGAGCAAACCAGTATCTTTGAATTTTTTTAGAAGTTCGCCATGTTTTCCAATAACGTACTTCGTCTATAGAACCTGAAAGTTTTGACCAGCCTAATTGCCCGCGTTCGGCGGAATTATCATAAAATGCAGATTCCTGTGCGCCGATGGTTGCTACAAGCGAGCCGCTAACATAGCCGATAGTAGACGCATTTGTTGCTGAGTCATTATGTTGGCCGTCAACAAATAAATCAAATATAGTATTACTTCCGGAGGATTTTATTCTTACAGCATAATGATGCCATTCACCATCAGCAATAGAGGCTGGTGTTAAAGCTGTGGAACCTAAATACTGATTAATGTGTACTGAACCGGAGCCATATGCGACTAATATAGCTTGGTCATCGTCGTTATCGAACGTGCCGGTTGTTGCCAATGCTACGGATAGGCGACCATAGTCGGTGGCGCCTTGGAGAGTGCCAGTGACGTGATTGTCAAAAACAAACTCAAAATAGTCTTGATCTGGAATGTACGCTTCTTTTTTAAGCCAAAATTCTACAGTATTACCTTTGGTTCCATCAATTAATAAGTTATTTTCTCTGTTTTCGGAAAGATCGTATATGTTGGCATCTTGTCTGTAATCGATTTCGTCTGTGCGATCATTATAATGTAGTTCGCTGTTAGTGCCCGCGTGTGGCCCGCCGACTAAACTAATATATTCATCTGTGCTGTCTGGAGGATAAAAATAAGTGCCTTCGGCTCCGGTGGATGCAACAGATGTTAGGAAATTTGCATATCCAGTCGTTCGGGGATACGTATTCTTAAAAAGATATAAATCCAGCAAAGAAGAGGATAATTCCCATTCTATTTTTTCTTTTAAAGAGCCATCATAGGGATACGTGCCATGAATTCTAGAAATAGAATCTTCATAGTATTTTTCTGCAGAGCCAAATTTAGCAAAACTGGTCGGATCCTCAAAATTTTCAATTGCAAGATAGCGCAAATCTCTTTTACGGATCGCATCTGCGTAATCATAAGATTCCAGTTCTTCTTTAAAGTCTTCTTTTGTTAAAGGCTCAGAAAACTTTAAATTTTTCTCTTCATTAAATAAATCTTTTAAAGACATAGTTTATTCTACTCTAAATCTAAAACGTTCAGGTTGTTCGACATAGCTGCCATTAATTAAATATGCAAAGCTTGCTTCGTAAACAGTGTCAGTATCAAGCATATTCATTGATATATCAAAATAACTTCCATTTTTGTCATAAGAAAGTCGTGTGTGATTCAAAGAACCTGTACCGAAAGGTACTGCTTCAAAATTGTCACTAATTCTTTTTATCTTATAATACACATTAGCAACTACTGCAGTTTCAATGGCTTTTGATGCTACAGAGTAAATAGTTGGCGACCAATCTTTTTCGCGTATATATAATCTCAATCTAACCTTTTCGCCAGTAGTGTAAATCGCCCTTAAGTTTGTAATATTAGAAATATATTTTTGATCGAAATTGTAATCTTGACTGTCGTATGTCTTTACTGTTACCGAAGAGCCGGTGTGATATTCAATTCCACCGGAATGCCAAACATCAAAGACATTTGTTATCGCTGATGAAGTATACGCGAAAGAGCAAGAATAAATACCAGTTTCTATATGAGAGCCGGTTATATTAACATCTTCGGCCGTAAGAATGCCGCCGCCGAATGGGAGGCCTAGTTTTGAGCCGGAAGGCGTTGTTGAACCACTGTATATACTAACTAAGATATCTCCAGTCCCAACGGTTGGTATATCCGTTAGTTCGCCGCGAATGTGATTGTACAAATACAAATTCATTAGATTACTCGATGCTGGTACCAAAGAAGAACTTAAGAAAAAGTTACCTCTATCATCCTTTTTGCTGCTATCCCATCTAGCTTCTATAATTGGGCGACGGAAGAAAAATTGAGAACCTCTAGCGAAAAACCTTTTAGTATAATAAGATGTTGAGCCATCCTCTATAGAAGAAGACAATCTAATTCCAACACCTGAATTTGTTTTAGAGCCTGCAATCCATTGTTCCACTAACGGAGTAATATCCAAATCCATATCTTCATATCCCGAATCAAAAGAAGCTGTAAACGAGGAAGAAGAATCAGTATAATAGTCTCCACCCTCGGTGGTCCAAGAGGTGAAATTTGAGCCCGCTGTGGTTGTTGTTAGACTCACTTGGTCAATATTGCCTGTAATCGCCGTTACGCTTCCGGCTGCAGTGTTTGTAATTCCGGTATTGTTTGTAGACACAGTTGATGAAAAAGCGCTTTGAGCGTCAATTATGCCTTGAAGAGTAGATGCATAATGTGCAGCCGTTGTGAGGCCTCCGGGAGAGATATCAACTTCGAGTTCTGTGCCATCTAAATCCGGTGCCACGTCGCCAATACTAGCGCTAAACCAAAAGTTGTATCTATTTTTGTCAGTATCATAAAAACTTAAATATTTACTACCATAATCCGTTTTTGTATCAGAAGCAAAGGATGCAGTGGCTACTTGCGCTACTTTATCGTCAGTTCTGTATATCCAATTGGAGGCATCTTCATCCGAATAATTTTCCATGTCGAGGCCATTGCCTTCTTGCCATGAGCTTGACAAAGCAGAAACAACTAAATCAAAAGCTTTTGGCGTTGGCTGGCTATGTCTAGCATTATACAGCTTTAAAAAGAAGTTTACGCTGCCAGACTCTGGAATCTTTCCTTGAGCCCTATCATGTGAAATGAACTCATTTGTTGTGCCAGATACTGGAAATTCTATCAATATGCGTGAATTTTCTGAAGATGAGAGCGACTGTTGGGCATAAATATGGAATGCCTCTAGAATATCAGATTGTCCCATGTTGCCGCTCACGCCGCGAAGCATGAGATTGCTTTTATACGCATTCGTTATTGTCGTGTCTTTTGTCGCGTAATATCTTTTTATGGCCATTAGATTACTTCTCCGGTAATATCGACACTCGGGTATTTAATTTCAAAAACTACGTCTTCGGGTGGTATTAAATAGCGGCCATCGGACGACACTAAACTATCGTACGAGACTCCAAAGTTCGAGTATAAAGAACCATTTTTTGGAAAAACTTCTACCTTTTTCGTGTCGACAACAGAAGGCAAATTATTTAAAACTTTGTATATGTCACTAATTTTAAATGGCTCCCCTATATCATAATAGTAATTTTTATAATATTCCGATAAAGCTTGTATACATTGGGCTTGGATGTCGTAAACGTTTATATTAGCATAACTCACAGCTGTGAACTTAATTTGTAAGTTGATGATTTTTGCATCTAAAATATCTATCGTATCGCCCAGCATTTTATATTTATTAATCCAGGTTTTTAAATTTTGTTTTATGATATTGTTCGTTGGAATTAAAATACCATCTGTGTCAGTGGAGATAACAAATAAATTCAAGTTTTTGCCATTGAAGCTGGTTTCATCTCTAGTAATCATTGCTTTTCTAACCTGTCCGAAGTTAGAAGGCATATTGTAGGTTAAATTTATGTAATCATCTCTAGTGACGGCTCTATTTTGGGCTGCGTATGTTCCTTGTACGCGGAGCTTCAATTCTTCTGAGGACAGATCTGTTACGTCTCCGCTGATGGGTTTTTCATTCGTTATTTCTAGACTAGTTACTACTTTTTGTTGCTCGCCTGTGTTAGTGGTGGGGGAATGTGATTTTGGAAATACCATATTTGGAGTGACCACTGATGACAGTTGGCCGACGCTTACGTTAACCATCGATGCGGTATTTCTCCGATAAATAACTGTTATAACTGTATTAGTAGGAGCTATTCCTAGTTTGTCGGTTTTTGATAAGACAGTTGGATCAAATGATTTGTCTGAAAAATAATTCTTACCAAACATATCCAACATAACACTCGTTGGATCTAAAATCTTTGCTTCGTCTTCAGCAGTACCGTATCCAAATTGTAATTCTGTTATCGCCGGTCCTTGGTTCTTAACGAAACGGCGCGGCGCAGTAATAGGCTTTAAAATGTTTTTTGAAAAGCTTCTGTCATCATTTAAATTTAAAACCGGCACATATATAACGTCTTGCGACAAATAGTCAACTTCGTAATAATTATTTCCATCAGCGTCAAACACTTTGACTATTTCTGTTAGGTTGGTATCAAATATGCTTAGCTTTAAAAACTTTTGATAATCTCCGACAACGAAATCTTTTGAAAAAAGTTGGCCGGAAATTACAGTACCTTTGGCTTTAAGAGCAAAATAAGTTGGCCCTGTACCTTCGACATTTGTACTGGCCACCAAAATCTTTTCGTTCGAATTTTTGAAATCCACGTCTTCAACTAATGTGAATAGCTCACCAGAAACGCTAGAAAAAAGACTTCCTTGTTTTAATATTGGAGCGTATTCATAGTTCGGTGCGCCGCCCGTGGAGACAGCGGGAACTTTAATAAAAAAACTAATCTCCCCAAATGACGATGCGTTTGGTTGATATTTATAGCCCATTTGTTCAGCTAACTTTAATATATTTTGATATTCTAAAGCGGTTGATAAAAAAGATTCATTTGCTTGATAATCCGTATAAAAGGAGAGCATATCACCAACGTAAGAGACCATATCCAGCATTAAAGAACCGAATGAAGCTTCATTAAAATCCTTGAAAGTTTCCGGATAATATTTTTTTGCATAATTTATTAATTCTTTTTTAATGCTAGCAAAATCTTTGCTAGTATAATCTATCATTGGTTTTTTTATTTCGGGCATCCTTGTTGTTTCCTATGTAGTTTTAGTGGTAGACACGGATAAAACATCTTGCACTTGTAATCTTGGAATTCGATAAAATATTTTAATTAGCAAAGAATTCGAAATCTCTTTATCTTCAATAATGTCTATGCTATCAACAGTAATAAATGGTAAATATTTTTTTACTTGCGCATCCATTCTTAAATTGATTTCTGTGTGTAAATCGTCATACGTATCCGCATTCAACGAAAAAAGAAAATCTCGTATGCCAACACCAAAAGCAGGTAACATTATTCGTTCGCCCGGGGAAGTTAGTACAAGATTCTTAAAATTTTGCTTAATATTTTCTTTTAAACTTTTAGTGAGCGCATAGAAACCATCTTCTTCGCTTTTTTGTAAAGGTAATACCGGTGAGAAGCCATATGCCATACTTTTAATTCCTCTAACTTATAATTAGAATAAAATAACATTTTGAGTTATGTTTTATTCATCTCCATCATCTTTAGGCGGCGGTTTTAATGCATCACTAGTGTAAACCGCTTCCAAATCTTGCAACTGATTCATAAGATCGTCAGAACAAAAATCAATGTTAACAGAGCCTTTGCGGGTACCCGGGGAACCTTTAAACAAATCTTCATCTGCTATAAGTTTAGCAACAACTCCAATTGGTGTAAGCGGCCCGGGTAAAAACCATTCTGTTTTCCACGTGGGATCCACAGTATTAGCCATGGCTCCCATAAAAGCTTGTAAAATTTGGTTGGCTATGTCAGATAGATTAATAGATCCTAAACCGTCGAAAGGGTTGAAGTCTTCTGTTTTGTGTTTATAATCTCCGTTGGCAACTGCAACTGCTGTAAATAAAGCTGCTGTGGCGGCCATTTTTGACGGTTCAAAAACCGAATTGATTTCCGGATATACTTTTTCCGTTATGAGCTTATGTTGTAACGCTATAACAGTTGTCAACTCTTTTGTGAAAAAGCAATCCAATAATAAATTAAATTGCCATAAGGCGGCACTATCTTCGCCAAGCATTCTTTCAAAACAGTTATACATGTTGAACAACGTAACGCCGGATAAATCGACAGCTTCTTCTACTCTGTCCGCAGAGATAAGGCCGCCATGAACGAAGTGTTCCTGCTGTGCGTCTTCACCTAAATTATTCATTCCCTCATCCTCATAATCGAGTGGTGGCTCGTAATCAAGGTAGCGGCTGAGCCCATGGGTCTCCCACCCAATTCCGAGCGTGACCTTACCCCCGCCGCCCTTGCTGGGCGGGTCACCACCAGAGTATAATATATTGGTAAATGTGCTGCCCAATCCGTTGTTCTGCATTGCAGTAGGGTACTTCCATTGCAGTGGGTACTTGAGCGGGTGGTTGAATACGCCTTCGGTCACCGATGGCTCATGCCAAATTACATCCGGTTCGAAAAAGCTCCCCGGGTACATTTCGGTTATAGCAGCTGCATCGGCGACGAAGTGTTTGTTCTCAAATCCATGGGGCGGAGCCGGGAATCCGAAATCTATCCACGCGTTCTTGGAGTAACTGTATGCTTTGATTTGGATAAATTTGTCGACCATTCTCGTCGTACCATCTTCATGAGTTAATTCATATTGGCCAACGATGCATTTGCTATCTTCATTGCCGGTCACGTGTGGTTTCTTGGTGCCCGGGTATTGTCTCTGGGGGAAATTCCCAGACCAGTTATCGATGAGGTTGGCCGCGTAGATTTTGCCGTCAAGGCTAGCATACATTTCTTGACTTTCATTCAAGCTAGCTAACGATGCGCGCGTTAAATATTGCATACGGCCCATGGGATCTTGGTTCCAATTGGCAACCGCGAAGTTGAGATCCCAATCGTTACTAACGCAGCTTCTCAAAACATCCTCGCCGGATTCGAAATGCTGTAGAATATCTTGTTGTGAAAAAACGTAGCCTCGAACATTAAACCAGTTTGTGGATTTGTACTTTCTGGTCATAATGGTCTTTTTGACATCAGTACCACCTAATGATGTTATATGTTGCAATCTTCTAAAATAAGATAGAACATCATTTGAAGCGGCCGTTTTGTATTCATTATTTGGTGGTATGTCGCTAACAAACAAAGCCTCATTAATCGATTGTATATCAAAATTTTCCGGCCCGATGAATCTTTCATAAAATTCTGGTTTCAAATAGGATTCCGGGTCAATTTTCATAAAAAATCGAAACCATGTTAAATTAGACGGTATTTGACGTGTCGCGGTACACATAGGAAAAGAGATATACTGAACCTTATTTGGTTCGTCGGTTATTTTTATACCTTGCGCCACTAGTTGGGACTCTCCGTCGGGTTGGAGCACAGGGCCATATACCATCTTTTCGGTCAATGAATGGCCCTTAAAATTGACGGCGCCTGATTTTTCAGCGAGCAATTTAGGTAGATCTGCGCCATCATGCTGCATTATCTTTTTTTGTAAAGGACTGGTTTGGTCATGGAGTGGGGCGGATATATATGTGTTTAGCCTAAAAATCGTGTTTATGGACATAATATTTTCTATTGGCTGTCCATATAGCCATCCTAGAAAATTGCTGGGGCCCCAAATATTATTCTCGGAAGAGAAGCCTTTTATCGTAGGCTTAAACAAGGCCGATGGGAAAAATGCACCTAGGTTATCCAACACGCCGGTGCCGGAAATACCATGGTGGACAATATGGCGGAGGAATAAGCCAGTATGAGTATAATTATAAGACACGTTGGTAGAACCGGCTTCAAAATCATTATCACCAGAAGATTTTGGAACTATTGTAGAGATATATTCGTCGTCAGCGGCATACTGCAGCGCTGTTGGTTTGTTAATTTTATATGGCATGTTTGGCTGCCCGTCGATTAATGGGTCGAAATCAATTGCTTTATTAATAGCTTGAAATGGATATAAAAACCTGTTAATTAAAACTTCAAAATTTTCAGGATAAATCTTTCCATAGTTAGTCCAATCTAGATCATTTATTATGGCCTCTAGCCATGGCGCGCTATTACCGAAGCCCGTAGTTATATAGTCCAAATCCGGATCGGATTCTTTATCAGTGAGTGCTGTTAGGTCAAATAACGTTGACTTATCAAATTCTGGATTAAAATTAAATTCAAACAAAGCGGAAAATATCCCTTTGTTAAAATTTTTCTTTGACCATTTTTGCCAAAGCGCATCAGGACTATCTTCTGCTAAACTATCAACAATAGACATTGCTTGAGGAAATAACATTATCAATTTTGACTCATACAGAAAGTTTCTCAAACGATGTCTATATATTTTCGATAAATCTGTGTCATATATGGTCTTCAGAGCAAACACCGGGGCTCCTTCGTCGTCTGTGCCCGTTTGTACCTCCACTTCATGTTCCGGGTTTAATAAACTACCATCAAAGAGAATTCTGAAAAAATGGTCTAAATTTGTTTTTTGTTCTGTTGTCAAACTCGTATAGAATTGCGCGTTCGGTTTGACTTCAATCATTTTTTCCAAGGCTAAACCCGATGTGTTCTGTCCTAAAATTTCTCCTAAATCAGCGGAGAACTCATACCCAAGGACTTCTGCGCTCGGATCAACTCCTGCATTCCAAAACTTAACAGTGTCAAATGTTTCACGATCTAGAACCGGGTATTTGTAACCGATGGTGCCTGGGGATATTTTGTAGTTGGTGGTTGCCCGGGCGTATCCGCCATGCATTGAGTTGGGTTTAGCCCAAGTAATTGGGTCGACCGAGCCTGTATGGCTGCCGATTACCGGGGGGCGGCCATGTAGGAAAGACGACAAATTATCACTTTGTAAAATTTTAACCTTGTCGGCTATTCCTATTGTTTCTAGATTCAAAAACTGGTTTTCATATTCAAGCGAGTTGTAGGCCTTTTCCAAGACTTGATAAGTTGTGGGTTGTGTATAATAGCTGCCTAGGCTCTTTGACAGCGCGAGGTGTGTAGTTTGCTTGACGTATTCAATCTCGGTATTTTTAAGCCGGTCATATGCTTGTTTATCTGTTACACTCTCGTCTTGTAATATTTTTTTGTTTATATTTGTTATAAAGCCAACAATAACTTCGTCATACCACGTGCGAAAGTTTATATCATCAAATTTACCTAGGCCATTTGCTTTCTGAATATCAGAAAGATCTTGGCTAGAAAAATATTGACTAATTGAGCGCGCTACTTCGGAATTAATAACTTGATCATATAAAGACTGTTGTTCATCGCGGGCCAGTTCAGTTGGTATCATTCCATAAACAAAAAGCGATTTCATAACCTCTTGAACAACTATTATACGAATCAAGCACTCTAGGGTTAATTTTATCATGGCTATGTTTGTTGGAGTTTCCTCTGGTGGCATATCTCCCGCAAAACAAGAAAAGAAACTTGCTAGCTTAGTTAGTCGATCGGTTAATTGCTGTGAGTTGAGATATCCTAAAAAGCAATCGCCGTCGAAGTTTGATATTTTATTCAAATATATTTGGTTAAACGCTTCTTTATTAAAGAGTTTTGATTGTAAAGAGAACAATAACATATCATCATATATGCTATTAATCAACTTCATATAAAAATCATGGCCGCCTTCGCTGGGGGGTCGAGCCGCGGCGATAATCTGTTGGGCGTTTGCCGAGCCAAGGTTATCGGTACCAGTTGTAAGCAATATATCAAACCAATCTTCTAGTTCTTTTGTTGCGTCGGTCCCCCATGCTTTGTATTTTTTAAATTTATCATAGGTGGCTATAGCAAAGGGTGATAGCGGCTCGTTGGTGTCATAATATTGTATTGTAGTGTCTGCAGCGTTGGCTGGGCTAGCTTTATATTCAAATTCTATACCTCTAAAAACCGGGTCGGGGTATTTTAGCTCCAACTTTATGTCAGTGGCACCAATTCGTTTAATCTTGCGTTCGTGGTCATCATCAAATATTTCGTTTCTAATGTGGTCAAAAATTTTACCGGCTACAATTTGCTTCCTCATAGAAGCTGCCTTAAAATCATTAACCATTTCGCTTTTTTCTTCCTCTGTGAGATCTTTTCCGAAGGCATCTGTCGACATCAACTCTGAATTCATAGAATCCCACATTCCTTTATAAAGGGGTTTAATCTTTCCTATATCTGTTTCAAAATGAGTTTCCAAGCTCTTAAAAATTGAATTTCCTACTAGCGCTGTTGTGTGTCTTTGAGAAGGATCAAAAAGGTTAACTTTACCTTCTGTATCTCCATACTTGCATACAATATCTTCTGCGGCGGTTGGACCAAGAACCTTGTTGACCACCTTAAGTGTATCTTTCATAACTATTTTTGGAAACTGTGCATTATTGGCTAATAAATCCTTTATTGCGGATGCATCAAAGTTTAGTGCCGCTAGCTTGTTTTCCGTCTCGTTATCTAGAGTGCCTGCGCACAAATTAAATAAGATTTTCTTTTGTTTCTCAAAGTTTTCAACAGCTTTGTTGCATAGTTGAGGGTCAATTGTTGAAGAAACTATCTTGAAAAAAGTAACAATGCCTATGTCGTTCACATACATTGATTCAAAATCTGTACCGGCTAGCCATGGAAGAGTCTTAAGTACAGCTATCGCCTTTTGATATAAACTTTCGGGGGCGGCCGCTTTTGCTCGGCCGAGTAACTTACACATTTCTGTAATTGAAAAGGTACTAGATAAAAGACCTAAGAGTTCTTCGTACTGTTCTATTGTCAATCCAGATTTTTTGTTAAAATCCTGATAACCCGGGTCGTCTTCGAATGAAGGATCTTCCTGTTTTCCTTTAGCTTTTTGCGTTTGTATAATGAAATCGCTTAAATCGATGGCGCCATAAGGATCGTAGGCTGCATTAGTTTCATCGTCTGCGCATGCTTTTCGTAGATTTTCTAGAAGAGCCGCAATTACATTCATGATAAGATCGCGCGCTAGATTAAGCCCGGTTGTTACGAGGCTATCTTTAAAGGCTTTAAGAATATCTACTATCGGATAATCAGTTCGCAAGAACATATCTAAGCGACGTTTTAAGCCCTTATATATCATTTCCCCTTGATTTTTGAAAAAATCGCCTACACCGCCGGGGTTTTTAGTAAACATTATAATAGCATATATTGCAGCAGGGACTGTACCAAATATTGCTAAACACAAGGCCCTTCCTTTGCCATCTTCTCCGGAAAAGATACTTTTCGCAAACGCATCTATAGTTTTTCCTCCAAGCGCCGATAACGAGGGGAGCGTAGAATTTGCAGCTACAGCCACAGCGATACCTTTTTCTAAAATATTTTGTATAATTTTAACATTTTGCTCAAAAGCGTTTTCTAAGTTCTCCCTATGATCTTCATAAAATTCCTCCAATGTGTCATTGTCACCGAATGGAATCTGTTCATCGTACGCCGCTTTCACCTCTGCTTTTGTATGTAAATAATCGCCCGGGAAAGCGAATTGCTGAATAGTGCCACCGGCAGCATTAAGCAATTCTGGATATTCAACAGAGAGCAGACTTTTGAAGGCGCCAACATCCCAGCTGGTGAGGGCGTCAATATGGCCTTGTGTTGGATTGATTGCACTCAGGTTGTTATTTGCGTTATCAACTAGCGCGAACCATTGATGATAGTCGCCATGGTATGGATTGAGCCTTCGTAAATTTGGTATTATAACAGTATTTAAGGCATCATACATACGCAGCTGATCCTCAATATTGTATTTGTTTGCCAATATATCGTTGCGGCGTTGTTCTTGATATGTATTCTCGGCGGCGTAAGCCTCTGATGTTTGTGTAAATGTTTCCGGGGCGTCTGTATTGAAATTATCAAAGACTTCCTGCTTCTGTCCCAATTGTTCTTGACCTCCTGATGTTACCGCGGCTTGGCGTTCAAGGTTGATTAATTTAGCTACTATTGAGTTTTCTATCTCTGAAAGCGTCATTCCCGGCACGGTGTTTCCATTGACATCTTCGCCTAGAATTTTTTCTAATTTGTATGCTTGTCCTCTTTGGTTCTTTAAAGCATGGTCTATACGACCCGCATTGCTCCAAAAGGTACCCGCGGAAATCCAATCGACGACCCACCCAGCTATTAAGTCGGCACTGTTTGCCATGGCGTCTTGCATATAGTCTTCAAATTTAGTAAGGCTTTCGAAATAGACTTCAGTTAACTCGCTAGCTAAATTCTTTCCAATTCTGCCTATTGGAGTGCTGTCATCCATATCTTCAAGCCAGCCGATTATAGCTACCTGATGGGCTTCATAATTGGCCAAAACATCCTCGCAGATAGTGTCCAACCATTCATCTAAAGGAATTAACTGTAATAAACAGCCTGCAGCAATTTCAATAATCTGGTCGACATCGATTGAATTTAATACATCTTTGTAGAGATCGTCGGCGTTACGAATGTCGCGGAATTTCCCCGCTTGCCATTCTTGACCCATAAAATCGCCTATTTTTTCGTATTGTTCATTTATCTGTAAAGCCAATTGGTGCTTTAAGGTAATTGGAATATCGTCCGGGGCGACGCGGTATGCATTATAATATTCATCATTTAAAATGTTGATATCGCCTAGAATAAACCTTTCAATTAATTCCGGCGCTATTGCTCCGACCATGCCATCTTGGACAATTGTGCCAGTTCCTCCACCGACTGTTTCGAAGTTCATATCCGGTGAAGGTTTAATATACGAATTCAAAAATGACCTTACTTCGTCATCATTAGTAAAGACGCCGGAGTCGGCGCCGAGTGCGGCTATTTTAGTTTGATATTGATTAATAATCTTTGGTAAGTTATAGATTAGAAAATTGATTGTTTGATCTTGAAAATAAGATGATGTGATTTTCAGTCCGTACCAGGGGGCCATGGAGGGGTTCGCGTTTTCCATGCGAACGTCAATCTTCTCAGCTTTAAGAAAATCATCATTAAAATGTATTCTTACTTTCTTCGGGTCATAGTTATTGAAAGGAGGGGCGGTAGAATCAATGGGGGTACCCTCTTGAGTAACTCTTTTAAGTTCGTTTTTTAAATTTTTCAATTGGTCAATATAACGCTCTGGGTCAAATGGCCTAGTGAATTCCATACTGTATTGATCTATTTTAGCTTTCAGATCATTAAAAATCTTTTCCAACATAGTGATATAAAAATCTATATCGGCTAACTTCAATTCAGTTATATGTATACCTGATGGATATTGCATAGAATTATTTGCCGAGGGATCTGCGGTATTAGTTGGAGGAACGGCTTGTGCTATGGCGGCGTCGGGCATATCTGCATTCCTAGAATCACTATCAAAGTATTTAGCTTTATTGATTATTGCAACGTAATATGCGTCAAAATTGCCGACGAATACGCTTGGTGGGATAGCTAGCTCCTGGTCTACTTTTAAATCCAAACTAATATCACCCTCTGCGAACAACCAGTCTTTCAAATATGAAGCGGCGACCATGTGGTTAATTACTACGCGCTTAAGCGCAGCAAAAGGAATTTCGTTAATATCATATGCAGTTGGGGGAATAGTTGGATACTGTTGCTCATCGAGATCGCTAGATAATTCGTAATCTGTAAACTTTCCAAAAAAAACTAATGCTTCGTTACCAGGGACATGGCCGATTAAATACATTTTATTAACCTGAACTTCTGATGGGTTTTGCCCACTTAAATATTGGCTTTTGTAACCAGCCAAATCTGTGAGATTTGGGTCCGTTCTTATAACTTCAATTTGTGACATAATTCCTCTTAATTCGTCCGGTTTCTTTCACTTAAAATCTTATACTTGCCAATATCATTAAGTGCGTTAAAATCGTTATTAATCCTATTTAAAGAGCCCTTCGCGGCGTTGAACTGCTGTTGTACGCCTTCTAACATAGACTTGATACCAGCTTGCATGCATGTATCAGATTGTAAATTTTGCCCCTCAAGGACGCTTTTTGGGTCGCCGATACCTATAGTGCCAAGAAAGAGGCAAAATGGATCATAATGTCGATGTTTGGCAACAGTACCGTTGAATTCTATTTGACTAGTCAAAAAATTATATGTAATAGCGTGTAGTTCATCGACCGCCTTTGATAAGCCTTTTAAATATAATAACAAGTTATCGCCCTTTACCAATGGCTGCAGGTCGGAGTCATCGTTTCCAGCTATCAAATCTATGCCAAACTTGCCTAAAATATCGCCGCCCTTGCTGTTTTTTCTATCTGTACCTGTTATTAACCTTATTCCGGTTTCGCGGGCCATGATAACAACGTCATCAGCTTTTAGTGCTGCTAACGATAGTCCTAACCGCGGGTATTTTACGCCTTTTCGTTTCCCGTATGTTCCTTCTGCGACGCGCAGCAAAGGTGAAGGATCCGACTTTTGAGATAAATATAAATAGGCTGCGTCTTGAATTAAATTGTTTGGTTTTTTTAAATTAGTATTAGACCAGCCAGATTCTAATATACCGTCATTTATTTCTGTTACAATATTATGGGGACTTCTTCCGGCATACATATATATTGCGCCTGATTTGGTATGACCTCTCAAGCGATAGTGTTCGTCACGACCGGCAATAATGCCTGAATTGTTTTTTCCTTCGCGATGCCAATCACCAACATATGATAAAACTTCTGGGACGGGCTCGTTTAATTCTTCGCCCATTAAACCAAAGCGTTTTAAGTTCATGGTGCCAAATTGCGCTAGATTTTTTTGATATTGATTTCTGGCACCAATATCTCTTGTGGGCCGTTGGCCCGCGGTGGATGCTTTTCCTTCTTCTAAAATTCTTTCAATTAAAGCGGCGGCGTTTGGCGGATCTGAGTTGATATCGCCATGGCTTATGGTGCCGTCTAAGGAAGCTGCTTCGCTCGTCGTAGTATTTAATGCCTCTTCTATTGTTGTTTTATTGTTTTCATATTCAGATACTAATGCGTTTTGAGAGTCATCTAATGAAGTTTTTGTTTCTGCTAGTGCTGCGGCCGATTGCGAAAAGATTTCTTCTTTGGCTGATTCCGGAACGTAGAGAGCAATGCGATACTGTGCTTCTATGGATTCTTCATCAGTCGACGTATAATTTTTTAAAGTATAATCAACAATTTCTTTTTGGAACCATTTTTTAGCTTCGATATTGCTTAAAAGGACTGCCTCGGGCGTTGTCTCTGTCGGATGAGACCAAATTGATGGCTTATTATCAGCTTTCCATAATTCAGCTGATAAGTTTAGAAGATCGCTCTTCTGTTTTGGTAACTCAATATTTTTAGATTGTACAATGTTACTTAAATCATTGAGAACTTCAACGGTCAGCGTGCCAGCGTTTGAATTGCTTAGCGATTTAGTAAAATATGCTTTTACTGTGGTCAGGCTCATGTTTTGCTTCCTCTTCCTTTCAAGTTCTCATTCATGCTCATGCGATGAATTTACTCCAGCCCGGTGTTCCGGGCAGGCGGAGTATGTTGTCTGCTAGTTTCTCACCGAGGAGATAGCCGGAGGCGCCAGAAAGAAGATCCTGGCGGCCGCGGTCCAGGTGCCAATGGCTAATAAGTCCAATTTTATTATCCATTATAAACTGTTTCCGCTTGGATCTGTTGCTTGAGCCGCCGTACTTTCCACTGTCACGCGAGATGAGTCTTATATTAGAACTGTATATCTTGTCACCCAAAGTGGGAATCCTGTCTTTTAGATAGCCCATCAAAAACGACAACGCACTCAGTTGTACCATATTATATGAAGTAGTTCCATCATTGGTGACCTTCGATGCATTTGCAATCGCTCCACTTAGCTTACCGGACGGTATTCTCACGCCTGCAGGCTCGCCGGAATTGCCCGCCCACTTGCCTGTGTCGACACTGTTCCAAGTTAAGTCTACACCGATGGACCACCCATTATTTCCGCTAGTGTGGTGAGTAAATATTCCATTATGGAACCTAGACGGGATATCCGGGTGGCCGAAGTGCGTGTACAACGGCTTGAACTGCGACCATTCGCCCGGGCAGGCGACTTCATATATCGTACCATCAGACGTGATTATATAATTGGTGCTTAGGTTGCGGCCTATCAGCGCGGCCATAGTTTTTAAAAACGTTTGTCCGCCTTGATGTAAAATAATGCAACGAGGGGCGTCGCGGCCTCCGCCAGTGCCGGATAAGCGCCGTTTATTCATTGCGCTTTCTTTAAATAGCGGTGCGTCGGCGGACCATTGTCTTCCATTAATGTTATAACCTTGATTCCTCATTCCGCCTTTGCCGCCGTTGGCAACTACATTCATTACTGCAGAAGGAGAAGACGTATACCGGCCGATGTGTGGCCAGCGGTCAATAGGCGCACTGATAGCGTTGATGGTTGTCACATTGGCAGCGGTGTACGGCTGTGGGTCATGACCAACTTGCAAACGATATTTCATACAGTTTCCCTGAAAACAAGGCACAATGGCAGCCGGGCCAAAGTGTATTCCTTTTTTGACAGCGCTGAGATTTCCACCGCCAACCTCTGGGAGTTCAGCTAATATTGGTGGATTTACCGGTAAGGTACTTGTGCGGCTACTGCTTCCTCCAACTGCATCACTATGAATTTTTACTATTTTTCCACTAGCATAGTTTGACATATTATCAAACGTTACCTCGATGTGACAACCGGGCTTTAGAGTATCCGCTGCGTCATTTATACCTAAAGAATCAATCGGTGCTGTAAAGGTAGGATGCATTGCAATAGTGCTATAATCCTTTTCTCCAGATTCGTCGGATTTAGTGCTTACCGGGAGTGGAAGCAAAGAGTGAATTTCTGGTATGCGCGCTTTGACTCTTACTAATTTGGCGGCGCCAACGGGGCCAACGGTCTCCAACTGCTTTAAAACAACTGCATTGAAAGTTTGTTGCTGTTGGAGTTTATTAGGCTCATACGAGTTCAACATCGTTTCTCTTATTTGTGCAGGAGTTGCTTTATCGATATCGATTTGAACTGATTCTTCGTTGGCATATGCAACACCTTCGGTAAACGCATTATCAAAAATCTCATTAGACATTAGGATTTTTCTCCTTGAATCACATCAAAAAGTTCTTTTTTATCGTTTTCCGAAAGCATAACAGAATCATCTTCTTTCTTGGCCAAAATTGAAGTTAATTTTACCAATTGTTCGTTTGAACGCTGTAATGTTTCTACATACTTAGCCGCTATAAAGCCCAAGTTCTTATGAGTATCCGCATCATTTACTTTGTTCATCTCTAAAAACAACTTAGTTAAAAGAGTTGACGTGATATCTCTATCATCGCGAATATTCTTTATCGCTTCCTTTATATACTGTTCTAATTTTTTTATTGATTGTCCCATGATTTTTTAAACTCTGCGTATTTCTTTCTTATTTTATTAAGAGAACTTACAACTTGCTTGGTATTTAACCCTGTAATTTCTCTAATATATAAGTAAATAGCTTTTTTATTAAAAATTTCTATGTTTTGGGACTCTTGAAAAAGTATTTCTATGGCTTGAATCGTTTTACGCTCATTTGGGCGTAAAGGCATTTTTTTCCATTCTTCGACTTCATTGAAGAAGAATTTTAAAAATTCTTGTTTGGTTCTATCTTCATAATAGGTGTTATATGTTACTAGTTGGTGCAACCCATCTTTTTTATGAGAACCCTCACTAGTTTCAGAGATAAAGTAATCTTCTAAGTGTACTTCGCGCTTGTTTTTTTTTGCAGTTTTTTTAACTTCTGCAATAAACCAGTTTTTTGATACAACGCTAAAATAAGTAAACGCCTTTGAACCTTTGTCTGGATCGAATTTGTTTAATACAGTTATAAGCCAGTGTTTGCAATCTTCTTGCAAATTTGAAATATTTGGAAGTGTTGTAAATTTATATGTATATACTATTTTATCGACCATTTCGTTAAAAACAGGCCCAATAAACTGTTCGTACAATTGATTTTTTTCTTTTTGATCTTCACTTTTACAAAAGTCTATAATTGCTTGTTCATGAACTTTTGTAAAATAATGATTTTTAGTGCTCCGCTTCCTCGCCATATAGTTCCTCTTCTTCGTTTTCTATTTCTAATATAACATTAATAACTTTCTTACATTCTTCTGTCATGTTTTTTGAATGACGCAAGAGGTTAGCTAAAGTCTCATCACCGTAGAATCTTTCTAGATTATTAACAACTTCTACATGCCCCTCGTATTCTTTTAGTTTATCCGCGAACTCATCAAGCTCTTCTTGAAAGCCCAGGAATCGGCGCAAAAGTTGTACAATATACCATATTAATAATATATTCAATATGCCCGACACCGTTAATAGTAATTCTATCATCTATCTTTATTTAACTCCTGTTTTTGCAACTTTAAATCTTTTTTTGAATTTTCTATAAACTCTTTTGTAAGATCTCCAGCTTTTGCCGCTTTTTCCTTCTTTTTGTCTAAAGAAGTGGAAAAAAACGAAGGTATTCTTTTGATATTCGAGCCGTCACACCAATGGCACCCTTCAGAATCTTCGTGCATGCCATGGCTTTCTTTCCATTCACCCAAACAATCTGCACATTCGTATACGTATATTGGCATTATTTTAACTTTCTTGCGCGTCTTTGGGCAATGTATAAGGATCTACAGGAGTTTGCTGTCCTGTTGGGCCTGAAACGACATCCCAACCTTCTTCATTGTGTGTGACCGCAAGCTGGTCGAATTTTACCACAGGCGGGTTTAATACAACTAAACCTTCAGGTGAATTTGTTATTTTAAATCCTTCTAGTACTGGTACAATGTCGCTTTGTTCCAATAGGCTTTTTTGCAAAGCCATCATTAATGCAGCGACAGCTTGCTTTGATAAATTTGTATGTTCTACTTCGGTCATTTTATTTCTCCTTAAATTCGTGGTCTCTCACGTATTCTAAGTCATGATTATACATCATTTTAACTAATTGTTTAAATTTTGTTTTATTTCGTGTCAATTACCCTTTGATATCCTATAACTATCACTATCAAAATGTTGGGTTGAAAATTCAAATAATTCAGTATCCTCCAATGCTATCATTTGATGTCTTAATCCCGTGTATACATGAAAATTATCGCCTTTTTCTAAAATAATCTCTTTAGCGTGATTGATATCGTCACCATCAGAATACTTAACTAAGATTTTCCCCGATTGTATGTAAAAAACTTCATCTTTGATTTTATGGTAGTGCCATGAACACCTTTTGTTCTTTATAAAATAAAGCAGTTTGCCACAGTACTTTTCACAGTTGACAATCCACCTTTCGAATCCCCACCCTTTTGGTACAAACTTCATTTCCATTTATTCTTCTCCAAAACTTAATAATCTAAAGGCCGCGGCATTAATGGCTTTATCATCGATATAGATATCCGCGCTGGGTTTTTTGTTCATTATAAGTTCATGATGCTGAACACCCCATAATTCTAATTGATTCTTTGTAAGTTCAGTCCAATCTATTCCAGTTGTTTCGCCACGGGCGGTCATCATCTTTATCGTGTTTCCCGAATTGTATAAATAATTTATTTTCTGTATCATATCCTTATACGGCGTGGCTTTTTCATAATCTCCATTTGTATTGGAGCATATTGTACCATCGATGTCCACAACATAAACCATGTTAGTTTTATTTTTTCCAAAATTCATATAGCCTCTTTTTTAATTTGTTATCCAATCTCAGTTTCTAACTAAATTTCTTATAAACCCATTGAACGATTTGATTTTTTCGACATTCCCTAAATCAAGCTTCACAGAAGTTTGAAAATATGATAAATCCTTAAAATATTCCATGCAAGGCCCTAAGTGTAATTCGTTTTTATAAAATTTATTTTCATCCATAGCCCAGTTTATACAACTCAACAGATTTTCACCAGTATTAAAGTAAAACACTCCCGACGAAGCATAGCAGCTGATTTTTGTTTTTTCTCTTATCTTGTTCACTAGTCCATTTTTTATATCCAAATCAAAAAAACAAGAAGTGTTATCATCATTAAAATACAAACCAACAGAACAAGTATTTAAATTAACGTTATTAATATCAAAAAAAACTAATTGGTCTGAATTCACAACAAATGTTTTATTTTTCAAGAACCTAGGATCTAATCTTTCTATTGCATACTTGACTGTCAATGCCTGTCCATTGGGTGTGTTATTTAATAATACTATATCAAGTTTGTTTTTTAAATTTAATTGTGATAATATTGTTTTTATGTTTTTAGAGACGGAATATTTTATTTCTTGTTCGTCTGATGTGATAAAAACTAACCTATCTTCTGATTTCATCAAAGATTTTAAACCTAGAAGGCATAATTTTAAGATTGTGTGGTTAGAGATTATTTCTATAAAAGGTTTATAGCCACCGAGAGAAGAAGTCCTAGTTCCATGACCAGCAATGGGAAATATCCAATTCATTCCTCGCACCTTGCTTTGAAAAAAGAATTGTCACCAAATAAAACCCATAAATAATACATTTCTGAGTGGGGCGACGTAACGACCGGGTGATAACCGCTCTCTATCTTTACTTCATCGTTATCTTTTACTATGATTGGGTTACTCACCTCGTCATCATATACTAGTTGTATGCCGAACCCCTTTTTTTCTCTAAACTTATACAAATATATTTCTTTTTGTTCTGACTCTTCGCCTGCTGTAAAACTATCGTGTTTATGGGGTGGCCAACTTGACCAATTGCCTTGTGCTTTTTTTGTTTCTCCGATAATGAGACTTTCCAAACCACTTTTAGAATCAATTATGGTTTTTACTTCTCTACGGTAATTGTTATGGCCAACGAAATTTGATGTTATTTTTTCTTTTTTTATCATTTGCAGATTCACTCTTTTTTTTACACTGGCATTCGATAAACTGTTAATGGCGACAATATAGTCTTTTGAAAAATTTTGAATTATACAAAATTCCGCCTTTCCAATCGCCTCAATTACAAATGAACCACAATTAGCGCCATAAACACCAACCGGTTCACAATCAAAAACATTTTGTCTAGAGATTATTTTTGAATCGATTTTTAGAGACCCGCATAACAACAAAACAACCACTTCTTTATCGGTTGTGTCCACTCTATAGTTTTCGTTATTTATTTCTATTCTTTTCGCTACTTCGCGACCTGAGAAAGAAGCCATTTTGTGTATCCTTTTTCTGAAGAGTGGACTCCCGAATTGTTTAGTCCTATGTTCTTAATTAAATTTTTGTTCGGAAATGCAGCCGAACTGCTGTTTTTATAATGACTGGCTAGCCAGCTTAAAGACCATATTGAGTCTTCTATCTTATTGTTTTTTAAAAAGTTCTCTAAGGACTCGTCTATTTTTTTTATTGATAGTATCTCTCCTACTGACATTTGTTGATATTTCCACTTATTTCTCCATGACCCCCAACCCCATGGGTTGAATGGGCATCTAGTAATGGTACCGCATACAGAAGTTATATTTTTGTCATCTTTGTGTTTTTCCAAAGACTCAGCCATATATGAAAAAAACGAATCGGAAGGAAGGCAATCGTCTTCCAAAAGAACAAAATGATCGTCACGCTGCAGCGCTTCATCTATAGATGTCAGTACTGATTTTACAAGTCCAAAGTTCTCATTTCTTCTTATAATATCAATCTCCATGTCTAGATTCTCAATTAATTTTATTATTTTTTCCTGCTGCAGCGCAATTTCAGGGGTTTTGGGCAGGTCTATGGCCACCGTCACACTTTTTAAATTTTTTTCGCATTGTTTAATAACTTTTTCAAAAGTGTCGAATCGCGAATAAGCCAGAACAGTGGTGTTTAGATCTATCTTTTTCATACAATTTCTCCAAAGATAAAACGCTTTTTAGCTACAGTTGGTATCACAAACTCCTCTAGATAATCAACATACCTGTCAGTTACATCAAAATTTCCAAAATCAATCCACTCTTTTTTCATTTTTCTAGAGTAGTTTGTTATGGTTTCTAATGAAACGGTATTAAAACACTTTTTTGAATAAGATTGAAAAAAATGTGTTTTGCCTTTCATGA